>Ga0180437_10004546_pt1 | contig 19685 bp, 22 predicted proteins | sample SS_ome_4_FD_132410 | JGI IMG/M metagenome (GOLD analysis project Ga0180437, IMG submission 132410) | Hypersaline lake sediment archaeal communities from the Salton Sea, California, USA - SS_3_D_1 metaG | ecosystem: Environmental > Aquatic > Non-marine Saline and Alkaline > Hypersaline >... | reverse complement strand
CGATTCCATCTGTTGGAGGGCGCTGGTCTGAGCCTTTCCCACCTCTATGGGATCGCGCGTGTCTCTGCAGACCGTGATACATCCCCAGTGCAGGTAGATGCCGGGGTTCGCCCGCAAAGCCGCCTCGGGGTTTGCATCGAACCACTCTTTCGAGCCCAGCACTTTCACCAAATGAGCCGATTCCAGCTTCGTCATATCGAAAGGCTTGGGCTCGCCGAGCTGCTGACTGATATACATCCAGGTACAGGCTTGTACGATATCGTCGCGTTCCGGCAGGGCATAAGGCTCGCCGAAATCGGCTTTCGAATCGCGGCCGTACATGGCTGTGCATCCTGCATCCACGGCCACCGCCCCGCTTCCACTTGCGTCGATGATAACGCTCCCCGAAATCGTGAAGCGAGAACCGCCGGAGCCCTCAACGACAACACCCGAAACCACCGGCTTTCCGGTTCCTTCCTGGACCTCTGTGGCCACGACACGAGCCCCCGTAAGAACCGAGAGGTTTGGCTGCCGGGAAATCAACTCGTGCCATACTCTTTGATAGCTTCCGGGCAGAAACCATTCCCCGTCGGTCACCCCAGGGAGAATACTGTACTTCGCCCGAAGGAGGGCGTGAGCTTCCGACAATAGACCTGTGATCGGCCCGCCGCATAGCATGGAGACATACATATCGCACGGCGCGCCACCAATAACCGGGTCTTCTTCGAGAAGCACCACTCGAGCGCCCACCCGAGCGGCGGCGATGGCGGCGGGGACACCCGATGCCCCTGCCCCAACAACGACGACATCGGCAGATAAATCCGTTCTTCTGTTCATCCCAGATTCCTCAGCTTCGCAATAGTGTCAAAAATGAGACTGGTTTCGAGCCCGCCCGCATCAGTTTGCCTCAACGCCTGCCATCAAGCGCATCAGCCGTTCTTGCGTTACGTTCTGCCGCGGGAGCTCGCCAACCAACTCGCCTTTGCGCATGACAACCACGCGCGTGGACATATTGATCACCTCCGGAAGATCGCTGGAAACAAGGATGATTCCCGTTCCCTGCCTAGCGAGTTCATCGATAAAAGCGTGAATCTCCGCTTTGGCACCGACATCGATGCCGCGAGTCGGCTCGTCCACTATCAGGATACGACAGTTGGCCGCGAGCCACCTCGCCAGTACGAGTTTCTGTTGATTTCCACCCGAAAGGCCGGCAGCAATCGAATTCAAACCGGCCGCACGGATCTGCAGCAAATCGAAATATTCTCGCACCAACGCCTCTTCTGCTCTACGGTCGATCCAGCTAACCGTCGATAACAAGCGGAGTTTTGGCAAACTGATGTTGGCCTTTGCGCTGAGAGATAACACGAGGCCGTGACGTTTTCGGTCTTCGGGCACAAGCCCCAAGCCCCCGACGATTGCGGCTTGAGATTCTTGGAATAAAGACGTTTCCTCTCCCTCAATCCATACTCTCCCTCGCGCGGTGGGATCGAGCCCAAACAATGCCTCCACAACCTCTGTCCGGCCCGACCCAACAAGGCCGGCGAATCCCAATACCTCGCCGGCATGCAGGAAAAACGAAATGTTTCGAAATTTGCCAGGACTCGATAGTGCTTCGACACGTAATAGTTCTTTGTCACGCCTCGCATTCAAATGGGACGGAAAGTACGTCTTATATGGACGGCCGATCATCATCTGAACCAGCGACGCCTGGTCGAGTTCTCGGGTCGGCCGAGTTCGAACGCGCCGACCGTCCCGCAACACGGTGACGGTATCACAAAGCCGGAACACATCATCCAACCTGTGCGATATGTATACGAACGTCACTCCCTGCTCGCGAAGGCGAGTAACGGTCCTGAATAGACTCTCGCTTTCGGCCTGAGAAAGACTGCTTGTCGGCTCGTCCAGTATCACGACTCGCGCCCCGCGACCGGTGGCGCTGGCGATCTGGAGAATTTGCTGCTCTCCGATAGAAAGAGCACCGAGCCGTCTCTCTACATCGAGTGTTGCACCGATTGCCGCGATCTCTTGCCGCGCCTGCTCGCGAAGCCGTTGCCACGAAACAAAGGGCCCTCGGCTTGGAGTACGTCCCAGACAGACGTTTTCGGCAACGTTCAAGTTCTCGCAGAAGGCAAGTTCCTGGTGAACAACGGCAATTCCACATTCCAAGGCATCGCGCGGGTTCCGAAGACGGACCTTTCGTCCGTTTACGATGATCTCGCCGCCATCAGGGATATGAATTCCCGCCAGCACCTTGCCCAGAGTGCTCTTCCCCGCGCCGTTCTCCCCCACTAATCCGTGGCATGATCCTTGTCGGACCGTCAGGCTCACGTCGTCCAAAGCCAAAACGCCCGGGAAGCGCTTTATGATATGCTGCAATTGCACGGCGGCTGAGGAATTCATCGTTCGACTCTGCAAACGAGGCTCGAGACGCCCTTACGGCATCTCCAGAAAACGCTCAGGAACGTCGGAAAACCCCCATTCTTGAAGCTGCCGCGCCCACTCGCCTAGGTTCTCTTCATCCACGCGCACGAGTTCCATTCGGTTGATCTCCGGAACGTCTTGGTCGAGATGGACTTTGTCGATAATCCTCTCGACAGAGACGTATCCCCAGAGGTACGTTGGCTGAGCCAACAGCACCGGCGCAATGCCGGCCTCGATATATGGGAGCTCCGCAGGGAGGGCATCGACGGAAACGACCTTCACTCGGTCTGGGTCGAGATCCGTGAGGAGCGTCGTCGTGAAGAGCGGCCAACCACCGATCATAGCCCAGCCGGTAATCTCCGGGCGTGCGTTCATCACGCGAAGCACCTCGGCGGCGGCGTCTTGCGGTGTCTCGATATGATAGAAGACTCCGACGATATTGATCCCCGGGTGTTTCGCAGCCTCCTCTTTGACGCCTTGCGCGCGCCTTTGAAGATTCGGAGCATTCTGGTTGCCCGCAAGGATAGCGACTTGCCCTTTTCCCCCAAGTTGCTCGGCCAGCTCGGCCATCACCTTCCCGCCCGTATCGATATCGTCGACTCCGTAGAAGGCGAACCGCTGGGAGTCGGGGGCATCGCTGTCGAATGTCATCACGGGCACCCCGCGATCAACAGCGTCATTGATAGCTCCTGTGACCTTCGCCGCGTCGGAACATGATATCAAGACCGCATCTACGCCGTCATTGACTGCCTCGGCAATCCGCTGCGCCTGAACTTGCCCATCTTCTGTCGGCGGGGTTCGCCAGTCGATCTCGATGCTTATTCCGTACTTCTCAGACAGCTCTCGCGCCGCGTCCTCCGCTCCTTTTCGCGCTGACAGGAAAACTGGATTCGTCGAGCTCTTCGCAATCATCCCGATCCGAATAGTCGCTCCGCTCTCGTTTGGCTTGCTTTCCTCCTCGCGTCCTTGGCAGCCGAACAAGCCCGAGAGACAGAGAAGACAGATGGCGCCTATGATCAACATCCTTTTTCTCATTTCGTTTCCCTCCAATCAATCGTCGCTTTCTGTTTCATCTTCATCTATCGAGCGTTGCGAGTCGGCCTCATCCCTTACGGCCGCTCTCGCCATCCGCCGCGTGGATAGTTGGGCATTGATTCGGTCCAGCACGACGGCAATGATGATGGCGGACCCGATGATAATCCATTCGTAGTTCTGATCGAAGTGCAAGGTTCGAATCGACTGCCGTATGAGCACGATAAGGGTTGCTCCCAACATGGCACTCAACGCGCTACCCCGACCGCCAGCGAGACTCGCCCCTCCGACGACTGCGGCTGCAATCACATAGAGTTCGTATCCGGTCGCATCGGCGCATGACGCGGACCCGTAGAAGCTGCTGCCGATGAATGCTGCGATCCCCGCCGTCAGACCCGATAAGGCGTAGACACTCATCAACGAACGTCCGATTCGCAGGCCGCAATAGCGCGCCGCCTCACGGTTCCCCCCAATGGCGTAGATATTCCTTCCCATAACCGTTCGGGATAGGTACAGCTCGCCGAGGATCGTAATTGCTATCATGATGATGGTTGGAACGAAATACACGGACGAGCTAATCCCGAGCGAGTTCTTTGTGACTGCCGTCAGACTGCTTGGGACCAAAATACTCTCCGCTTTGCTCGTCACGAAGGCAATCCCCCGAAACACCCACATCGTTCCAAGCGTGATGATGAAAGGATGAACGCGTAAGCCCACCACCATCAGACCGTTCAGAAGACCACAAATCAGGCCGATGCCCAACGAAAAGAGGATGCCCGCCACCACGGCGATATTTCCTTCAAGCGGTCCAAACGCTCTCAACAGCATCGCCGTGCCGACCCCAGAAAGGGCGTAGATGGAGCCTACTGAGAGATCGATACCGCCAGAGATGATGACCATCGTCACCCCAATGGCCATGATCGCAAAGAATGAAGCATCGGTGGCCGTTTGGGTCAGCGTGTAGGGGTTCAAGAAGTTGTTGACACGGTATCCCGTTGCTCGGTCGATGTGGGAGCCGGCAAACACGGTGAGCAATGCCCCAAGCAGCAGGATAACGATGATGAGTCCTGATTGCTGCAAATGAAGAAATCCATGCAACAAGCGCTTCATGCCAGCGGCAACCTCGTCGATTCTTGTGGCGCTCCTGCCGGACAGCGACCGGGGACATTCTCCATCGTCTTCCACGGCTACGCGCTGCGACCTCCAGGCGAACCGCCGCGAGTTCCGTCGAGTTCATGATCCACCGAGAGAACTACGGCGTAGGCTCGTCGATTTGGTTTGCGTCTCCGCTGGAAGCCAGGTGGCAGGCCACCATGTGACGAGGGGCAATTTCGATCAGAGCGGGTTCGTCGTTCAGGCACGCCGGTATCTGATCGCGGTAGCACCGAGTGCGGAAACGACAGCCTGAGGGAATAGCCGTAGGGCTCGGGATGTCGCCCGAAAGAAGCGTGGATGGCTGCGAGTGGCCAATCTGGGGAACGGCCGCAATCAATGCCCGTGTGTACGGATGTGCCGGTTTGTCTATCACGATCTGCGCGGGACCCAACTCGACAATGCGACCGAGATACATGACGGCGATCCGTTCGGAGACATGGGAAACGACACTTACGTCATGTGAGATAAAGACCATTGTGAGGTGGAATGCTTGTTGAAGGCTCCGAAGAACGGCGAGAATCTGAGCTTGGATCGAAACATCGAGGGAAGCGACTGGCTCGTCAGCGATGATAATTTCCGGTTCACAGGCAAGAGCGCGAGCGATGCCGATTCGCTGACGCTGACCCCCGCTGAACTGGTGGGGGAACCGATTCGCTTGGGATGGATCGAGACCAACGACTTGGAGAAGTTCGTAGACGCGATGGCGGATTTCGCTTTTCGCCCGTGCGCCCTTGATGCGAAGGGGAAGACCCACGATTTGCTCGACGCTCTTGTGCGGGTTGAGGGAGGCGAATGGATCCTGGAACACCATTTGCATACGGGGCCTGATGCGACGGAGTTCGGCCGGAGAAATGTCGAGCAGGTCGGCCCCATCGAGCCAGATCCGCCCGGACGTTGGCGTATCGAGACGACAGATGAGACGACCCAAAGTAGACTTCCCACAGCCACTCTCGCCGACGAGGCCGAGAGTCTCGCCGCGTTGGATACTCAACGTTACGCCATCGACGGCGCGCAGTACGCGGCCACGCCCTGCAGGAAAATGCTTGGTGACGTTCTCTGTCCTGATTAGGGTCTCATCTGTCGCCATATGCGATCTCTTCAGTCTGTCTTCACTCACAGGAGCATATGTCCTGCGAAACTGAGAGAATGGGGGAATGCGAATACGATCTGGCTACAGAGACTATTTGCGAATGGACTCGATCAGGTGGTATTCAGTCAAGCTGTTTCGGATTAGTGTGAGGGTGAACGTCGATACCCAGCAGCATCAGACGTTTTCAGCTTAGAGGGCCATGCAGCGGGAGAGTTTTAGAGGGCCGTGCCCTTCATGCCCGAGCATCTATATGGCCGTTCTGGCGCTGGTTCGACTGCGTCCCCTCTTCCTCGGCCTGCCGCTGCCGTCGTCGCCCGTGTGGACGCTTGCGCTCCCGTCGGACGCGTTGTTCTCGAACGTCTTCGTGACTTGTGGCCTCCGGCGACTGAGATACCGCCGGCGTTCGCGGAACCGGTGCTATAGGCATGGCATTCTCTCTTCCGCCGAGATGAGCGCTCGCACGCGCGTAATCGCTCTGGCATGGAGCTGGCAGACTCGTGCTTCAGTTACGTTGAGCACGAGACTGATTTCCTTCATGGTAAGTCCTTCATGATAGTAGAGACTGACCACAAGCCGATCTCTTTCGGGCAATTGATCGATGGCCTGAGCAAGTCGCTGCCGGTCCTCTGTATCGATGATGCACTCCTCCGGGGAGCTGCTTCCATCCGACAGCATATCGCCGATGGTATGAGTGCTGTCATCATCCTCCGATCGGGTCAGTTCCAGGGAGAGGACCGTCTGGGCGTGGACATCCTGGAGCACCTCTCCAAGTTCTTCCATCGTGATGCCCATGGCGGCTGCGACTTCTTCGTCCGAGGGCTGTCTCCCGAGCTTGGATATGAGCGCCTCATACGCCTTTTCGAGCTTGGCTCGGTCCTCATTCGCAGACTGCGGCAGAACGTCCATTTTTCGCACGAGATCGAGGACGGCGCCACGGATGCGGTAGTAAGCAAAGGTTTCGAACTTGGCGCCAACCTTAGGATCATAACGGTCAATGGCTTCCAGAAGACCCAGGATAGCCTGACCGAGCAAATCTTCTTCTCCAAGGGTGGCACCACGAATGGCGACGCGGCTGGCGACATAGCGCGCAAATGGAGCGTACTCGCTGATCAGACGCTCTCTTTCTTCTTCTGTTGGATTCGCCCTGAAGGCGCTCCACTGTTGTAGGGTTGCCATGGCTACTGCTGCTCCTCACCGACCTGCATGTCACCACTGATTGCGGGTTGGTGATTTCCGCCACTGGGCACCGATGCGATCAGGGATGCGCAGAGTCGCGTGACCCAGTGAATAATCAGGAAAGTGAGAATAGCCCGTAGGGTAAGCCAAAGCGGATCGGAACCAGCGATGAGCCCCAGGATTGCAGCGGCTCCAAAGCCCGCCAGGGCGAAGAACGGAGCAAGAACGGCAAATGGATGGTTCGCTTTCATATGTTCCTTCTCCCTAGGCGGCTGCCTTTGCAGAATCGTGGACATACAAGGTTACGACTTTTCTCGATCGAACCTGGGTGCCAGGTGCAATTTCGGCGTGCGAGAGGACGATGAGATCGGGCAAGGCGAGTTCGGTGAACGTGCGGACGACTCGCCTCGCCTGAGGGCTGCAGAGCAGTATTGGAGCGCAGCCTGTGTTCGTCATGTCCTGAATCGCTGCGGCAATGTTTTCTAGCAGTGCGCGGGCGGTGTCTGGATCGGGAATCGGCATCGGACCTTGTGTGGTCTGGCGCACGGAGGAGATCAGCACCTCCTCGACCGCCGGATCGAGGGTGAAGACTTCGATAGCCCCATGCGTGTTCACATGAGCAGCCGTGATCGGGCGTGCGAGTCCGCGACGAACATATTCGATGAGCTGGTCGGTGTCGCGAGTCGTCCCAGCGTGATCGGCAAGGGTGGAGAGGATACGAGCGAAATCCCGGATCGAAACGCGTTCTTGCAAGAGACCTTGAAGAACGCGGTGAACCTCCGAAAGCGACAACGCTTTGGGAACGACCTCCTCGACAACGGCCGGGGCGGTCTTTCTGACATTATCGAGCAGAAGTTGCACATCTTGTCGACTCAGGATTTCTGAAGCGTGTCGCCGAATGATTTCACCGAGGTGCGTGATGAGCACGGTAGGAGCATCGACGACGCTATAGCCGCTCATCTCGGCTTCTGCTTTATGGCCTTCCGGAATCCAGACAGCGGGCAGGCCGAACGCCGGATCGTTTGTCTGCGTGCCGCGAAGAGGAGCGCTGGCATTTCCGGGGTTCATAGCCAGCAGTTGTCTAGGGATAATCTCTCCGTCTGCGACGGCAACGCCACTGAGCTTCAGCCTGTAGCCGTTAGGTCGGACTTCCATGTTGTCGCGAACGCGTAGGGCCGGCACGATGAGCCCCATCTCAAGCGCAACATGGCGCCGGAGGACGGTGATGCGCTCGAGGAGAGTTCCGCCCTGCGACGGATCGGCGAGCGGAATAAGTCCATAGCCGATTTCCAGCTCGATTGGGTCGACCGTGAGCAACTCCGCCATTTGCTCCGGAGCTGGCGGACCGGGTGGAGCACTTGGGACATCCTCGACTGGGGCCGGCGCTGGCTGCTGAAATACGAGCGCGAGCACGCCAACGAGCGCCGCCATCAGAAAGAACGGAATCTTGGGGAGACCCGGTGCGAGCGCCAAGAGGGCGAGCATGGCCGAAACCGTGAACAGCACTTTGGGATGGGAGAGCGACTGGGTCGCGAGATCGTGACCAAGCGGGGCATCGGAGGCCGCTCTGGTTATGACTATGCCCGTCGCGGTGGACATGAGGAGCGCGGGAATCTGCGTGACCAGGCCCTCACCGACGGTGAGGAGCGTATAGGTCTGGAGAGCGGTGAGCAGATCCATATTGCGCTGGAGGATACCAATAGCAAAGCCGCCCAGGATATTGACGATGATCATGACGACGGCGGCGATGGCGTCTCCTCGCACAAACTTGCTGGCCCCGTCCATAGCCCCGTAGAAGTCAGCTTCCTTTGTGATGGATTCTCGACGGGCTTTCGCTTCGTGTTCATCGATAAGGCCGGCGTTGAGATCGGCATCGATGGCCATCTGTTTGCCCGGCATGGCATCTAATGTGAAACGGGCGGCAACCTCGGCGACCCGGCCGGCGCCATTTGTGATGACAACGAACTGGATAACGACTAGGATGAGGAAGACGACGATTCCTACGACATAGTTTCCGCCGACGACGAAACCGCCGAAGGATGCGATCACCGCGCCCGCGTCGGCGTGAAGCAGAATGAGCCGGGTTGCAGAGATGTTGAGGGCGAGACGGAAGAGCGTGGCCACCAGAAGCATGGATGGAAAGACCGAGAACTGAAGCGCGTCCGTCGAGTATGTAGTCACAAGCAATATGACGAGGGTGAATGCCATATTGGCGACCAGAAGAATGTCGAGGGCCCAGTGGGGCATTGGGATGACGAGCATCCCGACGACGAGGACGGCACCCAACGACATAAGCAGGTCGCTGTGACGCATGAGGAGTGCCGGTGATGGAAGCTTCAGTTTGATCTGCGAACCTTGAGCCATTGGCGATTACCCTCGATTCGTTTCTCGGGTCCGGTTTGTGAGGCGGTAGACAAAGGCGATGATCTCTGCCACGGCTTGATAGAGCTCGGCGGGGATAATCTGCCCGATGTCTACTTTCTCGAAAAGCGCCCGCGCAAGCGGAATGTTCTCGACAACGGGAACTCGATGGAACCGGGCATCTTCGACGATGCGCTCGGCAACTTTGAGCTGTCCTTTGGCGACGAGTACCGGAGCCGCGTGCTCGCTCGGTTCATACCGTAGCGCGACCGCCAAGTGGATCGGGTTGGTAACGACAACAGTCGCCTCTTTGACATCCTGCATCATCCGACGGCTTGCCGCCTGCTGTTGAAGGCGTCGGATTCGAGATTTGACCTGAGGGTCACCTTCGCTCCTGCGGTGATCTTCTTTGACCTCTTCTTTGGTCATCCTGATACTTCGTTCGAAGATGCGCCGCTGAAAGAGAAAGTCTACGGCCGCGACGAGAAGCATCACCATGGCGAGCCGAATGAGAAGTCCCCAAATGACGTTCCCTACAACGCCCGCCGCGGCGAGACCACTGGCGGACGACAGCCCGATCAAGTCCGTGAAGTGTTTTCGGAGGTATAGGTAGCTCACGGTGGCGAGAAGCACGAACTTGAGCAGAGACTTCACAAGCTCGCTCAGACCGCGCAGAGAGAACAGACGCTGCACGCCCCGAATGGGATTGATGCGGCTGAAGTCGGGCACGAGCGGTTTGACGCTGTAGATGAAGCCCGTCTGCGCCAGATTGGCCACCGCGGCGCCGATGCAACTCAACGCTGCGATTGGGAGGAGGACTTTGCCTGCGCTTAGGGCGGCCGAGGTGAGAGAGAGTGCAGCTTGATTGGGTGGAAGATCGCCTTGGAATGGATGCGAGAGGATTCTGATGGAAAGATCGCGAATGCCCTCGAACATCCACGGCCCGAAGGCACGCAGGGCGATCAGGCCGGCGAGCAGGCTGGCGGCGGATGCGACCTCGCCGCTTCGGGCGACTTGCCCCTTTTGGCGAAACTCTTGTCTCCGACGCGGGGTCGGCTGTTCGGTGCGTTCCGCCATCAGCGAGTCCCCACGAGATAGCCGAGATACTGGCCGAGGAACCGATCCATAAGAGGAATTAAACCTTTCTCCGCTGCGACCAGAAGCGGCAGGGAGAGTATGACGATGATGAATGCGAAGAGCATTTTCATGGGGAAACCGATGCTGAGCAGGTTGGCCTGGGGCACGGCCCGCGCCAACATCCCGAGGGCGAAGTCGGCGATGAGCACGGAGCCCATGACGGGGGCGCCGATTTGGATAGCGGCCACAAAGGTCCGGGCAATCATGTGAATGGGAGCAGCGGGGCCGGCTTCCGGGAGGGCCGCGGCGCCGATGGGGACGATGGAGAAGCTATCGGAAATGCCCCGAAGGAGGACGTGATGCCCATTGGCCGCAAGGAAAACCATCCACGCGACCATGAGTTGGATGCGGCTGATGATGGCCGTTTGCTCCTCGGTGGTCGGGTCGATGAACGAGGCGAATGCGAAGCCGGCCTGCAGGTCGGTGACGCATCCGGCAATGCTGACGGCGACGAAGAGGAGATTTGAAACGAGTCCGAAGCCCAAGCCGATGATGATCTCCCGAGCGGCTGCGAGGCCGAAGTCGAGCAGATGAGCCATCTCCGGTGTAGGACCGGCCACGGGAACGAGAAGTATGGCGAGGAGGGCGGAAAAGCCGACCTTGAGGACGATAGGGACGCGTTGGCTCTGGAAGATGGGCGCGGTGACGAGTATGCCTGCGACGCGGCAGAATGTGAGGAAGACCGTATCGAGTGTTTCGAATGGAAGCCCGCCGAGGATCATGGCGCCCACCTCGGCAAATCCGTCAGGAGCTGAATGCTGAATGTCACCAGGACGCGTAGCATCCAGGGCCCGAAGATAGCGGCGGCGGCGGCGACGGCGAGGATCTTGGGGACGAAGCTAAGGGTGAACTCTTGAATCTGTGTGGTTGCGAGCAAGACGCTGATGAGGGTGCCGCTGACGAGCGCCGCTATGAGGATCGGAGCGGACACTTCGAGTCCGGTCATGATAGCCCAACGCCAGATATGAGTGATCGTGGTTTCGGTCATGGCTTAGGAGAAAGAGCTCAGCAGGCCTCGCGTGATGAGATGCCATCCGTCGATCATCACAAAGAGGAGGAGCTTGCAGGGCAAGGATATAAGCATGGGCGGCATCATCATCATGCCCATAGACATGAGGGTGGATGCGACGACCATATCGACGATGATGAAGGGGATGAAGATCATAAACCCCATGATAAAGGCGGTCTTCATCTCGCTGATGATGAAGGCGGGCGTGAGGACGTAGAACGGAATGTCGTCGGGCGTTTCCGGAAGCGGCAGCCGCGACATCTCGACGAAGAGTTTCAGGTCGCTTTCTCTGACTTGTTTGAGGATGAACTGACGCACGGGAACGCCGGCTCTTCTAAGGGCTTCATCGTATCCGATTGCTTGTTGCGTATAGGGTTGGAGAGCATCTTCGTCGACTTGCTTCCATACGGGCGCCATGGTGTAAGCGGTCAGGAGAAGTGCCAAGCCGATGAGGATGCTGTTCGGAGGCACCTGCTGTACACCGAGGGCGCTTCGCGTGAAAGAAAGCACTATGACGATGCGGGCGAAGGATGTGAGTAGGGTTATGATGGCGGGAGCAAGGGAGAGCACGGTGAGCAGCAATAGTATCTGAAGGCTGGAGGTAAGTTGCTCCGACTCCTCCGCGTCGGCGCCGAAGTCGATGCTGACGCGAGGGAGTTCTGGTGGTTGGGCTTGTGCCGCGTGAGCCGCACTGAGACAGGCCGCTAGGACAATGATAGCGGTGAGGAGTCGATAACAGCTTGTCGTGTTCAAACGCAGACTCATTGTTGGCTAGCTTCCCGGGGTCGGCCGCGATTGAGTGGACGAGGGCCATTTGGTTTGTGGGGAGTCGGCTGTCGTTCCGCGGGCGAAGCTCGCTCGCGAGATGGTATCCTGTATTTTTCGAGCAACACCGCCCCATGGGGGCAGTTTCCGCGACTCCTCGCCTATCGCCTCGACGGGGTAGTCCTGAGTGACATCGGCGATGAGGCTGATTTGTGCGGCCGAAGCTACGAGCAATCGGCGTTCGCCGATTGCAACGATATGGAGGGCCCGCTGTTGGCCCATTGGCACAGTTTCGAGGATTTGGATGCCACCGGAAGAGCGATGCAACCGACCGGCGTAGAGGCGTCGAACGAGCACGCTGACAAGGTAGGCAATGACTAGGACAAGTGCAAACCGAAAAAGCAGGTCCAAGGTTGGTCCGATGGCGGTGTCATAGTCATGGTCTCTGACCGGACTGGACGAGCGGGACGCCCGATTCGTCGTAGATCTGTCTGGGGCGGCATCTGGGTCTTTGGGCTGGATGGGGGCGTTGGGTTTGGATAGGGACTCCGATGAGTTAGCGGCCGCCAGGGGAGGCGATGTGATGGCGATGACCTCTCCGCTTTTGGCGGGTTCAACAATGGCGCAGAGCGCCTTAGGCGCTCTCCCACCGATCAATATGTAGATGGCAACTAGTGTTATGGCGAGCTGTTTCATAGGCTGCTGTTTGTGCTGTGACGAGGGCCGATATATGGGGAGCGGGCGTGGGAGGCTGTCGTCAGACGGACTTCTTGCCGACGATTTCAGTGATCCGCACTGCGAGAGCGGAATCGACGACGACGAGCTCGCCGCGTGCGATCAGCTTGTCGTTGGCGAGGATGCTGATCGGATCCCCAACGGCTTTGGCGAGGTCGATTACAGAGCCTGTTCCGAGCCTCAGGACGTCCCGGATTGGCAGCATTGTCCGCCCCAACTCGACGGTGAGCTGCAGGTCAATATCGTTGAGCATCGACACCGACAAAGGCGCCGATTTTTCTTGAGTCTGAACGGGACTCGATTTGCTTTCGCTCGCTTCTTCTGGAGATTTGGTCTCGATCACGGTAGGAATGCCTCCTCGGGGGCATAGGGTGTTGATAATTCGACGACAAGGCTTCCTCGGACACGTCGAACCTTGCCCGTGAATTTTGGTTGATCGGCAATGCGGACAGAGACAATGTCTTCGTCCAGACCCGGAAGCAGCAGTACGCTCCCGGCCGAAAGATCTGAGAGTTCTCCGAGGGAGATGGAAACCGTTCCAAGGGTTGCTTGAACCATCACCCGGCTCGATTTAACGGCCTCGACCATGTCCGATTCAGGCGCTGAAGGTTGTTCGCCGCCTGCGATCCAGTTCTGAAGTGTGAGGTGGTCGAGAAGTGGGGTGGTTTGGCGGGCTGGAAGGAAAATGCCTATGCGGAGCGTGGCCCCGAGCAGCGATACCTCGAACCACCATTGAAGCATCTGACCGCTATTGAGGTCCACCAAGAGCGATTCTTGCTCCGAGAGTGGTAATGGAGCGAAGGTTACATCGGCGAGCTTGCGCCAGTGGCGTTCATACTGCTGAAGCAATGGATCGATGATTCGGGTCAGGACGCTGGTTTCGACTGCGCTCAAAGGGCGAGTTAGGGGCTGACTAATCCGGTCACTTCCAAGGCCTGATTCGAGGAGAGCATAGGCCAAAGCCAGGTCGAACCAGAGCAAGCCCGAGACGCCGTGTGGTGAGATAGAGAAGGGTACGGTGCCTGCCTTCGTCGTTTCGGCAGAGAACTCGACCGGGGTTTCGACCGGGAGAGGATGCACTTCGACGTCGTGCGGAATAATGTCCGCGAGGACGTTCTGCCAGGACTCGGCAATGTCGTCATGGAGGGGATTGAGCACACGCGCTTGGTCGTTTGAAAGGCGCGGTGGTGCGCTCAAATCAGGGCAGGTGAGGTTGGCTTCGCGGCCACTCACACTCGCACGCTCCTCAGCCGTGAAACTAAGTATGGCTCTCTAGCAGTTACCATATAATCAGAGACTATCAAGAAGTACTTACAATGGTATTACACCTCTAGCAACTATCATTTTTCTGGTATTTGGTTATACGATGTCTAGAAGCTATTTCATAACCTAGGCCAAAACGGCCCAGTTGACCCATAGATGCCTTTGTAGAGGTTATGAAATGATCTCTAGTATTACTTTCAATCGATGTGTTATCGACGCTGATCGAGGAATTTGGGAGGGGAGACCTTGGCGCTACTGTAGGTGGAATCGAGTTGCTTGTTTACCCTTAAAGACGCCAGTGCGCCGGAAATTTGTTCGCGCTGATGCTCTGCCCGACTCATGGCTCGCAGCCCTAGGGCGCAAATGCGGGCGAGCATATCTCTGTTGCGCTCGATGAGCCCGACGAGACGATCAGACCCCGGCTGATCGGGTCGAGCTAGGAGATCGCGGCACCGTTCGACGAGTTCGGGGAAGTTCTTCGAGGCAAGGGCGTCGATCTCCCGTTGCTTGCATGCAATGAGCGCATCCCAAGCGTCGGGAGTAGACGCACTCTGCTCCATCTCAGCAAGACGCAGCAGGGCATTGAGCGTCTGGCCCACTTCGAGCTGAGCGGCGAGGGCGCGTTCGAAGGTTTCCGCACTCATTCCAGAGCTCCCGCCGCGACGGGTGCTTCGCCTGCGACCGCCTCCGCCCAGCCGCTCCGGAGTTCTTTGAGCAACTTCGTAGCATGTTGGAGGGCGTTCTCGTCATCTTTGACGTTGGCGTCGACGAGACGATCGAGGACGTAGGAGTATATTTGCTCCAAAGATGAGGCGAGTTCGGGGCTGTGTTTGTGATCTAGGGTGGTCATGAGATACATGACGATCTGTTGGGCTTTGCCAATGGCCTGACTCTGGAGGTTCAAATCCCGTTCGGCCATGGCGTCGGCGGCCGTTCGCAGATGGCGAATAGCGCCATCGTAGGTGAGCAAAAGGAGCTCGCTGGGGTTTGCGGTTAGCACTTGTTGCTGTTGATAGTGATCGGCATATGGGTTCATGAGTCTATCTCACGGTTTAGTCGTTGTTCGAAAGTTGGGCGAGTTGTGACTGAAGGTAGCTGCTCTGCGATTGGAGCTTCGCCAGAGCGCCTTCCATAGCGGCAAACTGGCGCTCCAGCCGTTCCATCTTCGCATCCACAAGGCTCTCAGCATGCGCAATATCATCATCGAGCGCTTCAATCTGATTCTGGATGCTGTCTGTCGCAATGCGATAGCTGCCGCCAGAGGTTTCGAGCATCGTGATGAGTTCATCGTTGAGCAAGCTGAATGCCCCGCGAGTGAAGACAACGGGTTCTTTTACGCCAACGTCCGCGGTCACGATGAGCGAAAGCCCTTGGGCGTCTCCACTGGTGGCGGTGAGGCGAAGACCGGAACCCTCGGCTTCGATTCCGTCGATGAGCCCGGCAACGTCGGCCCCTGGGGCGCCTACTCCGGCTCCCGATTCACCAGCAGGGCTGGCCTGCGTCACGAGGATGCTCCCGATACCGCTCGTTCCTGCCCCGGAGTTACTCGTGTCGGACACCACATTGATCTCAAGCGTAGAGCCGTATCCGGTTCGGGTGAGCGTCAGATGGTTGCCGGAACCGGCCCCGTCGGGACCGGTGGCGCTTGCCAGGACTCCGGTCTGGCTGGACATAGCGTTGATAGCGTCGATAATCGCCTGCTGCGTCATGCCAGCGGTGAGCAGAATGTCTATTCCGTTGAGCGTCAGCGTCTCGTCCGCCGCCAGAACGTCCACCTGCGAAACCCCGGCGGTGACCCAGGCGCGCGATGCGGCTTGCGTGATCTCCAACGAGTAACCATCGGTGCCTGACGGCTGTGTCTCGGCCGTGGCGTAGGCGAATGTGACACCGGCGGAAGCGGACTCGGCATGGGAGGCGAGGAGCTTGAGGATATCGTCTGGATTGGCCTTCAAGGCTTCCTCGAATGCAGCTTGGTCGATGGCGAGCTCCCCCTCCATGTTGCGACGGATGCCGACTTGGGAAAGTAGTGAGAACTGTGGATCGGTACCCTCAACGGGATTTGAAATGGCTCGGTAGAGCCGATCCTGGATGCTGAGTAGATTGCTGTCGCCGAATAACGGGCCCGATATCTCGGTATCTACGTCGAACTTCTGTTGTTCATCGACGAATTTCATTACCTCATTGTAGGCATCGACAAACTCGGTGACTTTCTCTGAAATGCCCGCTGTGTTCGTGGCGATGGAAATGGTGACCGGAGACGGGCTCGCCTGTTTCAAGTCGAGCGTGACGCCGGTCCAAATGTCGTCGATATGATTGCTGGAACGGTATACATCGAGAGCGCTCTCGCCCGAGCCTATCTGTATATGGGCGTCTTGGGCTGCGGCGAGAGTCGTGAAGGTGGGAGGGGTTCCCCCCGTGGTGTTGACGGTGTAGGATATTTCGCCATCGGCTCCGGTCGTCTGACTTGTGAGAATGAGCTGGTACGGTGTTTCTCCGAGGCCGGTATTCATGACCATCGCGCGGACTCCGGCGTCGGCGGCGTTGATGGCGTCGCGCAACTCGGCGAGGGAGAGCCCATCGGTGGTGATCTCCTGCCCATTTATGGTAATGGCGCCGTCTCCAACCAGGGTTTCTTCGCTTCCATACCCTTGGCTGGTGATTTGATGCGCTTGAGCCAGGCTGACGACGGTAAATGTCACGTTGCCCTCGAGGGCTGAACTCGTGGCAGTTGCCGAAATGACGGTCTCATCGCTGACTGAAACCGAGCGTTCGTTATACGCCGATGTCAGTGTCAGGGATGAGATCGCTGTCTTGAGGGAGAGCAGCTTCGTGTTGAACGTCTGCCAGTTTGAGAGGCGTTCGTTGAGCGTCTTCTGCTGCGCTTGGAGCCGATAAACGGAGGACATCTCGACTTCGCGGAGCTGACTGAGAATGCCGCTGGTATCCAGACCTGAGATGACGCCCGAGATGCTTGAGGTTCCTGCCATGTCTTTCTCTCCGTATCGGCGCTTCCCGTACTATGAGTCCTTGTCGGTGCTTTCGGCGAGCTTGCTGCGGACGCCGGCGGCGAATTCGCGTATCCCGCTGGGGGGGAGTTCTTGAATGACCTCGCCCGTTCGAGCCGAGTAGATCGTTGTCACGACTTGATGGATGCGCTCGTCGAAAGAGGCCGAAATCGTCACCGAATCGGATGGGCGTGGAGTGGCCGGCGCAGAAGAGCTCGCACTCTGCACGCTTGTCGTCGGAAGCGTATTCCAGTTTGGCCCGGCGTAGATTCGCGAGATCTCCATGATATCACCCCTCTTCAGGGAGAGGCTGGGTGGCCCGTGATCTAGGACCACCCAGCACAAGTATCAGGCTTAGCGAAGCATCTGCAGGATAGCCTGCGGAGCCTGGTTCGCTTGCGTCATCATGGCGGAACCAGCCTGCAGGACGATTTGATGTCGCGTGAAGCTGACCATCTCGAGCGCCATGTCGGCGTCTCGGATCGTGGACTCGGACGAAACGATGTTCTCCTTCGCGACGGCGAGGGACACCAGATTCGACTCCAATGTGCCCTTCTGGAAGGCGCCGAGGCTCGCTCGCGCCGAGGAAACGGTGTTGATCGCAGTGTCGAGCGCCGTCATCGCGGTCTGCGCGTCGGCGGAAACATCGAGGAGATCAACGCCCAGTGTGGTGGCCGTCATGTCGGGAAGGTCAAGCGTCTCGGTCTGGCCGGCGAAAGCGCCGAGCTGGAAAACGAGACCGACGGCCGTACCGTCGACCAACGACAGTGAACCAAATTGTGTGTTGACCGCAATACGGTCGATGCTGTCGATGAGTTGCAAGACCTGCGCCTGATCGGCGGCCAGAGCGTTGGCGTCGTTCGCGCCGGTGTTTGCGGCGTGGACGGCGAGATCGCGCATGGTGCGCAGCAGGTTGTTGACCTCCTGCATCGCGCCCTCAGCGGTCTTGATCATGTTGATGGCGTGCTGCGTGTTCGACAGCGCCTGACCCAGGCCCGACGCGTTCGCGCGCAGACTCTCAGAGATGACGAGACCGGCGGGATCGTCCGCGGCGGTGTTGATGCGGTAACCGGATGAGAGTCGCTCGACGCTCTTGCTCAGAGCGTTGTCCGTCTGATTCAGCCAGCGGTGCGCTGTCAGCGCGCCCACATTGGTGTTAATGCGAAGTGCCATTGATTTCATCCTCCTTGATGAAAGTGCCTGACGATCGGCGGTCGCCAGGGTAAGGCTTCCTGCCTATGTTTATGGTTCTCGCGTTTTGTTTTTTTCGAGCGATTGCGAGTCCGCGAGTTTGCTCACATGCTCGTTCGTCGGTGTGTGGCGGCGTTGCTACTCTTCCCTATCACCTCCTGGACGTGGTGTCTATTAGAGTTATCGAAGGCAAGCTCTGGAACTTAAGAGCTCTCGCCTGACGAATCGCGTTTCTTTTTTTCTTTGGCCGACTTGCCGAGGAGACGTTCGATATTCTCAGTTTCGGCAGAGCTTTGGGCGGCGAGGACATTCTCTTGAGCGATTTGTTCGAGCACCTCGGTTCGATGGACCCGAACGTTCCGAGGGGCCGTCACCCCGAGGCGGACTTGATCGCCGCTGACTTGGACAACTGTAATCTCGATCTCGTCGCCGATCTTGATCGCCTGGCCAACTCGCCTGGTGAGGATGAGCATGGAACTCCTGCCTTAGGCGGCCGGTGAGGCAGCTGCATCCTGCTCCTGCGATGCAATTAGGTGCCGCGTGGAATAGCGCTCGCCGTCCAGCACCACCTGCATGCCTTTACCGGTCCGCGTGTTTACGACTACCGGCCCTACGAGATTAGCCGTCAGGCTCTCCGCATCCTGTATGGATACCAAAGCGAGAACGGCCGCGTCTTCCGGTTTCGCCAGCATCATCTCCTCGGCGACTTCGTCCTCCAGGAAGATCTCGTAGTCCGAGAAGAAGTCGTATGGGTTGATGACGAGGAAGGCGAGTTCGCCTCGGTCGACCGCTTGGAACCAGCGGAATGGGCTCCCAGGCTTGGTTTCCAGCAGACAGAAGCGGTTCTCCTCGGGAAACCCAAGTAGCCCCTCTTCTATGTTGATGATCCCCTCAGGATCGATATCGATCTCACCGAAGCGAGCCGTTTGAATGACCATTTTCGGGTTACTCCTTACCTCAAGAAGTCGAGAAGGCTGATGGAATTGAGACTGGCCGCGATACCAGCCGCAGCCTGGTAGGCATTTTGGTGCTCGGCCAGTTCCATGAGAACCTGGCTTAGGTCTGCATCTTTCAATTCGGACAGGGAGACGGTGGTGGTCTCCTGTAGCGCCGCGAGCCTGTCGGCGGCCGCCTCACAGGTCTGGAGTTTCGCTCCTATCTCACCGCGAATCGCTAGAACGTTCGAGAGGTGAAATTCGAAGTCGTCGATGAGCTGTGAAACTGCCTGAGCGTCGCCGGCTTCGATCTGATCGCCGAGGTCGGCGCATGTCGAGATGAGGTCCTCATAGCCGCCCGAAACAGAGCCGCCGATATTGTAGAGCCTGTCGGCTGTGACGCCGACAGTGAGGGCAGTCTGTGGGCTGAT
>Ga0180437_10004543_pt1 | contig 19691 bp, 9 predicted proteins | sample SS_ome_4_FD_132410 | JGI IMG/M metagenome (GOLD analysis project Ga0180437, IMG submission 132410) | Hypersaline lake sediment archaeal communities from the Salton Sea, California, USA - SS_3_D_1 metaG | ecosystem: Environmental > Aquatic > Non-marine Saline and Alkaline > Hypersaline > Sediment... | reverse complement strand
GGAGGTAGGCTCCGGAAGCCATGCCCTACAGACGGGTCTGATGATGGAGCGGATCGAGCGTGTCCTCATCGACGAGAAACCGAATCTTGTTCTTGTATACGGAGATACGAATTCCACTCTGGCCGGTGCGTTAGCGGCGGCAAAATTATGTGTTCCCATCGGTCACGTGGAGGCGGGTCTTCGCAGCTACAACCGGAGCATGCCGGAAGAGATCAACCGTCTTTTAGCGGATCACTGTTCCGAGCTTTTATTCTGTCCCACGGATACAGCCCGGAAAAACCTGGAAAAAGAGGGCATTACAGAAAACGTATTTCTGACCGGCGATGTGATGTACGATGTAGCTCTGGAGTTCGGAAAACTCGCAGACGAGCGATCCCAGGTTTTAACCGAATTGGGCATCGATAAGACGGACTACATGTTGTGCACGGTGCATCGTGCTCACAGTACGGATAATCAGGATCATTTAACGGGGATTGTGGAGGCCCTGATGAAGATCAGCGACAGGGTCATTTTCCCAGTCCATCCCCGTACAAGAGGCGCGTTGAAACGGTATGATCTGCTTGAATGCATGGAGGCAGCTGAACATATCGTGATAACCCAGCCGGTCAGTTATTTGGATATGATTCGATTGGAAAAGAATGCGAAGAAAATTTTAACCGATTCGGGCGGTGTACAAAAGGAAGCCTATTTTTACCGAGTACCCTGTATTACACTTCGAGATGAAACCGAGTGGGTGGAGACCACAGAAGACGGTTGGAATGTGCTTGTGGGCACAGATACGTCCAAGATTCTCCAGGCCGCTCAGACATTTTCACCTATTTCTGATCAACGCTTTCTTTTTGGGGACGGCAAGGCTGCTGTGAAAATTGGAGAGATTATTACAAATTATGTATCTAAACATTATTAAGGGAAAATGTATTTTTTACTTGACAATAAATTAATAATATCATATATTATTAACAATACATTTTATTATACTTCGTACTAAGGGGAGGTATTGATGGATTCAAAAATTAAAACCCGAATACGAGAATGTGAAAAGATTATCCCCTTTCTCAAAGTCGTCTCAAACACAACACGTCTAAAAATTCTGTGCATTTTAAACGAGGGTGAAAGACGTGTTGGCGAGATACAGCAATTCTTAGGGGCAAAACAATCTTACGTATCGCAGCAGCTTAAATACTTGAAGAATGCCGGGTATTTAAGCAGTCGTAGAGAAGGAACCCAGATCTATTATCAACTGATAGATCCCAAATTTTCTCAGATCCTCAAGTCTCTGAAAAAAATTCTGGAATAGATACTGACGTCTATCCTTCCTAGAAATGAAAGCCTATCCCCAAAAGAGGGGATAGGCTTTTTTTATCCGTAGACAATGTAGTGTCGATTATGAGGATGGATTATTCTTCGGATATAAGACGATAATCGCCGTTACCGTGTCTGTCTAAAAACACAAATCGTTTTTGAAGATTCCTGTAATACCATATTTCGTAGTGGCTTGTGCCGCCGGTAGCGGTGGAGGGTGTGTCGATTTCCGATGGAGGACCGTATATGATGTACGTCCTGCCCCTGTCTGTCCTCCACCCATCCATTCCGCCTTCCCAGGTCGATAGGTTGTGATTGGCAAAAGCGACGCGCCTGTAGTATTCTTCCTCGAGCTCATTATCCTCGGTGTCGGGATCGGGATCGCGTTCTTTCCAGAATTGATCCAGGTTCTTTTTCTGCTCCTCTTCGGGTAATTTCTGGAGTTGATCCCACTGACGGGCCTCCATGATGTAGCGGGTGGTTTCGACGGCTTGTTTCAGGTTGGGAATGAATGTGGAATGAGATTTCCACCGGACATAGAATGGGCTCTCAAGAACGATTTCTTCATTTTCAGTGGTCAATGTTATAGATAAAGAATATTGTCCGAAGTTGAGTTTCTGTTTGATAGGTTGAATGACGGATTGAATCTTTGCATTCAGGGTAACGTCGTGGGAGGACTCGGATAAAGGTTGATTTTCGTTATCATATATCGTCTTTTTGAGTATTAACGATCGGATGGATCCATCGGAGCAGACGTAGAATTTAGTCCAGAAGGAACCATCTCTCGAAGAGAAGACAGCAGGGAAATCGGGAATGGCTTCGGGCCCGGATGCCGAGTCCTCGCCCTCTGAATGAAAAAAGAGCAGATCAGTGGCTATCAACGGCTTGGAGAAGAATGAAGGAATCGATATTTCTTCTTTACGTCGGATGGGTTGTTTGGTCTCGATATCCAGGAGTTCGATGAGAAGATCGTATTCACCCGGCCGGAGATAAAATTCTATGCTTTCTGTAGTAAATCGATCACGCGCATTGGTCATATTAAAATTTTCTGCATAGATTTTCTGCTTTTTAATTATCCCGGGTATGGATTCGCCTCTATGGCTCTTTATGGCAACGATCAACTCATATTGTGCGATATACACGGAATCTGTTAAGACGAACTGGAGTAGATCGTTGGCAACCTTTGTATAAAGTGTAAAACGTACGGTGTCGGGAGAGTGGGTGGGCATTGCGTACGTCTTGTATAGAAAGAGGTCAGTGGATGGATATTGGAGCTGATTCGTCCGTTGGCTTGTGTACCACGGTGTCTGGGACCAAAGCCTGCCGGATGGAGTCCCCGCGTGGATTGTTAAGATCAATACTGTCGTTAATTGAAACATCGATTTCATAACATTCTTCCCTTTCATGCATTGCGCGATATTTAAGGTAATACATCTTTCTTATTTTATCAAGTCTCTTTGCTAATATGCTGGATTTTAATGCATTCGGGTGGTTTGAATCGCTCCACAACAGGAAAACGGCCTGAAATCGCCACCTGTTCCGATATGTTTTTTATTTATTGATATTTAACGAATTAAAAGTTATATTATTCAGAAATAAATTCCTTTAGCTACGCCAGGCATGAATATTGCTATTTAACGATAAACTTGTCATGAATAAATAGAACTTGACAATGGAAAAAAATTTTTTTATTCTAATAATCATAAGATAAGTTGATTCATACCTTTGGAGAATACGGACAAGAAACGTATAATGATTCGATTAATATACAGGATCGTAGCAATCTGCTTGTTGAGTTTAATGGGTCGGGGAATCGCTCAGATGAGCACGCTTGCCGTCCTAGATTTCGAAAACAACAGCCTATTCCAGTCCGAACAGTACCAGCCTCTTGCCAAGGGTTTAGCCGAAATGGTGATCACGGAATTGAGTCGTGTACAAACGATTCGAGTTGTTGAACGGAGAGAGCTGCGATCTCTTTTAGAGGAAATGAAACTGTCCCAAACAGGCAGTGTCTCGGGCGAAACGTCGGTACAGGTCGGCAGGCTGCTGGGGGCCCACCATCTGGTTTTTGGCGGGTACATGGTGGCTATGGATGAGAAGATACGAATCGATGTTAGAATCGTCGAAGTCGAGACCGGGCTTACGGTAAAGGCCGAAGAAGTTACAGGAAAGACGAGTAAAGTATTATCATTGTTAACAAAACTTAGCAAAAAGATACTGGACGATTTGGATATAAAACTAACGAAAGCTGAAAAGAAAGCGCTTGATCGGTCGGATAATTTTGATATAAAAGCGGTCATGTATTTTTCAAAAGGATTGGAGTTCGAGGATTTGGGGCAGTGGGATAAAGCTGAAATAAACTATCAAAAGGCTCTGGAAATAGAGCCAAAGATGCAAAGGGCCGAAGAGAGATTACAGGCCGTTTCAGAGAGGGGGAAAAACGAGTAGGTACTCGGAATAAGGGTATAGAGACACCAGTGTAACTTCATGATTTCACTCTCCCTATTTTCATTTTTTATATCATCATGACGCCTTAGGGGAGAGCTTAGGTCATCGAGGACATCCATTGCCAGGCACTATTCAGGTCCTTACTGAGGACATATTGTATTTCTGGAGGAACGGATGATGAGAGCCAAAATACTCGGGGTATGCATATGTGTGTTGCTCATGGGCGGGTGTACGACCTCGAAGTTAAAAAAGGCCGAGAAACTCCTTGAAGAAAAAGAGTATGTTCAGGCGATTCGCACCTACCTGAGGATGCTCGATCCCCATTTACGTGATGGTAAACGATATATTTATTACGATAGAGAGGTTATTGTCGGCATCGGTAACGTCTACTGGAATATGCAAAGATACGAGACGGCCATTAAAATTCTTAACATGATCGTCGAAAAGGAGCCCAATTACGGCAAGGCCCTCTTCCACCTGGGTTTGTGTTATGAGGGGTTGGGCATGGAGGAAGACGCTATCGATATTTTCCGCAGATACCAGTTCGTTCCCAAATCGGATCCCTATCGTCAGGTTTTAAGAGGAAGACTGGACTGGAATATTCGCAGGAAGGTCGCACGGGAGATACAGTATGCGCTACAGAACGAATCACAACTCGATATAGGCGATTTTCCAGAAAACAGTGTAGCTGTTCTTTATTTTCTCAGTGTCAGTGATGATCCACAATGGATTCCTCTCCAGAAGGGTTTGGCTGAAATGATCATCACGGACCTCTCGCAAGTAGAGGAACTGACAGTCGTTGAACGATTACGCCTGAGCAAATTGATGGAAGAGCTTCGACTCGGCGCTTCCGGATTGGTCGAGGAAGGTACGGCCTCTCGCCTCGGTAAGCTTATGGGGGCCAGACATATGGTAAAAGGTTCCTATATGGTGATGGAAGATTTAAGGATGACTTTGGATACGGGTATCTATGAATCGGATAAAATATACCTTCCGACCTCGGCCAATTTCGAAGGGAATCTGACCCGTCTTTTTCAGATAGAGAAGGAAATCGTCCTTAGGATTCTCGATTACTTTGGAATCGAACTGACTCCCTTACAACGCGAACGTATACTCCGTATTCCCACGCAGGATATGGTTGCCTTCATCAGTTATTGCCGCGGGCTGGATGCTCTGGATAGAGACAATTTTCAGCTGGCCCGGGAATTTTTCATGCAAGCCGTTCGATTGGACAATAATTTTGATATGGCCAAAGACTATTTGATGACGGATCAGGTATGGAATGCCACACACAGCCAGAATCTGGTGCGGGTCTACCGAGAAGTAGCACAAATCATTGAAGAGGCTCCACAAGGCCAGGCTGAAGTCGTTTATACACCGCCCGAAGCCTTGGTGAGTACCTGGTATCGTCTGCAGTGGATGGGGAGGTATCAGAACGCCGGATTCCTTCCCGGGGGTGAGACACGAAAATCATTTCAGGAAGCAGAATTTTACGGAGCTCCCGTGCTGCCCCGGCGTATCGGAGAACCGCCCGCACCCGGCTCTACCGAGTGATTATAATGCCTTTTTCACGGATGATAGACGTTTTTTGGAGAATTTGATATATGCGTAAACTAATATTCTTCGGACTATTGGTTGCCTTGTTGAACGAACCCGTTCGAGGCCAGGAATCCAACGTCACACTTTTAGGCCAATGGGGTAAGGGGCCATGTGAGGCTGTTTTCCGAAGGGGTGGTTTCACGTTCATCGGTAACGGCAGTTATCTGGAGCTGTACCGGACTAGGTGGGGAATGTACACGAAACTCGATTCTCTACGCATGCCAGGTCCTGTGAAGGATATCTGGGTCCAGGGCGATACGACCAACGTGTATGTGGCCTGTGGGGATGAAGGACTTCAAGTGGTCTACCTTGATTATGCCAATTCAGATTTTGTACGAATCATTGCCGATACGCTCACGGGCGGGTATGCCACTAGTGTCGTGCAGTACAGAGAGTACGCTTATGTGGCCGATGGCGACAATGGACTGGTGATCGTCAACGTGGGACTTCCTTCGCAGCCCGCTATAACGGGACGTCTTGCCCTGGCCGATTATGCCTCGGACGTTTGGGTTCTCAACGATACCACCGTCCTCGTAAGTGCCGAGGACATGGGTATTGTCTCGGTAGATGTACGTGCGAAAGCGGCACCGGCCATTCTTGACGTTTTGGATTTTGCTGCGCCCTTTCCATGGGTGGAAGAGCCGCCCAAGGCCCACAGTGTTTTAATCGTGGATACGGTTGCTTACGTGGGTGACGGCTGGGGGGGGATGCAGACCGTGGATGTAAGAGTGCCTACTGACCTGCGCTCGCTGGGCAGATGGGTGGATACGGTACCCGTGGATGTGCAGCATGTCTGGGTTACCGAGAATCGTGCTTACCTGGCATGTGGCGAGAAGGGAGTGTATGGCCCCGTCGATGTCACCAATCCGACGAATCCCGTCATCTCCCCGTACACCAAGAACACAGACGGATATGCATCGGTGGTGATCGTTGATCGGGATACCGCATACGTGGGGGATGGTTTTTGGGGCCATCTCCTTATCAATTATCAGGAAGGGCAGTTCTATCTTGAAACCATCGATTCGGTGAAGACGGCGGGCATTACCAATGACGTGATGATATCGGGTGCGTATGTCTACCTGGCCGCGGGAGAGTCGGGCATTCATGTATTGGATACAGGTGTGCCGGGAAGCCCGAATTATTTTCTTCAGGATAAGGAATCGTACAGAACTCCTGGAGAAGCACGAAGGGTTGTGAAGAGGGGAAGTTGGCTTTACGTGGCAGACGGTTCCCACGGATTGACGATTCTGGACGCCATGAACCCAAAAAACCTGCAGGCACACGATGAATTTGTCATCAGCAGTGATGTTTGCTACGACGTCGATGTCTCCCCGACGTATGCGTTCATAGGCTGCGACGTTAGCGGTCTGAGAGTGATCGATCACACGCTTTGGGTGTTCGAAGTGCATCCGGCCGGACTGCAGCCGCACAACGAAGTCACAGCCGTGAAATTCGTGGAAGCAACCAACCGGTTATACATCGGTTCTTCATCGGGTATCTATGAGTACAGCACGACGGGATTGCCCGATGGCATGGCCCTGATTTCATCGCTGACATTCGGAAATTTTGATCCCCGCGACATCGATGTTGTCGGCAGCACCGTTCTGATAGCCAACGGTGTGCACGGACTCCTTATCTGGGATCCCTCCATCGGTTCTGTGAATCGTATTGAGACCGGCGATGTGTGCACCGATGTCTTCGTGAATGAAACTACGGTGTTCATCACCGAATCCCTGCGCGGCCTGCGCCTTCTGGATTTTTCAAAGGGATTCTTTAATGCAGACTATCGTGTTGTGGGTTACTACAACACCGGTGGTCGACCCGGAGGTGTGGTACTGCACAATAATCTCATCTATATAGCCGACGGGCAAGACGGCCTCTACGTCATGGAGAGTGAGATAAGACCCAGAATCGTTCTGGAACCCGAGCTCTTAAATTTCGGTCCGGTTCCTCGTGGGGCCAGCCGGCCCTTGATCGTATGGGTAAAGAACGAGGGGCTGAGTGCATTGAACGTCACCAATATCCAGCTTCCCGTGAGTGTAAGAAATGAATTTGAGTTCAGCAGTACGTCTTTTTCCGTCATTCCCGATTCTTCGTATAAGCTGGAGGTGATCTGTTCACCGTCCACGTCCTTTCCCATCGGGTATCAAGGCTGGACAACGGCGTCCATCTACAGCAACGATCCACAAAATTCCCCGGATACCCTTAATCTGACATGGGCTGTGGGCACACCGGTACAGACACTTCCCTATACGGTGGACGATTTTACCGTGGGATTGTGGCATTTTGACGAAATTGGTGGACTCATCGCGTATGATGCGACCTCCAACAATCTGGACGGCGGTTTGTTGGGAAATCCGACGCGTGAGACATCCAAACAGGACTTTAACCGAGCCATAGGATTCGACGGGATCGACGATCGAATCGTCGTGGAGTCGAATCCCCAACTAAATTTTCAGGGAAATCAATTCACCCTAGAATTGTGGTTTAAGATTGAGGATAAGCTGACACTGCCGTATATCCTGCTCCAGAAGGGCTATGGGACTCTGCAGTATCAGATGGCTTTAGTGGAATCCGACACAGCCAGCGGACTGTGGGGACTCGTCCAGGATTCCAACGGACGTATAAGCTACATCTCTACCGGATCGATGGATGCCTTTAAAATCGGTCAGTGGTACCATGGGGCGTTTACCTGGGATGGCGATATGTTGCGTCTGTATATCAACGGTGTGTTAAAAGCGGAAGGGACATTCCGGGGGCCTTTACCCATCAACAACAACGAAGAAATGATGTTCGGGGCTTATTATTCCACGATCATTCGACGGCCTTTTTCCGGTACTCTGGATGAAGTCCGCATATCAAATGTCGCACGCCAACCCTGGGAGTTTCATGTCAACCGTAGCCGCCTTTCCGTAGAGGCGGATACGCTCAATTTTGGGACGGTATTCGTACGTTATTCACGGCGCGTTCCGTTCCAAATCACCAACAACGGAACCGAGCGTCTGGAGGTTCAAAGCGTTTCGGTAAGCCCGGACACACTGGTCCAGGTCACCCCGACATCCGCGTTTAGTCTGGACCCCGGTGCCAGCAGGACGCTGTGGCTGACGTATTCCCCAACCAGCGAGGCTTCGCTGGTGGGAACCCTCACCATCCAGAGCAGCGATCCCACGTTTCCACTGTATTATATACAGCTCCGGGGAGAGGGTACAATGCAGCCCAAAGCGGGGCCGTATGAGACCGATTCGTTTACGTTGGGGCTCTGGCATTTTGATGAGTACGGTTCAGACCCCACGGTGTACGATGCCTCGGGTAACGAGATGCACGGTTCATGGACAGGCATTAATCGTCCCGATGGCAAGTTTTATCCGTTGTACCCCAACGACCGCTCTCTGCTCTTCAGCGTTGGAGCGAACTATATCTGCTCAATTAAACCCGGTGACGATCACCACATTGGGCCGCATAAGGGTGGTTTTTCCGTGGAGGGTTGGATCCGAGTCGAATCCTTCCCAGGGGTCAGGAGTACGATGGTGAGGCGTGGGCAGGGTTCTCTGTCGCAGTTCGTCATTCATATAAACAGCGATGCAACCGTCTCCGGCTCTATGTACAACACACAGATGACGGCCTACTCGGTGTCCAGCCGAAACAAAGTGGTATTGAATCTGCTTCAGTGGTATCATGTGGCCATGAGCTTTTCGGAAGGCTGGCTCCGGCTCTACATCAACGGGGATGCCGTCGATTCCACGGCATTCGGCGGAACGTTGGCCGGATCACAGATCGGTACTCCGGTTGATACATTGTCCATTCTCATCGGTCGGGATAGGGGTAGATTGGAACCCTTCTTCGGACGGATCGACGAAGTCCGGATCTCGGATATCGGCCGTCAAAGCTGGGAGTTGAACGCGAACCAGGCACGCCTGTCTATTTCATCCGATACTCTGAATTTTGGCAGGGTGCTGCTGGGCGAGGAGCGTTCGTTAAAGCTCTGGATTGAAAACACGGGATTCGATGAATTGTCCGTGGACAGTGTGCTGTCGTCCGATCCTTTGCGGTTCCACGCCGATGCCGACAGTTTTCGTGTGGCCCCCAAACAAAGACGTTTGCTCCATGTTTCGTTTCAACCAACCGATACGTTGATTCAACTCGATTCCCTCAAACTCAGAACCAACGATCCCTTCTGGACGAAACGTTGGATTCGGTTGAACGGTCAGGGCACCGCCTTTCGAGCCACGGGACCTTACCTCACAGATATATTCACAGAAGGACTCTACCATTTCGATGAAACGGGCGTTACATCCGATACCCTGTACGATGATTCGGGACAAAACATGAACGGTAGCATCATGGGCGGTGCGGTCTTCGCAGGTTCCGATTCCAGCCGATTCGGCCAGTCGTTGTTATTGGATGGATTCGATGATTATGTGAACATACCCAATGTAATGAATCCGTTGGATGTTTCTGTCGTCGACTTCTCCATAGAATTTTGGTTTTCCATGCTGACCAAGCCCGCAGATAGAGCCGTGCTCCTCAGGCGTGGCAGCGGTGAGACGAGACAGATAGAGATGGCTCTGGATGCAGAGACGGGCGTTGAGGTAAGTGTATGGGATTCGTCGGGTGTTCAGCATACGCTGGCTCCAGACGCGATGAGCGCGATGAACACTGACCAGTGGTATCACCTGATGTTTAGCTGGGATGGAGATTCAATACGTCTAGCCCTTAACAACATCGTCGTAGCCGGGGATACACTGAGCAAACCGCCGAGACCCGCGGGCCAGGCTCCGGTCATCATGGGCACCGGCCTGGAAGCAGGGCAGTTGTACCGTGGATATCTGGATGAGATGCGGATATCCACGGTCCACAGGCAACCGTGGGAGATCAGTGTCCTTCCACCCGACATCTCCGTATCGCTCTATGAATTGAATTTTGTCCAGGTTCTCAGGGATTCGTCCAGGACGATTCCCATCGTTGTAGCCAATAGCGGAGACCAAGATTTAATCGTAACTGAAATAGACGTCATCGGCGACGCATTTCACATCCCCCCGGAAGACGTCGCCTTTACCGTTCCCCGAATGTCAACCCATAATGTACCCGTTACCTTCATACCCACCGTACTCGCTTTTCATCAGGGGACGCTGATCTTCAACTCTAACGATACGACTCAGACCCCCATCATCATACCCATGGAAGGCACAGGTGTCGAATGGGAAGGAAAGAGGCCTTATACGGCGGACTCCCATACATCCGTCTTGTTTCACTTTGCGGAAGGCGATACGATCATTGACGCTTCCAACAACATGCTTAGCGGTACGCTGTACGGTGCCCAGTGGACGGAGAACGGATTCTTCGGAGGCGGGTTGGTGTTCGATGGTGTGGACGATTATATTGAAATCGGATACCACGAGGGTATTGCTTTTGATATGACTTCGGAAAGTTTTACCCTCGAATGTTACTTCCGTACGGATACCGTGAGTCACGCCTTGCTGTTTATGGGATTCGATGACATCGATCGTTCCGTAAATTACGGCGTGTATATCAATAACGAGGGACAGGTTGCCGCTGTCGGATTTGGAACCGGAGGAGATCGTGTGAATGATGGCAGCTGGCACCATTTGTCGTTCCTGTACGATCATTCGACTGCCATGGGACGGCTCTACATCGATGGAAAGATACAATGGGCGTTACCGTGGACGAATACATCGTGGAATGCTGGAGGACGCCCCCTTATCCTGGGAGCCGCCGAATACGGATCCGGACTGGTCTACCGTCATTTTGAAGGGTATCTGGATGAAGTCCGGATATCCGATATCGTAAGAGAAACCTGGGAATTTCAGGTGCCGAATTACGGTATCGAAGCCGATTCCCTGAATCCAAATCCACCCGTCGTGGGACAGCCGTTAACGGTTCATGTTCATGTTCCCGTAGATCGTCAAGCCCTGGGAGTCCGTTTGTACCATCGGGGTGCAGGCGGAGGAGATTACCAGAACGCTGTCGGGACTCCCATCGATTCCGCTACGTATCGAATCAATCTCACAGGCGAGGATGTCCTGCTACGAGGATTCGAATACTATGTAGAAGTCCCAACCACAGCCGATACGATTCTGTATCCTGGACTGAATCCAGAGAACCGGCCTATGGCTACGGGCGTTCGTCATCAGTCCATCAACGTTCCTTTGACATACTTCTCGTATCAAACCGAAGGAGGTCAGTATCAAGTAGCCTCCATGTTTACGATTCCCTCGAACCTGGATTCATTCATGGTGGCTGATGTTTTCTTGGATGATTTTGGGGTTTACGATCCTTACGAATGGCAGGTGTTCTGGTGGCATCCTGACTCCAGCCAACTGCGATGGGAAGCGAAACAGGAAGAGACCAACCCGATAATCCAATCGCAGATGAGAGTCTATTACGATTATAACGAGATGCGTCAGAAAGAGATTATGATGGTTCCAGGAAATGCCTACTGGATCGTTGGTCATTTTGAGCGTCAATTCGACATCGATGCAGGAGAGACAGTTTCGACAGGTACGAGTCAAGAAATAATCATCAGGCCCGGCTGGAACATGGTCGGATCGCCATTTCATTTTTCGGTACGCTGGGATGACTGTTTCCTCAGTTCCGAGTTGGTCAGTCCGCTAGCATGCTGGAGTGGCGATAACGACTATATTCTGGATTGTTCTCTCCTGGATCCGTGGAGGGGATATTGGATTCACAATCCTGACTCGGTTATACAACGGCTTTACGTTCCTCCTCGCATGGCAGCTATCGGAAAGACGACAGGAACCAAGAGTGCCATCGCGCACGACCTACAGGATGAGGAGTGGTTGATCAAAGTATCCGTAGAGACAGAAGGAGCCACGGATCAATACAATTACTTCGGTGTGAGGAGTGAAGGCCAGGAAGGCAGAGATCGATTCGACAGGGTAGAAGTACCGCGAGCCTTCGGAAAGTATGTATCCATGTACTTCGATCGTACCCATTGGACATTGTATCCAGACAGATACGCGGCCGATATCCGCCAGCCCGGGCAGACGGGCCATGTTTGGGATTTTACAGTCGAGAGCAGCAGCTCGAATAAATCCGTACATCTGCGTTGGGCACGCTATCATCGGCTCCCGCAGGATTGGCAGGCCTTTCTCTTCGATTTGGTCGATGGAGTGTCCTACGACATGGTGAAAACGACGGGGGCGGAATACAAAACGGGAGATACATACCCCGATTACCGTCGATTCAAAACCGTGGTGGGTACGCGTGCGTTTATCGAGAGCCAGAGTGAGGGTATCCCGCTGGCACCGGTCGCGTTTGGTCTTCTGCAGAATTATCCCAATCCTTTCAACCCGGAAACCACGATTCGCTACAGCATACCGAAAAATGGCCCTGTCGAGATCGTGGTCTTTAATGCGATCGGTCAGCGTGTGAAAGTGTTGGTACAAGAGATGCAAAATACCGGACATCATCATGTGGTATGGGATGGACGGGACGACCGAGGCCGTCTTGTCTCCAGTGGTGTCTATATATACAGGCTGAAAGCCTTGGATAAAGTTGCCACGCATAAAATGATTCTGTTGCGGTAGGAAGAATCGCAGCTAAAAGAGGTATATAGATGAAGCATAAACTTGGTATTCCGATTATCCTGTTCTTACTTTTCGGGCAAGCTGCTGCCCAACAAGAACTCATACCAGATACTCGCCGGAGCTACTTGAGCACAGGTTTCGGCTATCAGATGTACAGGCTGGGCGGGTATACGAATACCATATCTCAGGCATCCTTTCCCATTTCTCTGCTGTTACCCCTTGGCCAGCGTTTTAATCTGACAGTAATCCATACGCCTGCGTCCAGTCGATGGGAGGAAGGACAGGACATCGATGGATTGTCCGATACCTGGATCGTGGGAACGTACATCTTCTGGCAGGAAAAAGCCATGGTCAATGTTGGGGTCGGAGTGCCTACAGGTAAGACAAAGCTGGACAACGACCAGTTCCAATTATCCATGTTTCTCAGTCGGAATGCCCTCCAGTTTCAGCTCCCCATTTACGGTCAGGGATTCTGCGTGAAGAGCGGATTCGCCGTTGTCTATCCGGCTGCCGAATACGTGGTTGTGGGGGCTGGGGCACATTATTTACATAGACGGCCCTACAATCCGGTACTCTACGAAAAAGGGGAAGTAGGAACCACCAGCTTGATTGAATACAAACCCGGAGATGAAGTCATCGGACAGGTAGGTGTTGAATTTCAGGCCTTGGATAACATGAAGTTTATGCTGGACGGTATTTATACTTACTATGGCCGTGATCTTTGGGGAGACACGGAAGTCTACCGGTCGGGTCAAAAAGTGTCCATGAATTTTGGATTCCTCTACCGGCTGGATAAGAACTATCTATGGAGTCAGATAACATACCGGCATAAGGGAAAAATAGAAGAGTACCGGGGTCTCGACCTGGAAAAAGAAGCTCAAAACTCCAACGGATTCCAGGTCGATATTGACATCGTTTGTAAGGTAATGGACCTGGACGGAAGTGGTATCCTATTATTGGGTGACGGACGTTTTTACGGGGAAAACGAGAAAGACACGCGTGGTAAGGCAGCGATTTGGGGATTGGGATTCGGGGTGGATGCCAGGTTATCCGACAGAATCAGACTGGATTTTCATTTTAAGTATCTTGCAGGAAATTACACATTCACCGAAGAGCGCAGCGTGGAGGGCATGGATACATACCTCGGCTTTACGTTTCGTCTATAGTCGTCCTTTAAAAAATAGCAAAATAGATACTCACCTCACCCCATCTCATTCGGTCTCACCCAATCGCAGACCTGCGGAATGCTTCGATTAAAAGTATTGATTCCTGTAATCATCGATATCGGCCTTCTCCTTTAATTCGTTGTACCAGGCCATGAAGACGCGTTGTTGTTTCTGCCTCATCAATTCCTGCCGTTTATTCGCTAAGGCCGTTTCTAACAAACGTTCATCGATTTCCGTACGATCGATGACCTGAATGAGATAGTAACCCCGTTCTCCATCGATGGGATTGGACATTTCACCGACGTTCAGTTGGAATGCGGCACCGGCAATATGGGGATCTCTTCCGATTCCGGATATGTAGGACAGGAGCCCGAAAGGTCCTGTCTCCCGAATTTCGACAGAATCTTCGTCGGCTGCCTGCTCGAAGCTTAAACCACCGTTGATTTTTTCCCATACCTGACGGCAGAGTTCACCGGATTTATCTTTCTGTTTTTCGCGCTGAAGGATGTTTCGGATAGACGATTCAACTTCCTCGAGGGGCCTACTTTGTGGTTTTTGTATTTCTGAAATACGGAAAACTATGATGTTCTCTCCTGTCGATGTGGGAGGACTCACATAGTTGAGTTTTTCCCGGAAAACAAGGTAATTCAGTCTGGATACCATGCCGATGCCTGGTATAAAACTACCCTCCTGGAATGGGGGTGTTTCTTGTACGGTCAGACCCTCCTGTTCAGCTACTTTGGCAAATTGTTTTGCTTTCGTTGCGTTCACTTCATCGTAAAAATAGTCTGCCTTGTTATTGAGATCATCGTAGGTTTCGGGACTTGTCTTAAATTTAAGGAGAATATGCCTGGCATGGACCTTGGTTTCTCCATTCTCAAATTTACGTGCCAAAACTTGGATGATATGCAGACCGTGCTGGGTCTCGACAGGTCCGATGAAGTCTCTTATATTTGCGGAAAACGCCGCCTCCTCGAATGGCTTGACCATATCACCCTTGCCAAAGAAACCGAGGTCTCCTCCTTTGTCTTTGGTTCCTTCATCATCGGATTCCTTAGCCAATTCTTCAAAATCGACGCCTGCTTTGAGTCGTTGTAGAGTATCGTAGCTATCCTCCCATATCTGGCTTGAATCCTCGGCCGATGGTTTTCCCTCGAAAACCACATACTCGACCTTTCGCTTTTCGGGAACGCGGTATTCTTCCGAACGCTCTTCGTAATAGGTTTTTATCTCTGAATCGGACACCTCGATGTTTTCCAGCGAGACATTGGTGGGATCGAAGAAGATATACTTGGCATTGACTTTTTGATTCTCTTTGATATACGCGTCCCTTACCTCCTCATCGGTGATTCGTATGGTGGATAATACATACTGCTGTAGTTTTTGCATGGGGATTGATCCCCGTAGTATATTTTCAACAGGAATCCATTGATCGTAATTTCGGGGATCGCTCAGAGCCTGCTGGTATTTGGTCATATCAAACTGGCCGTCCGTTTGGAACTGTTCGATGGAACGGATGAAGTCCGGCGGATTATTTCTCAACTGGAAGACCACTTCCTGGGGGGTTGCTTGAATTCCCAGCCGTTTGATTTCCTGAGCGTACAGGATATTCTGAACCATGCTTTCCCATACTTCATCACGGATGGATTGTATGCGATATTCGGGAATATCCGTCGTGCCTTGTTCTTCCTTGAGCAAATCCAGTCGTTGACTCACGGTCTGGGCATACTCTTGATACTGTATCTTTCGGCCGTTGATGATTCCGATGATCCCTTGTTCAACGCCCGACGTTTTGTCCTTGAATCCTCCCATGCCCCAACTAAACACGATGGTGGCGATAAAGGCAATGGATACGACCCAAAAAATGTGTTTCATATATTTTCGGAGTGTTTGCATCATGGGACGAATGACTCCTCTTTATTTTTAAAAAAACCAAAAATTTCTGAATAGAAAATATAACATTTCCTGGATCAAAAATCAAGGCGATTTTCCCGTGTGTTTTGGAATGAGTCTTTTAGGCTGCAGAAACGCACCCTGGCGAGTACGGCTGAGTGAGTCAAACGGAGTTGTCGAGTTCCAGCATAAAGTAGGGGGTTACACTGCAGGTGTGACCTGTCAGCGTCCTGGGGTAATGCGGTGGATATCATTTTTTTTCGCATGCCATCCCTTGGGAGACATGTGCTCCGATAATGGCCGTGATGTCACGGAGAGTTTACAGGAGGAGGAACCAGGGTATCAAACGTTGCGTGTAATGGATGTCAAATCGTCTTAAACAAGGTTCATCGTCCTAATAATACGGGGGAACACAGTCGAGACGCACCATAAGAGATGTGAACGAATCGGTAGCTTTGGTTGTATTGGCCGCTTTGTCACAGGGGATGCTATGGGCAGCGAGATCATGAAAGACGGGATTTTTCTCCTTGACAAAGACGAGAATTCCTTTTAATTTGAGTGTGATTCTACGGGAGACGGTCTGGATGAAATATCTAAAAAATATACTCGTCATCGGCCTGCTTTTTCTAACGGGTTGTGCTTATTTCAACACGTTTTACAATGCGAAACAGTACTACCGAAAGGCTTATCACGCAACAAAGAAGAATATGACGGGTAAAGTGAGCGGAACCGAAAAAACGAATTATCAGAAGGCCATCGAAAAAGCGTCCAAACTCATTGAACTGTATCCCAACAGCAAATATGTGGACGATGCGCTTATGATGATGGGCAAGTGTTATTATTATATCGAAGAATACTTGAATGCTCGCCGAAGATTGGAAGAGCTCCGGACGAATTACCCCGATAGTGAATTCATTCTAGAAGCGAATTTATGGTTGGCGAAGACCGATTTGGCTCTAGAGCAGTATGATGAAGCCAGGGTCGGTTTGGAGTCATTCATCGATTCGAAAGTACCTAAGAAATTACGTGGGGAGGCCTATTATTATTATGGAGAGCTTCACCAGGAGCAAAAATCCTTCGAGACTGCCGTAGATGCATATCAGAAATCGATTGAAGATGATATCGGAGAACTGAAGGCCCAGGCGTTGTATGCCATCGGAGTGAGTTATGATTCATTGGGCATGTACGATGAGGCGTCGGAGTATTATAGTCAGGTTGTAAAGGCCGATCCTGTGTTGGAACTGTATTTTGAGGCTGAGTTCAAGTATGCTCAGATGATCAAGAAACTTGGACGTTACGACGAATCGATACGTCTGTACGAGAGATTGCTAGGTGAGGAAAGGTACAAAACATGGTTTCCACAGCTGCAATTGGAAATCGCCGCATGTCTGGCGTTGAAAGGCGATGTCGAGGGTGCCATCTTGGCATACCAGGATATTATACTAGAATATAAAAAAACCGCTCATTCTGCTCGTGCTTACTACATGCTGGGACAATTATACGAAGAACAGCAGAATGACTACGATCGTGCGCAGGACGCGTTTACCCAGGTACAACGAGAATTCAGACAGTCCACAGTGGTCGATTCGGCAGAAACGCGGAAGCGTGATATACAACGTTTTCAGGCGCTAAAACGTGTTATTCAGATGGTGCAAAGGGGCGAAGAGGGTGAGTTGGTCGTCGTGACAGAGGAAATCCAAGAAGATACTCTGACAGATGAAGTCATTTATATGAAAGTCGATTCCGCTACTGTGGATACGCTGCGACAACAACTGCTGATCGAATTGGCGGGGCAGGCTTTTGTCGATTCCATCATAAGCGATTACACATACCAGCAATACGGACGGACTGGGACTACAAATCAAGATGCCGGTTCGAGAGATTCATATCGTGATAGAAGATCGAGAGAAACGCCCGGCCGTCAGGATGGAGACACACCTCGCATGGATTGGATGGAGTGGATTCAAAAGGGCGACTATCCTGATGAGATCGATCTGGTTGTCGAACTTCGAAAACTCTATGATCGCCGGCAAGAACTCGAAAGACGACGAATCACCGAGAATCCCGAACTGAAATCTTTCCGTCCGGAGGAACTCGATAAGAATTTACTGTTTTTGGCCGAGCTTTATCTGTTTCGATTTAACCAGCCTGATTCAGCTTTCGATCAATACCAGAGGCTCCTGAATCAGTTTCCTGACAGTCCGTATGCACCCCAAGCCGTGTATAACATGAGTTATGTGGCCGGTGAAATGATGGAAAATCCAGACGAACAGGAACAGTATTTACGCAGGCTCATCCAGGATTATCCTGAATCCGAGTTTTCCAACATCGCCAGAGAGCATCTCGGACTTACACCGGTGATAGCAGGGGAAGATACCGTCCAAGTACTCTTCAGAGAAGCGGAAGCGTGGTTGTTCGACCGGAATAATCCAACGGCTGCTTTTAAAAAATACGGTCAGATTTGGGAATCGTTTCCTGATTCGGATGTGGCTCCCAAGGCCATGTATTCCATGGCATGGGTTGGGGAGATATACCTGGATTCTTTAGACTTAGCCTTCGCTTTGTACGATAGTCTCATAAACCAATACCCGGAGACGCCTTATGCGAAAAAAGTGAAAAAAAAGGTGGATACATACGTAGCGGAGCAGAAAAAAAGAGCGGAAGCCGAATCTCACGTAGAGACGACAGATAGTACAGCAGTCGATTCACTCTCAACGATTGGGGTGAAATCCGAGCAAGAAGCAGGGGAAATACCGGTTGCAGGGACGGATTCATCTACAGTGGAACCGCCAACCGTGGCTTCGTCTGTTATCGTAGACACATCTGAGGTGGATTTGGCTGTAGCGGATACATCTGTGGTGGATATGCCTACAGCGGATACGTCAGCAATGGATTTGTCAGTCGTCGATACGTCCGATGCTGCTCCCGAGTTGGTGAGTAGGATCAAAGAACCGGCCTCACCCGTAGGGGGCATCGAAGCTATTCAAGACCGCATCATAGCGCTTCCGAACCTGGATATGAGAAATCTCAACAAGGAGATACGGATACGGGTCAACATCGACGAACAAGGTAAGGTCGTTAGATGGGAAATCATCCAGTCCACGAACAACAGAGCCGTCGACGGTGCCATCATCGAGGTACTGCGAACGAGCCCATTCAAACCAGCTACGGGGGATAGTGGGCCTGTATCATCCTGGCTTACCCTGACCATCCCCTTAACAAGACAATAGTATCAGAGTAAAAAAAGTAGAGGAGTACGTGAATCAGACACTCATTCATCAGAAGGCCATCACGCAAGATATTTTTCATATGACATTCAACGCTCCAGAGATTGCCCGGGAGGCTCAGCCTGGGCAATTTGTTCATATGCGGGTTACGGAGGGAATCGATCCTCTGCTCAGACGCCCGCTCAGCATCCATCGGATCGATCGTCAGAAGGGAACCCTGGAAATCCTCTACAGAGTGGTCGGAAGGGGAACGGCGTTGATGTGCAAGGCTGAATCTGGAGATTGCTTTGATCTGATGGGGCCTCTGGGCAAAGGATTTCGCATCGACGATTCGTTTACGCATGCTCTGGTGGTTGCCGGCGGTATGGGGAGCGCACCCGTATTCTTCCTCATCGATGAGCTCATCGAGCACGGAAAGCAGGTGACGTTTGTTTGGGGAGCCAAGACAGGCCAGGAAATATTCGGTGTCGATGCGTTGAAACAGGCGG
>Ga0180437_10004542_pt1 | contig 19692 bp, 13 predicted proteins | sample SS_ome_4_FD_132410 | JGI IMG/M metagenome (GOLD analysis project Ga0180437, IMG submission 132410) | Hypersaline lake sediment archaeal communities from the Salton Sea, California, USA - SS_3_D_1 metaG | ecosystem: Environmental > Aquatic > Non-marine Saline and Alkaline > Hypersaline >... | reverse complement strand
TAATCTAATATACACGGGCAGTGTGCAGTTTGTGAGACGCAGTTTGTGACAATAGGACCGCCATCCACTCCAACTAACGAATCACTTCGTAGATCTTCACATTCTTCGTGTCATACACCATGCGCAGGAGCCCTTGATCTGCCATCCCGTCGAATTTCGCCAGACCCGCCGGGTCGTAGTAAGCCCGCTCATAGGCGCCGACGTAGATGTAGCTTACATCATAGGAGGACAGGATACTGTACGCGCGGGCGACATCCGTCGTGTTGAAACACTCGCGCACGTCCTCCCGGCGCCAGTCAACCATCGCATCAGGCAGGGCCGTTCGCTGCTGCACCTGGTGCCAGCGCCAGCCGATCACCGCCGGCAGCCCCGTGTATATGGAGACCCGGTTGCCCCACAGGTATTCCCGGTGGCCCAGACCCTCCAGGATCACCGGTGATCCCTCGACCGTGTCCTGCAACCACCGGATCGCGGCGTAGTCGCCAGACAGCGGGATCTCCACCTCCCCGCGTTCAGGCGCCCCGTCGACGATGACGCCATACTCCATGAAGGCCATCCCATCCAGCGTCAGGCCGGCCTGCGGTGACATACGGTCGATCGCCCGGGCACGCACGCCATAGGGCAAGAACAGTGCGCCGCCGAAGATGAGCGCCGCCATCCCAAACCACCAGAGCTTGCGCCACTCCGGCTGCCAGCGCCGCGCGCGCTCGCTCACCCAAGCCAGTCCCACCCCCGCCGCGGCCGAGAGCAACATCCACACCTGCAGATAGAACTTGAAGACGGTGTTCATGCGCCCGATGTCGCCCCGGAGCACGATGACCTCCACCACCAGGCATAGCGCCATACTTCCACACACCATCACCCACAACAGACGGTGCCTGGACGCCAACGCCAGATATGCAGCGCACAGCCCAATCGGCACGACCACCAGCGCGACCGTGTAGCCGAGGGCCACCAGGACCAGCGTCAGGCCAAGCAGGCCAGCGAGCAATACCCAATGCCCGGCGGTCAATCGTCTCCAGAACCTGCGCCCCTCCTGCGTCCGCCCAACCGTCTGCCCTATCTCCATGGCCATGCGCGTCACGAGTGGAAATAGCAAGATACCGTGGATCCAGAGGTAGATCTTTGCCGGCGTCCGCGAGCCCTGCCACACGTCGAACGAGGTATAACCGGCAACGAAGTGCCGGATGTAGGGGAGGTAGAGGAGGATCGTCAACCCCACCAACAAGATAGCGCGCCAGGCGAACTCCTTCAGGGTAGCAGAGAATGGAGACGGTTGACCTGCACCTTCGGGGTCACCGGTCCCCCTGGTCCTTTGCCAGGCGGGCCGCCAGCCGCCCAGTGCCAGCGCAGCGACTCCGAGCAACAGGTAGGTGGGGTAATCCCAGGTATTCGTCGGACGAAGGGCGCCGATGACCAACCCACCGATGAGCAGGCTGGGCCAGCGGGGACGCAGACTGCGGGCCCAATGCACCGTCACCGCCAGGGCCAACGCTGCCAGCGGGAACGCGATCATGTGCGCGTGCAGGTCCCCGTACAGGAAGGTGAAGGCCGGGAACTCGGTGATCGGCCCCACCTCGCCTGGCCAGATGGGGATGATGCGCGTCGGGTCCCAGTACCAGGACTCAGGACGCAGGGGCAAGGCCGCGCCACGTGCAATCACCTGCCACAAGCCCCGTACCATGGCGACGGTGTCGGCGAAGACAGGGATCGTGCTGGGGAATGGCTCGCCGCCCAGCGTGATGAGTGCCGCTCGGATCAGCCGCACAACCCCCAGGTTGCCCAGCCCGACGGTGAAAACGAGCGCCATCACACCGGATAGCCGCGCACTGCGCCGGTGCCCGCCGAAGAGATTGTACCCCACAGAAAAGGCCCCCACGCCGGTCAGCGCGGCCAGGAGCGGCACCGCCAGATTGTAGCCGATCGCCGGGACGGTGCCCATCAACTTGATCAGCGTGCCGACGATGACGAAACCGAAGTAATAGTAGTTGATGTACGAACCGGAAAACCAGGGATTGTACGGCGGGAACCAGGTCGACTTCATCACCGCGTTGAGGTAGGCGAAATCCATAGGCTTCTCGCCGCCGACGACCGGGTGCCAGAGATCGGGGTGCAGGAGCCGCACGCCGATCCACACCAGGTACAGCAGCGCGAACACCCCTTCAGTCAACAACAGCAGTCGCCGGTGGTCGCGTACGAAACGACGCAGTTCCTCACGCCTGAACCACCCCACCCCGCCGCCCATCAGCGCCAAGAGGCCCACCATGCGCAGGATCGTCCCACGCGTGTTCGGCAACACCCGCAGGCTCGCCGCCAGCCAGGTCAGGTAGGCCAGAAGCAACAGCGCCAGCACCCGCGCCAGTCCGTAGCCCCGGTCGCGGAGGCGTGGGAGCGCGACGAAGAGCAGCGGGAAGGCCATCCACCCCAGGAGCGTCACGACGACCCACCAGGCGATCGCCGCCAGGCCGGGGTGGCGGTTGAGAAGACCATCACGATTAAACATCTCGGACCATGTACCACCGGCCTGTTGCTCGGCCCAGGTCTCCAGGTCGAACTCCAGCAGATCGGGCGCAGCGGTGACCTCGATCGGCTTGCGCCCGTGCAGCGCCCGCTGGACGTCAACCCCGCCCAGCACCTGCTCGACGCGCGAGCGGGAGTATGCGGCCGTCTTGCGGAAGATCAGGACGCGGGGATGGTCGTAGACGCTGAAAGCCTCCTCCGCCGGAGGGAGAGCCACCCGGATCGACTCCTGCTGGTTCGCGTAGCCCGGCGACATCAGCGCGTAGGGAAGCTCCTGATCGGGGAACTGAAATGGCCCCAGCGCTGGATAGGAAGTGATATCCGCGACCAATTCGAAACCCAGCTCCCCGGCGAAGAGCGCCCGGTAGTAGGCCGTCGTCAGCGGGTAACGGTCCGGCAGCCGGGCGATGGAACCATAGAGCCGATTGCTGGAGAGAAAGATGTAGTCGGTCTCGTCGAGCCAGGTGAACAACTGCGCCCGTTTCTCCAGCGTGTCCTCGTTGTAGTTCTGCATCTGGCCGTCGGAACTCGAGCTCAGGCTCCGGTACATCCCACCGAATGGGTTATGGCCATCGATGCGCATCGGCAACGGATCATCCCAGTGCTCATTGGCGATGACGCTGGTGTCCGACTGCACCGGTCCCCCGTGGGTGCACTCAGAGACGATCGTGTACGCATGATCGCTCTGGAGCGGCGTCGGCTGCAGCGCAAAGGAGACTGGATCTCCCCGGACGCGGCCTGCCCCCTCCTCGTCTAGGCTCGTTTCATCCTCCATCACGACGACAGCCGGCATGGCCCACTCGCCCGCCGCCGATGCAAGGACCTCGTCCGCATTCGGATTGGCAATCAGCGCGACACCGAACCCCTCCATCTCTGGATCGCGCCCCGGATCCCCCAGGTGGTTGAACGTGATCGCCGTGGCGACGCCATCCTTAGGCATTGTGAACGGGATCCGGAGCTCAGCCCCATCGGTGTATAGATAGCCGGCGGGGATGGGCAATTGAAGGTTCTTCGGACCGGACGGGGTCTCGTAGTGCAACGTCGCGCCCGCAGGCACGTGGCTGTAGATCCAGCGCGATGCGACCAGGCGCGTCGTGGTGCGGGTGTAGATGCGGGTGAAGGCCAACGCCCAGAAGAGCGTCGACCCTAGAATCAAAATCAATGAAAAATGAGAAATGACAAATGACAAATAGCCGGCGCGGGAAGGACGCTCCATCTCGGATCGCAACCGAGCCCAGCGTACGAACCGCCAGAGGGCATAGGCAGCGAACAGGATGAACACGTCATAGACCGGCAGCAGGTAGCGCATTGACTTGACCCACTGCGTTGCCTGATATACGAAGAAACCTGTTCCCCAGACCCAGGGGATCAGGTGAACTCGCCGCCCGCGCAGTAACTCGACGCCCATCAGTGCCCACCCGGCCCAGCACGCCAACCCCAGAGGGATGCCCAGTCCCCACACGACCATGTTGACCCACGGGAAGACGATCGGCGTGCGATCGGTCCACTGATGGCCAGGCGGAGAATCGACGTCGCCGCTCATCAGGCGACGGATGAACCCCATGTCACTCAGCCACTGAGTGTTGAGGCGCACCCCAAACAAACCCGGCCCCTGAAAGGCATACGGCTGGGCCAGGCGGAAGGCCACGAGGAAAAGAAGCGCAGCCAGGGCCAGGCGGAGAATCAGGGTCAAGTAGCCCAACGACCAACGACGAATGTCCAATGAGTGCTCCGCTGTAGGCTCGCTCTTCTGCGTCCGCGCTTTCTTGCCCCACCACAGCAGGCCTGCCAGAGCGACGACGAGCACCGTCGGCCACGTGCTCATCTTGCAGGTCACCGCGAGGCCGCTCGCCAGCCCGGCCAGCGCGAAAGCGCCCCACCCACCCCTCTGGGTGGAAGATGCTGCACGCACGGCGAAGTAGAGCGTGACGACGACGAAGAACTGGGCGAAGGTATCCACGGTGAAGAAGTGGGACTGCTGAATCGGAAGGACCGCCAGTGCCCCCAATGCGACAGCCAGCAGCCCAACAGCGGGACTGTAGAGCCGACGCCCGATCAAGAACGTGACGGCCAGCGCACCCAGATCGGCAAGCGCCGAGAGAAGCCGCCCCACGATGTACACGCCGCCATACCCCGTGAACGTCCCCGGACTGCACGTCCCGCCGGCATCGAGCAACAACCGCACGATACCTCGGGCCAGCGGCGACGGATCCTCAACACAGACCGTGTCGACCCACTCCGCCGCATACCGCACGATGAAGATCGGCAGCGTACCATAGAAGAAGTTGCCATAGCCCCGGTTGTAGGGATTCAGCGGTGAGCTGTCCGTGTCCAGGTACAGCGCCAGGCTGTCGGGCGACTCAATGTTGCCCCCGACCATCGTCAAGAACCGCTCGTCGGGGTGAAGATGGGTACCCTCATCCCAGTCCAGCCCGACCGTACGAAAGACGGCCGCCACCAGCAAGAGGCACAGCAAGATCAGCGTGCCATCAGAATGGCCCTTTGAAGGGGATGGTGTGCCATCAGAATGGCCCTTCAAAAGGAATGGTGTGCCATCAGCATGGCCCTTCAAAAGGATTGGCGTGCCATCAACTTGGAATTGGAATAATGAGCGCTTCTGTTCTTCCTGCTTCAAGCAATCAACCTCCCATAACCCTCACCCCGACTCCCCTTCCCCATTTTCCCCCCCTCCCAGAGGGAGGGGCAGGGGGAGGGTCGTGAGCCAGAACCACTATTGCGGAGACACCTCGTAGGACACGTACAGCAGCCGTCCATCGGCGCTGGAATGGACCCTCGTCTCCGCCCCACCTGGGATCCGCGCGCGGATGGTGTCCAACTCATCCAACCGTTCTGGGAGAAACACAAAACGCGCCCCACGGCTCAGATTCGGCTTCGGCGGTTCGTCCTCTCCAGGCAGGGGAACGTCCATCCCGACGACGTCCCGCGCCAGGAAGCCCAGTGTCCCAAAATCCCAATACATGTACGGCGGTGCGTGGAAATACACGGTGTAGCCGTCGTCATGCAACGCCAATCGGCGCCCTAGCTCGGTCGCGACCTCAGCAGTCGGGTTTCCGTAGACCCGGGAAGGGGTATACACGGCGAAGTAGTAGTACAGATTCACTGCGGCTACCGCGACCAGGATACCGGCAGCCACGTCGATCCACAGGCTTGGCTCACCGCCGAGCAGGCGCCGGCCCAACGCCAGCAGCCAGTTCAACCCCAGCCCCACCAGGATCGCCAACGCCGGTGCCACGATCACCAGTCGCATGCTGCTGGGTGGATTCTCCGTCAACACCCAGCCAGCGATCAACGCAGACCAGAACCACAGCAAGATCAAACCGTTCGCCGGCCATCGACCACGCGCCGCCGTCCATACCAATCCGAGCACGAACAACACACCGCTGACCACATCGAGCAAGGGGATCGAAGGACGGTACCAGAACGTGGTGTCCAGCGTGTAGTGAAAGGCAGAGATCGACCGCCAGACCTGCTGCAGGAGCAGGCTGACGGCGCTGCGCCCCGTGATCTCTTGCTCACGCGCCAGCCACCCGGAGGTGAAGATGCTGACCTGCCGGGACCGCGACCCCAGGTTCTCTGGATAGCTGGCGTAGTGAAACAACAGCGGGGCCATAACGATGAACGCAGCCAACAGCCCGACGAGCAACTGCCGCCCGTAGCGGGCCAGGAACCGGTGCTCGACCGCCGTCCGCCAGGCTAGATAGAACGCCACGACGAAGCCGATCAGCCGCGCCCCAAAATAGCCATACCAGCCCAACCCCATCACCGCACCCGCCAGCGCAAACGTGATGGCCCGTCTCGACCGCAGCCCGCGGACGAGCAGGTACAGCGTCAGCGTGATGAAGAGCCCGTCGGCGATTTGATTGGAGCCCAGGCGGCTGAAGTGGATGTGAAAGTGGGAAAAGGCCAACGCGATCGCCGCCAGCCACGCCACCCGCCGGCCCCACAGCTCGCGGGCCAGCAGCGCCGTCGTCAACACCGTGGATGTACCGATCAACGCCGAGAGCGCCCGCAGCCCTGCCACACTCTCTCCAAAGAGCCGCATCGACAGGCCCCACGCCAGAAACGACATGGTGGGCACGCCGAACCAACCGGTCGAAAAGGGATTGCCCAGCGGTGAACCCGTGCCATCAGAATGAGCCGCTTCGCTTCCCTCCAGATTGAAATGAGCCGCTTCGCTTCCCTCCAGATTGAAATGAGCCGCTTCGCTTCCCTCCATATTGAAGTGGCCCTTTGAAGGGGATGGTACGAGTTCCAACGCCGCCAGGCCCTGCGTGCCCTCGTCACCCCCCAGGTTCGCCGGGATGTGCTCTAGATCCACGGCCCGTGCAGCCAGCGCGACCACCAGCAGCGCCACCAGGGCCGCACGTTCGACCCATCCGCCCCCTGCCTTTCCCAACGGGAAACGGAACGCGGCCATCCTGGTCGCCCAACAACGGCGGAGGGCTTCCCGTGGTGGCACAAAAGCCAGGAGAAACCCAAACACACCGACCAGCCACAGCCACAGCAGGCCGCTGAAATCAGCCATCGGTGAACGCTGCCGTGCCATCAGAATGGCCCTTTGAAGGGGATGGTGGGCCAGCCATCCTGCTGCCAATGCACAGGTTGCCCCGCCGACCGCGGACAAGGTGCGCAATGGCCAGCGGTGTACCCATGACAAGAATCGACCGCCAGATCTACCACGCCCCGGCCGCGACATCCGCCACAACAGCAAACCGAAGGACGAAACAGCGACACACCAGAAGAAGACGCCATCCCACACGTACTCCCGCCGGGAGGCGAAATAGAGCTGGCCCAGCAGCGCAAACCCCAGCCCGACGATCAGAAGCAGGACGTCGACCGTGCGCCCTTGTCTCAAGACTGCCCCTCCGTCCTCTCCCTTCCCTCCTTCTGAGCCACGAAGAACAGATACGCCCCCGCACGGTCATCCGGATCCCCATTCGCGAGCCCAGGCGCGCCGTCGCGGCCGATCGACGCCTCGTACAACGGCCGCACCAGCCGCTCGGTCAGCCACAGGTTGGCCCGCGAGGGCCACAGCACCCAGCGCCCGGTCAATCTCTTGCACACGAGCGCGGGGAGACCCAGATAATGCCCCCACTCCAATGCCGTCAGTGCCGGGCGGGGGAAGTAGGACCACCAGCGAACGAGACGCAGCCCCACCATCTCCAGACGCCGCTCCCACACCTCGGCCCCGTCGCAGTGATAGTGACGGGAGATAGCGTTGAAGAAACGCCGGTACGTATCCCCCAGGGAGCGCAATCCCACCCGGTCCAGCGCCCGCCCGATGGAGAGAGCCGGCAGAAAGCCAGGGCCCGGCACGCAGAAGTAGAACCATCCACCGGGTTGTAATACCCGCGCCACCTCTGCCAGCACAGGCTGCACCCGCGGGATGTGCTCCAGCACCGAGTTACTCACGACCGTGGCGAAGGCACTACCGGGATAGGGCATCCGCGCACCCTCGGCCTGAGACAGCACGTGGTAAGCACGGCGCCGACGGGCCTCGGTCAGCGGACCCCACCACGGGTCAAAACCCGCATCCAGCGGCTCGTCGAAGGCGATTGTAGCGAAGTGCCCGTCGCCACAGCCCAGGTCCAGCACAGGACGGCAAAACGGATAGCGAACATCCGGCGGACTACAAACGTCTGAGCCCAGATCGCGGACGACAGACACCTGGCAGACAGCAGACGTCCGGGCGTAGAAGCTGGCCTCCACCGCCCGCAACAAAGCGCGAAAGGCGGGCAGGTCACGCAAGTGGCGCCAAAGCAGGTCTTCACCTTCAGTCACAATCTGTCCTAATCCTCTCCCTTGTCCTTCAGCAACCGCTCAAACAGCGCTTCATAACCCGCCGCCGTCCGATCGGTGTTCCACCGCTGTGCGATCTCTTTCCTGGGCCGCACGTATTTCGCCTTGTTGTCGACCACCTTGATGATCGCTTCAGCCAGGGCATCGCTATCGCCCACGCGCACCACCTCCCCCATCCCCGTTTGCAGAACCGGCTGGCGCACGCCCGGCAGATCGCTGGCGATCGAGGGGGTCCCACACAACATCGCCTCCACCTGCACCAGCCCAAACGACTCGGTTGAGTTGAGGCTGGGCACGACGATAAGGTCCAATTCGGGATAGAGGGCTGCCATCTGCAACGGATTTAGCACGCCCAGAAACTCCCAGCGTTCCTCGTGCCGGCGGAACAGGGGCTCCAGTCGCCGAGCGTAGGCCTCCTCGCCCAGCACATTGCGGTGCTGTCCGGCGAACACCACCCGCGCCTCCGGATAGACCTCCAGCACCCGAGGCAACGCACGCAGCAAGACTTCGACCCCCTTCTCGGCCGCCAGTCGCGCCGCCATGCCGATCACGGGCCTGTTGCCGTCCAGATCGTGCATCTTAGCAAAGGCTGCCACCGCCCCTGGCCCCACATCGGGCAGTTCGACCGGCGGTGGAATCACCTCAACCTTGCGATGGAATGTGCGCAGGAAGGGAGAATGGTCGGCGAAGTCCTGCGTGTAGGCGACCACCCGGTCGGTCAAGAGCCCGGCCAGCCGGTTCATGATGTGCACCACCTGGTTGACCAACCAGTTGAAACCGCCACGCAGCATCTTGCCGCGCGGCATCTTCAGGTCGCAGTGGTAGGTCAGCACCGTCGGCCGGCCTAGCAGACGACCGCGCGCGACCACCCCGGCCGCGTCAAACTGCGGCAGATGCACACTGACCACGTCGTGCTCGCGCACGAGACGGGTCGCCAGCCAGCCGAAGGTCGGCATGATCACGCCCTTGCTGACGCGGAAGAGGACCGGCGCGCGCACAACCCGCACTCCGTCTTCCACCGTGTCGATGGGGCGCGAACGATCGAAGCGCGAGGTCAGCACAGTCACCTGGTGCCCCCGCGACACCAATCCCCGCGCCAACCGCTCCGCGTATATCGTGAGGCCGCTGGTGTGAGGACGGTAGTACGTCAGAACAATCAGTACTTTCATAGGTATCAGGTATCAGTAATCAGATCGCAAGGTCGGATAGCAAATCCGACCTACATATCGTCAAACAAATCCAGGTTCGCGACGACCCAGTCATACAACCGCCGGACGCCCTCGCTCACTTCCACCCGGGGTTGCCAACCCAGTTCACGTTGGGATTTTCGGATATCGGAGATGTACACACGTTGGTCGCCGGGTCGCCAATCGTCGTAGGACACGGGAACGGAGTGCCCGAGAAGCCGTTCCAGGATCGGCCCAAACTCCACCCAGACCGACATCGTGCGCGCCGGCCCGCCGCCCACGTTGTACACCTGCCCGGCCGCCACGTCAATGTGGGCGATTGCAGCGTCGTACACGTCGACCAGGTCGTCGACGAAAAGCACGTCCCGGATTTGCTTGCCATCGCCATAAATGGTGATCGGTTGACCAGAGACGGCGGCGATGATCAACCAGGCTACCCAGCCCTGGTCCTCGACGCCCATCTGCCTGGGGCCGTAGATACACGACTGGCGCAGGACGACCGTCGGCAGGCCGTAGATCCGGGCGTAGTCGCGCACGTACTGGTCGCCGGCTCCCTTGGAACATCCGTACGGAGAGTGAAAATCGAGCGGCTGGGTCTCTGGGATGCCCAGCGGGAGGTCCCGATAGTCGTAGCGGGTCTCGCGCTCGACCACCCCCACCTCATCCATCCCACCGTAGACCTTGTTGGTCGAGGCATAGAGGAATATTGGGTTCGTGTCTGCCTGCCGCGCCGCCTCCAACGCGTTGAAAGTGCCCAGCACATTGGTCTCAAAATCGTACCGGGGATCTGCCACCGATGTGGTGACCGCCGTCTGCCCTGCCAGATGCACGATCACGTCGACACCCCGTGCCGCGCCGGCCAGTGCGCCGGCATCCCGTACGTCTGCCACGATCAACTCAAACGATTCCGCACCGTGCTCTTCGCGCAGCCACGCTACGTTGGTCTCCGTCCCTGACCGCGACAGGTTGTCAAACACCACCACTTGTTCTCCCCGGTCCAGTAGACGGTGGACGTAGTTACAGCCGATGAAGCCCGCCCCCCCCGTGATCAAGTAGCGCTTTGTCATTCGATACCCCTCGATTCTTTGGAGACCTGTGCCTGCAGTGAACCCAGCGAGAGGCTCTCCCGCGCGAGCCCGACCAGGCCCAGCAGGCACACGGCCACGTACTGGAAGGTGTGGATGGCGAAGGCGATGGTGATCGCCTGGTCGGTGGGCACGCCGAACGGGACCGTCAGTCCATAGCGGGCGACGGCGTGGAAGACACCCACAGCGCCGGGCGAGGAGGGAACCGCCATCCCCAGCCCAACGACGCAGACGAGGAAAGGAGCCGCCGGTGCCGGTGGATGGGGGAGGAAAGCGCGCATCAACGCCCAATAGTAGGCAACGACAAAGGCCCAGGTCACCACCGACCACGCCAGTAACCCCAGTCCGCGCTGCCCCGAACGCAGCGGTGCCAGCCCTTCGAAAAGGCCATCCAACGCCCGAGCCCACCGATCCTCATCCAACCGCCCGCCCCAGCCCGGTATCCTCTTCCAGAGGGAGAGGGGAAATGCGGCCAACCGCCGCCCCCAATCCGGCCGGAAGGCCAGGAGCAACAACACCACCACGGCCACCACAGCCGCCACGCCGGCAACCAGGCCAGCGCTCATGGCGCCACCCGCCTCACTCACAAACGGGATGACGCCCGCCAGGATCGCCACGACCATCAGCATGTCCAGCACGCGCTCGACGATAACGGTCGACAGCGCGGCCGCAGTCGAGATTCCCGCTCCCTGCCCGATCACCACCGCCCGTGCCGGGTCTCCCAGCCGAAAGGGAAGCACGTTGCTCGCCAGGTAGCCGATGTTCGTGACCCAGAAACAGCGGGGCAAGCTTACCTGTGGCCCCAACAACAGCCGCCAGCGAACCGCGCGAGAGACCAGGTAAGCCAGTACGCCCAAGGTCGCGGGGATCAAGTAGACGTATTCTGCCTGGGCCAGGGTGTCCACCACCCGGCGCACGTCAATGCCCAGCACGGCCACCACCAGCGCCGCCAGGCTGACGACCACGCCAACCCACAGCTTCCATTGTTTCTTCACGACAAAGGATTATACCATCGGGAAGCCAGTCCCGCAATGGTCTGGCGGGGAGGGAAGGACAATTCCAGACGTCAGGCGCCTCGGGGCCACCTAGCCAAAATCATCCCAGGAGATGTCGGGGCGCAGCGCGCTGCCGATCCTCACAAGCTCGGGGATCTGGTCACGATGATCCACGTAGCGCAGCAACGCCCGCACTTTGCTTGCCTTGCCGTCGCCTGGCAGGCTCTCGTAATCTACACCCAGGTCGAAACAAAGGTCCCCTAGATCGCTCTCATCGAAACGCACAGCCAGTATCCGGCGCAGCCCGACCAGGAGCTTATGCCGGTGCGTTCGTCCCACCGAAGGCGTACCACCTGCCCGAGCGCCTGCGTCCTCCAACGCGCCGCTTGACGTGCTCAGATCCTCCTGGGCGGACAAGATTCGGGCGACCAGGTCTTTGAACCTACGGAGGTTAAATCCCCTCTTGTTCAAGTATCCGCCATCGGGGATCATCGGATACCGGCGGGACATACTGAAGATCAAATCCGGCGGACAGGGCGAGCCACTGATGATGAGACACGGAATGTGCCCGAACCTCTCTCGGATATACTCGAGCAGGAATTCACCTTCCAGGGTCTCCTCACTCTCCTCCTCCAGGCACATGTCCACGGTGACCAATGAAAAGGCGTGTTCTTTGAGCTCTTTCCTGGCAGACTGGAGATCCGAGGCGATTTGAACCGCACAGCCCATCTCCTCGAGCTCAAACCCAAGAATGGTTTCCGCGAATTCCTCGTCGTCGTCCACAATCAACACACGCTTCGTAGACATCGCCGCCCTTCCTGTAGGAGAAAAAACGCTGTTCTAGATGCTCCCAGAGCCCCTTCTGCTGATTTCACGTATGTCGGTGAAGGGGCCATCCTGATCCGACACCAACCGGACCTCAAGGCTCAATTCGGGTGTTCCCGGCTTGACCGTCCCATCCTTTTCGAGATCCTGATACGGGTACAGATTTGAATAGGTATCACGAAAGCGATCTGGCAACTCGGCCTTCAGCGCCTGAGCCCGTGAGTGATCTTCCATCACCACGACAAACAGGCCCCTCTCCGGGTAACCGATGAAACCTGCCTGGCTCGCCCGATTCTGGAGGAACCGCGCGATGGTCTGGAGTGCGCTATCTCCCTCAATATGACCATACTGCCTGTAATATGCCTCCAGCTTCTCGACCGTGACGTAGAGGGCACCCCATGGCTCCTCCGTCCTCAACAGTTCCCTGAGTTTGGACTCCACCCCCTCACCCGTGGGAAGCCCGGTGATTCTGTCGGTCGCCTCCGACTTCGCCTTCTCTACCAGCGCCCCCACGTACTTGAATCTCTTTTTCAACTCCGGCGCGAACTCGCAGGCCCTCTCCCAGCTACGATTGGCCTGCTCCCAATCCCCGTCATCCAGGTGGATCAAGGCATCCGTATACATCAGGACGCTCTTCACTGTGATCTTCACTTCCTGACGTTCCGGATGCATAGGATGGAACCAGCGAGCCTTCTCGAAGAACCGCAGGATATTGTACTTCTCAAACGCATCCTCGAGGTACTTACCTTTGTCCTCACCGCTTACGATAATCGACCAGGTATCAGAAGTTGAGGCCTCGAGATAGCCCAGTACCCCCATCCCCTCAGCCGTCCCCTCCGTCCGGTCTGAAAGATTGATGTCCATCGACACCAGTCTGAAGGCGTGACGGTCCAGCAACTCCAGGGCCTGCTGCTCATCCCTGGCGTGCATCACCACGTAGTCCGCCTCGTGCCCTGTGTCCTGGAGAACCTCTTGGATCGCTTCCGCGATGAATTCAGCCCAATCGTCGTCGTCTTCAACAATCAGGATTCGATTGTCGTCCAACCTGTTCATCATCACCTCCCTGGAATGGGGAGACTCACTGTGAAAGTGCTCCCTTTGCCCAACTCGCTCTCCACCTTGATGTCACCCTCGACCCAGCTCAACGACGTCTTGGCCCACCACAGGCCATATCCCAGGCCTCGCTTCTTCGTAGTTGCCCCCAAGGTGAACAGGCGCTCCCTGACGTCGTCCGGGATGCCTCCCCCCGTATCCGAGACCGCAACCTCCACACAGTCCCCGGCACAGCGGCCCACGACCGTCAGCCGCCCATCCTCGCCCATGGCACCCACGGCATTGCTGAAGAGCACTCGGAAGGCCTCGACCAGGTGTTGCCGGATGGCCATCACCTCAGGCAGATCTGGATCCAGTCTCTTCTCCACGTCGATGCTGGCTGGGATATCGGCACCTTTCAGAGCTGACGAAACCGCCTCGTTTACGTCGACCGAATCGACTTTCACGTCCTCTTTTGCCCGCTCCCGGATCCTGTCGACCATCGCGGCGGCCTCAGCCAGGCTGTTGCTCATCCGCTGCAACCGATCGTTGAGGAATGAATCGTCAAGCGTGTCACGCTGAGCTTTGCTCTGGATCTGCTGGACCCATCCCCCTATCTTACCGATAATGCCGTTCAGCCGGTGCGCCCAGTTCGAGGTCAGCGAGGCCATAGCCGCGACCCGTTCGGTATTCAGGTACATCTCGGCGTTGCGAATCGCGTGCGACGCCTGCAGGGCAAGCGTCCGTAAAGCCTCTATCTCGTCGTCTTTGATCTCCTCACGGTCGGTCCCAACGTAAAGATTCCCGATCAGTTCCTTCTCACCCGTCCCTCGATCGATCAGCCAGAAGGGGACGGTAGCCAGCGCCTGGATTCCAACCAGTCGCTGTACCCACGCACACTCACGGGGTGTAACCGCAGGATACCACAGATCGCGCAAATCGGAGGTTCGCCCGAAGTCTTCTTTGTCCAGAATAACCCGCACTCCCAGGTTATCCTTCTTGACTTCCTCGTTGACGTACACGTATGACCCGATCATTTCTTTCCCAAGCAGCTTTTGTCCCACCGACACGAGCCTCTGACCCGGAAGACTGGAGTGTAGGCTAAAGGCCCTGACCGGAAGGATGAGATTCCCACCTTCTTCGCGATCAAGAATGGCGACCATTGCTGCTCTGAAGTCCAACCGCTCGACAATGTCATCCACAATTCTCTGCAAGACCTTGTGCTCGCTCAGCGTCGACTCGAGGAGCAGACCCACCGTGTCCTGGAGCGTCTGCAGTTGGCTGTTTTTGCGCTTCACCTCGTCCAGCCGGGCCTGCCTTTCGCGCCACAGTGCCTCGCTCTCCTGGAGCAACTGTGCGTTCTGAATAGCGATGGTCGCCATCTGCGAGAAGGCCCGAAGAGACTCAATCTCTGGATCGGATATCTCAGGTCTGTCTGTCCCAGCAAACAGATTGCCGATCAAGTTGCCGTCGCCATCTTTGAATGGCACGGTCACGAAGGCGCTGAGGTGGGCCAGCGCCTGCAGCTTGTCGGCGGTCTGCCGGTCAATTCTTTTCGCGAACAGGTCGTACAGCGAGTTGGTGCGCGCAAACGGACGGTCCTCTCTGATGGCCTGCACGCCGAGGTTGTCCATCTCGGTCAGAGAAACGTAGTTCCCCATCAACTTCTGGCCCGTTATGCGCTGCCCGATCTCGAGGACAGTGCCCTCCAGTTTCTTGCCCGCGTCAAACCACGCCAGACTGGAAAGGGCAGATTCGAAAGCATATGCGCGCACAGAGAGGACGTCCTGGCCGTCCTGCTCATCGACGACCGCGACCATCGAGGCTTTCAATCCCAGCCCCGTGACCACGCTTTCGACGATGTCCTGAAGCAGTGCGTCCGTCTCCGCCGTTGCCCCAGTCGATCGAGTGAGCGTTTCACTCCCTGGGGTGGGATGTGACCGTTCTTGACGCGTCTCGGGCGATTGGGTGACCCGATTCCACAGCCTTCGCAATGCCCCGTCCATCAATCCACCTCCCACGACGACAACACGGTAGCGCAACCGGTTCACAGCAGGGAACTACAGATAGCAGAGCTAGCTATGAACATTTTACCATCTTCCCTGCACAAAATCAAGCCGCGGAGCATTACAGTTTGGTTAACGCGCCGGCGATGGCTAGAACATCCCCAAGAACGCGCGCACAGGCGGCGGGCAGCCCGGAATCCACGGAAGGCCGCGTTTCTGCGCCAGCCTCCGCGTACAGTCGCCGTAGCAGATCAGTCGCCCGCGTGCTGTGGGAGGTATTTCACGGTCTTGTCCGGTGATCACGTCGGTCCGATTGACGATACAGCTCCAGGTTCCCCGCAACATGGCACCGGGCGAACGCCAAAAAGCTGCCAACCCATCGTGCATGCTCTGCAGGCAGCGCGAGCACGTGCCCGGCACCACGTGAACGTGCACGTTGGCGATCGCCATCTCGGCGGACGCGTCAAAGCGCAGACGCATCTCCTCGACGGATTGTCCCACTGTGTGATAGGGAACGCGGCGCAGATGAGGTGCCCGTTCCACAGCCACCGAGATCAAGTCGCAGCAGGCCACGTCCACGGCGCGTACATCCCGCCCTGCGACGACGAGACGGGCGCGACGAGAACGTCCCAACGTGGGACCCGGTCCATCCAGCCCAACGATCCCATCCACGATGGTCAGCGCGGGCTGTACCACGTCGGTCAGCGCACGGATACCGGCGTGCAGATCGAGACTGCGGTGAAAACGGATCTTGTCGTCGCTGGTGAGCAACCCTTTCTGGTTCTTGCATCCCAGCGTGACGCCCGCCTGGACGTGCATCTTCAGCTTGGGCACGTTGATGTATTCGTGCGTCTGAAGCAGCCGGGGCAAGTACAACTTCCCGTAGGCCCAAGGAACGTCGAAGCGTTCGACCCGATCCAGGTTGACGACGCGAGCGCCATACTTGCGCGCCAGGGCACGGACACCCGTCTCTTCCAATACGTGATCGGTATCGGTAGATGCCAGCGCACCATCGCCGACGGTGATCTCGTATCCATCGAACACACGCAACAAAGCCTCAATGAAACGCACGTCGGTGATCGCGGAACGAGGTATGCCTCCCAGCGGCAGCCAGCGCGGGACGGTCACCAGGTTGGGCTTCAGAAATATCTTCTCGCGTTGCGGGCGATAGTCCAGCAACCGCAGCGCCTCTTCGATCCGCCCTTCAGCCGTGCGATATGTAGCCCGGAGGACGGCCACACGAGATTCGTCTGAGCGATCTCCCATCGTCAGGATTCTCCCCGCCGCAGGACCACTACCTGCGGGTGATCGTAGACGACGAAGCTCTCATCTAAGCGGCCCAGGCGCAACACGAGCGGCGCTTCGGGCCGGCATTGCCCCGGCAGCGAGAAACCAAGCCCCGCCGTCGGGTCGTCCACCAGCGCCAGTGGCCCCAGGCGCGGATAGCGTCCAAAGCATGCCACCGGCTCGAATCCCAGTTCACCCCGGAACAGCCGGCGATAATAGGTGGCGGTCCGCGGATAGCGCTCTGGCCACCGCGCGAGCGTCGCATGCCCGCGCCGGCTGGCGACGACCACGTACTCAGCCGCCGCCAGTGTCTCCTCCATCACAGACCACTTCTCCGGTCCATCCTCATCGAAGATAGGCAATTCCCGTACGTCATACCCTGTCGCGTTCACGGGCAGTGGGTGGTCCCATTGCTCGATGGCAATGACCGCCCTCTGTGGCACGTGAACGGCGAACCATCTGGACGCGGCCAGCCAGGGATGGGTAAATCGGTACAGGTTGAGGAAGGCGAGGCAACGAAGTAGAGAACCGGCCAGGACAAAGACGATGAGCAGATTGCGAATCAGCAAACGACAAGTGAACACCCGCGAGCAAAGCCCAGGCCTGTGCCAGATCTGCAGCAACCAGCGCGCCCCGTAGATCGCCAAGACCGGCGTCAGCGGCAGCAGGTAGCGCGGGAATTTGACGTAGAGCGCACCGGTAAAGGCAAAGAAAGGCACCGCCCAGGTCAACATCACCCACTCCGCTCGCCGGGCTGGCTCGCGCACCGCCCGCCCCACGGCGTATAAGAGCCCACCGAAGGCGGTCAGCCCCAACGGCCACCCCATCCCCCAGCGCAACTGCTGCACCACCGGGTACACGTACGGCCAGGTGCCGTGGAACTGGCGCGTGTAGGGCACGTCTAGCACACCCCGGGCGAGCGCCGCTTGCTGCGCCACGTTGCGCCAGAAGGCGGGGAATGAGATCAAGGCAAAGGGATTGGTCAACGCAAAGGCCGCCAGTGCCCCGGCCGCCATCCCGAGACCCGGCCTCCAGCCCCTCCGCGGTTTTCCTGGAGCAGCCACACAAGCCGCCCCTAGCGGCAACATCAGCAACGCCGCGCTGAACTTCGTACCCAGCGCCAGCCCCGCCCAGACACCCGCCAGAAGGCCGTCGAGCACTCGCCCACGCTCGGCCAGGCGGGCGGCGAGGAGCAACGCGCCGGTGGTGAAGAAAGCCAGCGGCACGTCGGCGGTGTAGAAGTGCGCCTGCTGCACGTGGACCACCATCAGCGAGACGAGACCCGCCGCCAGCAGTCCGACCCACTCCCCATACACCCGCCGCCCCAGCGCGAAGGTCAAGGCCACCGTCCCCACGTCAAACAGCGCCGCCAGCCCTCGGCCGATCATGAGTGGGTCCACATCCACACCCACACAACGGCCTAACCCCGCCACTGCTGCCAGCAGATAGGGCAACACGTGGCCGTAGGCAAATCCGGCAGCGGTGCTCAGGGGATCCATGCGCTCCGGCCAGCGCAAGCTCTCCGCCACACCGACAACGAACCGTTCGTCCGGATGAGCGCCCAGTCCATCATCCCAGTCGATCCCGTGGAGACGCACGGCGGCGGCGAACGCGAGAATGACGACCAGGCCGACGTAGCAAGTGTAGGACCGGGCTGCGCGCATCTGCTGCATAGAAATATTTTATCACAACCGCCCCCCGCTGCAATGGTCGCGCCCGACCTGTCCCGGGAGCGTCAAGACAGATCTCGGATCGGGCGATTTGACAGCGGCGCCCCCCGGTGTTATACTTTTTTTTGAAAAGCCTTTTCACTAGGGAGCCATCATGATCGAGTGGGAACAGCACCTCACCGACGCTGGTCACCGTATCACCGTACCCCGGCGGGCGGTGATGCAGGTACTGATGCAGGCGGATGCTCCGCTCTCGCCACGGGAGGTGTTGGATCAGGCGCAGGCCATACACCAGAAACTGGGACTCGTGACCGTCTACCGGACGTTGACGCTGCTGTCAGAGTTGAACCTGGTGCGCCGTGTGCACCGCGAGGACGGCTGCCACGGCTACCTGATTGCCTCCCCGGGCCACCGCCACGCGTTGATTTGCCGGAGTTGCGGCCATTCGGTGGAGTTCCCCGGCGCGGACGACATCCGCGCGCTGATCGACCGTGTCGAGGCAGGGACAGGCTACCAGGTAGACGAACACCTGCTCCAATTGTTCGGCCTATGCCCAGATTGTCAGGATTCTGAAGAGCGAAAAACCCTATGATCATATGTCCATCTTGTGGTCGCGAAAACCGGATTGGAACCCTCTTCTGCATTGAATGCGGCGCCTATCTGCCAACCGGCGGTCCCCTTCAGACAGAGATGCTCCCGGAGGAGGATCTGCCGATCTCGTGCGAGAATCCGTGGACCAGTGCGTCCGTCGAAGAGGCCACCGAGCAGACCCTCACCCCGTTGCAGCTCAAAGTGCTGCCGGCCGGCCGGCGGATCCAACTGCCACCGAAGCCCGAGGTGCACCTGGGACGCCGGGACATGACTCACGACATCCTGCCGGACGTGGACCTCACCCCGGATGGGGGTCAGGAAGGCGGTGTCTCACGCCGCCACTGCACAATCCATCAGCAAGGCTCGAACTATCTGGTCGAAGACATAGGCAGCGCCAACGGCACATTCCTCAACGGACGTCGCCTGACTCCCTACCTGCCACACGTGCTCCAGAATAAGGACAAGCTACAGATCGGCCGCATCAAGTTTCGAGTCATCATTCCGGGCTTTCGCAGCGAATAGCGCAACCCAGAAAAACTGAATCCGCAACTCAGCAAAATGTAGCGGCGCGCCCTGTTTTCGAGGGTGCGCCGCTTTGACTTTTGGGCGAGATTCCCCACAATCTGAGATGACAAGTCCCCACTTGATCAATCTCAAGAGAGGAGGAATCTCAT
>Ga0180437_10004540_pt1 | contig 19693 bp, 18 predicted proteins | sample SS_ome_4_FD_132410 | JGI IMG/M metagenome (GOLD analysis project Ga0180437, IMG submission 132410) | Hypersaline lake sediment archaeal communities from the Salton Sea, California, USA - SS_3_D_1 metaG | ecosystem: Environmental > Aquatic > Non-marine Saline and Alkaline > Hypersaline >... | reverse complement strand
TCTAATAGACTTCGTAGAGAACCTTGGATAAAGCCTATAAATTTATGAGATTTAGCTCAAGTCTCTACAAATACGAGCAAATATGTATTGATTTTTTGTGCGCAATCAGAGAACCCAACTTGCTACCTATCGGTTGGTGACAAGTCGGGTTTATAAATGGGGGCAAGACCAAACTCTATATGCCTCCGAGAGGGCTATCGAGCGCTCCTCGCAGTTCAAGTGATAGAGAGGCCCCATAAACAAGACAACGTCGGCGGAATTCGACTTCATAGAAATCTTTCTAACGTCACCTACAAAATATCCCTTGAGAGGGACCTTGTTTTGACTTTGTTCCGTTTTTTAGCCTCTTCAATATAAAAAGCGAAGACCTTTCTTTGCTAAAAAAGTCTGCTCGCAGCGGCACTATCCCATAAGCGTTAGGTCTGTGGTAATTCCACCGCCTCATCTTCTGCCCTTGCTTTGTTTTAAGTTTTGTTGGTATAATTGTGCTCATGGATAAAATGACCAGTGGTACTTACATTTTTCTTGCGGCATCTAATAGGAGACGTTCTCTCCTGCCCTTGAGTCGTGCCCGCCTTTCTCTCCTTCTACTGCGCCCAGCGGCGCAATAACAAACTTATCTTCCCTACATCTTTATTGTTTTTATAAAAGCCCCAAACAAGCTGAGGGGCAAAGGTTAAATTTGTTTTACTGGAGGTTTTTACCATGACTATATCCATCTCAAACTCACGCTTAATCGCCTGGACGATATGGATCGTCGCATCCATATTCTACGCGTACCAGTACATCTTAAGGGTTATGCCAAGCATTATGCTAAACGACATTATGCGACAGTTCGACATAGACGCTGCAACTTTTGGTCAGTTCTCCGGCGTCTATTACATCGGGTACTCACTAATGCATCTGCCAGTGGGAATTATGCTCGACCGTTATGGCCCCAGAAAAGTCATGACCATCTGCATACTCCTTACCGTTGCGGGACTCTCCCCCCTCATCTTTTCAGATTACTGGCTCTATCCAATCATCGGAAGATTTTTGATAGGCCTGGGCTCTTCTGCCGCCATTTTAGGCGTCTTCAAGATTATCAGGATGACATTTAAGGAGGAGCGCTTTGCTCGAATGTTAAGTCTATCCGTAACAATAGGATTGCTTGGGGCAATCTACGGAGGGGGACCAGTTAGTTACATGTGTAGTGCTTTTGGACATCAGACGGTTGTCTATCTGTTCGCAGTGATGGGAGTTGGACTAGCTCTTTCCACCTATTGGATCGTTCCCGACATAGATAGCGTCCCAAAAGGCACCGTCCTCTCCGATGTTAAAGGGGTCCTGAGCAATTCAAAGGTGGTTTGGGCATGCATTTTTGCTGGTTTGCTGGTTGGACCTTTAGAAGGGTTTGCAGACGTGTGGGGAAGGGAATTTCTCAAACAGGTCTGGAAATTTGATAGTGCTACCGCCTCAAAACTTCCTTCCATGATTTTTGTCGGCATGTGCTTTGGATCCTCCTTATTAAGTTTTATCGCCGAAAAGGCAGATAACTACCTTTTAACAATCGTCGGAACGGGAGTAGTCATGGCAATAGCCTTCATACTTCTTATGTTCTGCAGCTGCCCTCCCGCTCTTCTGGGGTTGAACTTTGCCGTTATAGGCATCTGCTGTGCCTATCAGATTTTGGCGATCTATAAGATATCCACCTATGTTCAAGAACAAATGGCTGGACTAACGACAGCCATCGCCAATATGATCATTATGATCTTCGGGTATGTGTTTCACACGATCATGGGGAGCACTATCAACATGATGGGAGGGCCCGGTGTCTCCCAAGCGCTTTTCTGTGGTGTGCTCGTTATTCCCGTAGCGCTGGCCTTGGGCTCGAGTGGGTTTGCCGTGCTACTCATCCAGGAGAAAAAGATGAGGAAGGTAACACAGCCAGAATAGTAAAGCAGAGGAGCTCGGCAAGGCGAGGATGTTCGACGCAAAACAGAAGATGATAACCACCAAGGTAACCCTATGGACAGAAAGCTTTGGCAACCCTGAAGATCCCGCCTGCCTACTAATTTGTGGAGCAGGAGCTCCTGCCAAATTTTGGACAGCCCCCTTTTGCCAACACATCGCTGAGAGGGGGTTTTTCGTCATCCGCTACGATCACCGTGATCAGGGACTCTCCTCATCTGTGGATTTTGACGATCACCCCTATTCTGTCAAAGATCTTGCAGATGATGCTGTGGCAATATTAGACGCCTACAAGATAAATAAGGCCCACGTTGTGGGACACTCTATGGGAGGAACGATCGCTCAGCTGTTAGCCATCTACCATCCTCAGAGAATACTGAGTATGACCTCCCTCTGTGTCTCCACAGTAGGAGAAGGAAGCTCTCCCCCTCAAGAGGTGATGGATGTTTTGCTCAAAAACAACCCTACACAGGACTTTGAAGCAGATTTACCCGGATTTATGAATTCCTGGAAAGTCCTCAACGGAGAGGCAAAGATCGACAAAAAAATGGCTACAGCCTATACAAAAGACTTTTATGAACGATCCATAGCCCCTGTAGAGATAGCTTGGAACCACATACGCTGTCAAGAGAGCCTTGGAGATATTACAGAAGGCCTAAAGAAAACATCTACTCCTTCTCTTTTCATCGCAGGGGAAAAAGACGTTATGATGTCCCCCGAGAGGGTGAGAGAGAATTCTGAAATTGTACCCAATGCGAGATTCGTCTCTATCCCCAAGATGGGGCATATGTTTTTTAACAAGGACATCGAAATCCAACTTGCTGACACCATCTTAGAAACCCTTGAGAACCTGTAAAATTTCATGGAAGGAAAGTCACTTCTACCTTCACGAGCAGGAAGGTTCTTTGTCCTTTGCCAATTTTTCAATTGTCTTAGCTCCCCATCCCTCAGTATCTTCTTTCTTGATAAGGGAAGAACCTATTTCCCAAGACAGTTGAATCAGCTCCTTGTTGACAGCGACAGCAGCCTTAAGTTGAGACAACTAACCTTTTCTTTAATTTCCCCAAGAAGCTTCGTGTATCCCTTCAGAGTCTCGGTTATAATTTCTTTATCATTGCTAACTAGGTTTTTGTTGGTCATGCGCCTCCTTATAATCCTATCTTTGCTGCAGAGTTTGCTTCAAATTCACTATTAAGTCTTTGATATTTTTACAACGTGTTAATGCTCGAATGACCAGTCTGACGCATTATCCATGTTTCTAGTATTTCATTCCTAATAGAACAGATGGTTCTTAGACTGTGTCGCAAAGAGTACATGGTAACAGACTCTTAAAAATGGAACAGAGCAAATACCACAATTCTTGAATATTATCGAATTTTATCATGAATTTTGTTCTCGAAATGTGCCATCAGTGTGCCATAACAATTAAGGCACACCAACTTTTCAAAAAAGAGCTACCTCTCTTTTGCTGGAGGAATGGGGGCAGTTGGACTCGAACCAACGCAGTCCGAAGACGAGGGATTTACAGTCCCTTGCAATTGCCACTATGCGATACCCCCAAAAAGGTTGCTGACAGTAGGACTTGAACCCACAACCGTCCGATTACAAATCGGGTGCTCTACCAGTTGAGCTATGTCAGCATATGAAAAATTGTGCAAATATAGACTATATAGGTTACATGGAAAGAGCGATTTCCCACAAGAGGACTCACAAATTTTTCATGCATTTTGCATCAAACACATGAAAAATAAAACCAAAAATAATCAATAATAAAAACATTGTTTTTGACCAAATAGTTCCATAAATTAAATAAAAGAAATCAAAAAAACAGCTCCTAAATAAGACTCGGTCAGAAAAAAATCTACAATATTTGCATTCATGACTACAAAAAAAATAGGATATCATACTAAGATCCATGAAAGGTCAAACCCTTGAATTGAGGAATAAAATTTTATGGATATACAAGAATCAAAAATTATAGGACAATCATTTGTTCAAGATGCCGATCAATATGGGAAAGAGCATCATGTTGAATATGCCTCATGGCTTTCATCTGTATGGACGTGGATCAAATATCAGATCTTTTATGTAATTACCAATTGGTCTGCAGCGTCTAAAGCTGAAAAAATATTTAAAGAAGTTCAAACCACAACTTTTAATGCTGACTATTTCTGTCATGCTAGTCGAGCTGTCTTAGAAAGTTTCAAAAACAAGTGCATAGATCCTGAGGCACGTGTTGCACACGGTGATCTTGCAAAATGCATTGAACAATTATATATTGCTTGGAATCGCGCTCGCTATGAAACAACCAAAAAATATATCGAAGATGTTGGCTCTACTCTTTGCTCCTGCCTCAAGCCTCTTCCTATCTTGTCATCTATATCTGAGAAATCATGCGATCTTGAACCTGGAAATGATAATACTTTTCCGGAAGTAGACAAAATACCTACAGAACCTCCAGTTAGCAAAAGCTCTTCTTCAAGCGAATCTGAAGAAACGCATGAACCAACTGTAGTAGCAGGAGAGCATAAAAAAACGAAAGCCCAAAAGGTCAAAAGCGCTCTCCAAAGAGTTTCAGAAAAACTGTTACGTAAAGAATCTATTGATCAAAAAATTCTTCATCAACAAGAAAAAATAGAAAACTACAAAAAGGCTATCAAGGAAGCTGAAGATGATATACCAGTCAAAACAAAAAATGTAGAAACCGCTCAAGAAGAATATGATACAGCAATAAAAGCGAGAGACGAAGCTCCAAAAAGAACCAGAGCAATAAATAAGGCCGTAGCAGACGCCAAGAAAAAACTTGACAAGGCAGAAAAAGATCTCGACACAGCAAAAGCTCTTCCAGCGAAGATACAAAAAAAATTAGAAAACGAGGAACAACAACTTGAAGTCTTAAGAAGTAAAAAGGCAACAGAAGAGGAAATAGCATCACATCCCCAAAAACTAAGTAGTGAAGAAGAGGAATCAAGCGATCAGGAACTGTCCGAGTAAAAACAAATTCTTATATTGCCCTGAAACTATTCTGTTTCAGGGCTATTTTTCGTTCCTAATCCGATAAATTTTTCTAAACTTCGATGCGGTTTTTCTTGATCCTCTTCGGTCGGGTTTCCCATAGGCGTTGAAAGAACCTTAAAAACCTTTTTAGCAAATGAATGGGACGGTTTTCCCCCTGTAAAAGGTTTAAAATTTGTTGTTCGCCGTTTTCGAACTCTTTCCTGTTCTTGTAAACCACAACATTTTTTATATTTTTTCCCTGATCCACAGGGGCATGGATCATTTCTTGATATTTTTGTCATTTTGTTGTCTCACATCTTTACAAACATTTGGCATGAATCGTACCATTTTATTCTATTTTTTTCGTGGATGTTTAAATTTTATGATACCTCAACCTCCTTGGCCAACAATAGGAAAACGACTCGAAAGCGCCGTACGAAAAGCGCTTTTTTCTTTTTCCATGCTCGAAAATATTCCCAAGTTAGGTCTTGCCTTAAGCGGTGGAAAAGATAGTCTCGCTATGCTGCTTCTTTTACATGCGATTTCTGGTCGAGGCGCGCCTCCTTTTGAAATGAAGGCGTTTCATATCACTGAAGAGAGACCTTCTCAAATTCTTATAGAGATCTGCTCAGCTCTCAATATTCCACTTATCACCCATACACAACCCTCCCAATATGACAATTGCTATTCATGCTCAAGAAAGCGAAGAAAAAAACTGTTTCAGCTAGCTAAGGAGCATGATTGTCCATGTATTGCATTTGGGCACCATCGAGATGATAATGCACAAACCCTTCTCATGAATCTTCTCCACAAAGGAGAATTTGCAGGATTACTTCCAAAAATAAAACTCTATACCTATGACATAACGATTATCAGGCCACTCATCTATGTGCAAGAATCTGATATACAAAAGTTCATCTCTCACTTTTCGCTTCATTGTTCAACATGCACATGCCCGTTTGGTGAGACACGTCTTAGGAAACGCACTGATTCACTCATCACAACTCTAGAAACCCTCTTTCCCAACGCCAAATCCAATCTCGCTAATGCAGCACTCAAATATGGTAGTCGCAAGGCCCTCAATCGACCATGAATTCTTCAGCCTGATCAAGTAAGAGTTGCCTTCTTTGATCAAGAGAAAATCGCCAATGGTACAGATCGTCAAGACCAACACCCACCGGTTTGGTGACAAGTAACCGATCGAGCTTTTTTCGGATCCCTTTTAACTTTGTTTCTCCTGTTTTTGTTTCCACCGAATACGCTTGCAAGAATGAAAGATCTTTGTGTACTGCTTTTTGTGTTTGTTCGTAAAGGTGTTCAGCAATTTTTTGCCGCAATTCCTTCTTATTTTGAAGGAGAGAACAGAGTGTAACACGGCAAACAGCATCATGCACACAAGCACCTTGACCACAGCGATTTAAAAACACTCGCACAGGTTCAAGTATAGGGTCAACAAAGCGAACAATAAATGGATGGGCAGATTCACCTTTCTCTTCGTACAATTGCTCTTTTTCGCGAATAATATCCGAAACTTGTTTTTGCATTTGGCCGATTAACTTGTCGTTGAGATACAAAAAATCGTGATGAGCCGATCCAACATTCTTGTCTGAAAATCTCTCAATGACATTCATGATCTGCAAGCGAATGCGTTGAAAAACTGAACCTTCTCTTTCCATAATATTACTATTAAAATATAAAAGACTATTTTATTTAATAAATATAAAAACAATGAAATTATATCAACAAATATTTTCTATGCCGATTATGATTAGTGAATTGGAATTTACAAAAAATCAACGCTTTCAATTTGAGCGTTTCGAAGCAGCTCATAGTATACTATGAGCGATGCAGAAATGATCAAAGTGGAAGATGTTGATTTTTTGTAAAAACAATTATTCATTCATGATCGAGATAAAACAGAAATCCCTCGCATCTGACACTGCTCAAGCACCACTTCTGCTCCTGGAATCTTTAAAATTCGCTCTAATTCCTCAAAAAGGAGGTCATCTATCCGGGTTCTCGATTCATTTTCATCAAATTCACAACCGGATTGCTTCGCTTGAACGGCTAAAAGAGCCAATTCATAATAGACACTCTCTAATCGCTCCTGCCGAGCGAGCAAATCAGAGAGTGTCTTAACATCATGAAACTCACAAATGAGCTGTTGCGCTAACACTTCTCCTTGACGACAAAAATAATTATGATCTTTTTGACAGCAAGAGCTTAATAAACAGAAGAAAAAGAGAATCCACACCATACATCTCTCGATTATCAACATATCGCACCTTTTGTGGAAGCAGGATTTCATTGTGAAAAAAGAAAAAGATTACGTAATATATTACATTGGTAAGTGAGGGCGCATAGCTCAGCGGTAGAGCACCTGCATTACACGCAGGTGGTCATAGGTTCAAATCCTGTTGCGCCCAATAGGATTATTTAAGTATAATCCTTTTCATTCTGCGGGGGTAGTTCAATTCGGTTAGAATGCCGGCTTGTCACGCCGGAGGTTGCGGGTTCGAGTCCCGTCTTCCGCGAATTTTCTCATAAAACGTCGAGAGTAACAACTGTGTTTCTAGCAAAAAGAACAATAGGGTTTTACCCTATGTTACTTACCATTCTTTTTCTCGCTATTGGAGCGTTTATCTCTGCCTTTGCCATAAAGATTTTTTTTATCCCAAATGATTTAATCGATGGTGGAACTGTTGGTCTAGCTATGATTGTCGGTCAAATTGTTGGCACTTCATGGATTCCTCTTTTAATCATTCTCTTTTCATTTCCATTTGTCTGGCTAGCAACAAAACATCTCGGCTGGTCATTTGTTCTCCATGTCTTCCCTGCTGTTTCTCTCTTTGCCCTCTTTCTCTTTATTATGCCCTATATCTTCTCAACCACTTTTCATGGAGACAGCATAGAAGTTGTCGTTATTGGGGGTGGTATTCTTGGTGTTGGCGTTGGGTTAATACTCCGTGCTGGAGGTTGCCTCGACGGCACGGAGATTCTCGGGCTCATTGTAAACAAGCAATATGGATTTACTGTCGGACAAGTGGTCTTCTTTTGCAATTTATTTGTCTTTGGCATGGCAGGCTTGGTTTTTCAAGCGTGGCATCCACCCCTCCTCTCACTTATCACCTATGTTGTAGTAGCAAGAACTCTTGATTTCGTTATCGTTGGTCTCGACGAAACCAAGTCTGTTATGGTCATTTCGTCTAAATATAAAGAGATCGAAGAAGCTATCATGCATGATCTTGGTATAGGATTGACTGTTATGTATGGCCGTGGGGGATTCTCAAAAGAATCGCGAGAGATTCTCTATATCATTATCGAACGTCTCCAACTCGCTGATGTCAAAGAACTTGTTTATCGCATTGACCCAAGTGCTTTTATTGCTATCGAAAACCTCCATGAAGTCTCATCGGGAAGGCATCGAGGCAAGCCCTTTCGAAAGGCAAAACGAGCTGCTCACCATTCTTGATTTTTTTTTCCCAAACCTTTACCATTATGGATATGAGATATTTCAATCCGGTTTTTTCTTTTTTTCCATTCTTTTTTGGCCTCGCGGCCAAGTAAACTATATTCTACCTCACATTTGTAAATTACCCAAAAAAAAAGGAAAAAACTATGGAAATTGACCTTGTTGAACAACAACTACAGCAAGCATTAAGCAGAGATTTTACAGAAACTACTCTTGAAAAATTGCGTAGAGAATGGTTGGGGACCAATGGCATTTTTACTAACCTCTTTAAAACTGTTAACACTCTAGAGCGTGAGCAAAAAATTGAAGCCAGCAAACGCCTCAACCAACTAAAAAGCAAGCTCCAAGAGTTTATCGCTGAAAAAAGAACCTATTTTTCTACCAAGAAAAAAGAAAAGGAGTTAGCAAAAGAGTGGATTGACCTCTCTCTCCCCTCAAACACTCCTGGTCTTGGTGCTGTTCATCCAATCCGCCTTGTGGAACGAACAATCACGTCACTGTTAATACCTTTTGGATTTCAGGTAGTCGACGGCCCTGAAGTAGAGAGCGAATATTACTGCTTTGATGCTCTTAATATTCCTAAACACCATCCAGCACGCGATATGCAAGATACATTTTACATTGATCCTGAAGGTGTACTGCGCACACATACCACCTCTGTACAAGCTCGGGAACTTGAAAAAGGCAATCTTCCTGTGCGCATCATCTCATGTGGACGCGCCTATCGCAATGAAGCAGAAGATAGTTCCCATCAATCAATGTTCCATCAGTATGAGCTAGTTTGGATTGAAAAAGGCCTGACCCTCTCCCACCTTATGGCTCTGCTTGCTCATGTACTCCATGGTTTATACGGAAAGCAAAGACGGATTCGTTTTGTTCCCAAATATTATCCATACACAGAACCAAGTCTAGGCGCTCAAATCGATTGCACAGTCTGCTCCAGTCAAGGATGCTCAGTCTGTAAGGAAAGTGGCTGGGTAACAATTGTAGGAGCTGGAATGATCCATGAAAATGTTTTAAAAGAGTTCCATTATGATCCCCATATGGTCTCAGGACTAGCTTTTGGATTTGGCACTTCACGATTAGCCTCTCAGCTTTATAACCTACCAAACATTAAATCTTTGTATACCAATGATCTTAGACAACTTAGGAGTCTTGTATGAAAATCTCTTTAGATCTACTAAAACAATTCGTCAATATCCCTTATAAAGAAATCCAAGATCTTCGACACATCGCAGATGAACTTGGACTTGAAGTTGAAAAAATCGAAGAGGAGATGGGAGAGACCTTTTTCAAAATCGAAACTCTCGCCCATCGTGGTGACCACCTCTCGGCGCTTGGCATTGCCAGAGAGTTCTCAGCTTATTTTCTCACACCTCTTCATCCGGTTTCTACGTTGGAAAATTGGAAGCCAAAAGAGCTGCCTATAGACGTTTTTGTTGAAACCGAAAAATGTCTAAGATATGCCCTCGTCTACTTCTCTCTTCCTGAAAAAATTGAGCTTATAAAAAGTCGCCATCTTGAAAATATCGATCTTGCCATCGTCTCTCTTCTCAATTATGTGACTGTTGAACTTGGCCAGCCAATGCACGCCTTTGATGCCGATAAAATTGAAGGGAATATTCGCATAGTTGTAAGTGACTGCGAAGAAAAAATTGAAGCTCTTGATGGCAAAGAATATATCGTTCCTCCACATTCTATTTTGATCAAAGATAGCAAAAAGACTGTAGCTGTCGCCGGGGTTATCGGATGCGCTAATAGCATGGTTACTGATCAAACCAAATCAGTATTTATTGAATCAGCCTCTTTCGATCCTGTCTCCATTCGAAAGACTGCCCGAAAGATGGGCATTTCAACTGATGCCTCCTATATCTTCGAAAGAGGGAGTGATCGAGAACAAGTTCTCTTCTCCCTCAAAAGACTACTCGCCCTTCTTCCTCCTATGCCAACGTCTCTTTTCTACCATGCAGGCAAAGAGAAAGAGAAAAAAACATTTCCTTTGCACTTACAAGAACTCCGTTCCTACCTCCACCTACCTGAATTACTCAAAGAGGAAGTTGAGCAGCGTCTCACCCTCTTAGGCTATTGCCTCGACTGGACTGAAGCTGATCGATGCCTTATCACTGTACCTTCATGGCGTGAATGGAATGTCCATACACTCAAAACAATCATCGAAGATTTTGCCAAAACCTATAGCCTCAATCGAATTCCTCTCGACCTTCCGCCCCTATCCTATGAAATTCCCCCTCTTTCAACCAAAGAAGAGATAGTGCAAAGGATAGAAAAGAGCCTCTTAGGAAACGGCTTTTTTGAAGTAATAACCAAAAGTTATTATTCTCATGAAGCGCTCTCTCTTTTAGAAGAGCTGAACCCTGATGTGCGTGCTAGACATATTTCCATCAAAAACTCCTTAGAACGCGACTATTCATTTCTCAAAAACACCAATATCATCCACTTAGCCAAGCTCGCCCAAGAGAACTTAAAGAGAGATGTATCCTCATTTAAAGTCTACGAGTTCGCTCGCCTCTTTGACCGCACACCACTACACCGAAACAAGTTGAAGAATTGGAATTTAGACGAAGCCAAAGCCTCGGGATTCACGCGATCGAAAGAAGATCCATATTATAATATGGACCCTCTTTCAATCGTTGAATCGCGAGAGCTTTCGCTTACGCCTAAAACCAATTCGTTAGCTTGTTTGGGTATTGATAGCCCATATTCTTTTGAATGGGATGCCATCACCATGGCTGTTGCTGGTCGATGGTCAGAGTCTGAATGGAAAAAACCTGAAAACCTTGAAGAAAAACTTTTTCTTCTCAAAGGCACCCTCGGATCACTCTTTACCTCATTAGGCGGGAAATTATCCATTAAAAAATCTGATCATCCATACCTTCATCCGAGTGCCCAAGCATCTCTTCTCTTCAATGGTCATCATTGCGGATATTTTGGCCTGGTCCATCCCAAAATATCGGAATGGATCGAACTCGATATGCTCTATGTCGAGCTTGCCCACCTTTTTATCTTCCGCGAAAAAGTGATGCCGCAAGTAACCGAATACCCATCCATCAAACGCGATCTGACCTTTAAACTCCCAATAGGCATACACGCAGATGAACTCATTGAAAAAACAGGCCCACAACCAGATCTTCAAAAAATATCAATTGTGGATGCTTTCCAGAAAAAGGACGAAGAATTTCGAAGAATCACGTATAGATTTCTCTTCCAGAGTGATACTAGAACACTACTCCATGACGAGGTTGATTGTTCTATCCAAACAATTCTTTCCCATTTGGAAAAAGAGCACAACTTGATTCTGGCTGATTCAATTTGAGAGCTTTGAATAGTTCAAAGATCGAATCAGAAAAGCTTTGGGGGCTACCGCCCCCTCAAACTCCTCATAAAATGGGCAATTTTGAGAACGAAGTTCGAAAAATTGCCCTATGTTATGAAAATCGAGTCAAGAAATATTTTTAAGCTGCTTTTATTTAATTCAACGCTTTCAACTTTAGATCATATCTCCTGTTTCGCTTCAGAAAGCCACTCACTTTTTAAACATAGATCTCTGGTGTATTCCATAAATTCTAAAGAAGAAACTGGGCTAGGAAAATGATGATTGTCTTTAATCACCCTTACACACACCTTTCGCCCCAAAAGTTTTGAAAGACATCCCAAATCACAATCATTCCATGCTTCACAATTTTCAAAAGTAAACTCAGCTAAAATAGCCTCTGGTGGATTATCAGGTTGCGGATCCCATATGTATTGAGACAATCCCGGAGCTAAACGAAGCGCTAGTGACTGCCCTATCGTTAGCTCTCTTAAAGAAGGAGCAGTGAGTAATGAATCAGGTACATTATCAAGGTTTGGACAGCCATTAACTTTCAGGGATTCGATATTGCCAGGATCTATCTCTGGTATAAATGTTAAATCACAACAATTCAGGATACGCAACTCTTTTACACTTGGAAGATCTCCCAAGATATCGGGTAAAAAAACGATGCCAGTATGTCCAAAAGCGATAGTTCTTGGTTCCAGATCCTGTAAAAGTTCTATCGGCGGCAGATGCGCACTTGTGCCAAAAAGGGGCATGTCTTCTAATTGTCCAATAGATTGAAATCTATATTTACTGCCAGCAACTTCTAGTGTTTGCTCTTGAACAGGCGTAAAAAACTTTTTGCCCACTCTTGTATTTTTTCGCCAAATATCAAAGGATCAAACTGACCATTGAACAACCCAAATTTAAACGGTTCAAAAGATTCAAATGTTTCTTTTGGCAATAGCTTTTGCATTGGGCAGATCAAAACCACTTGCTTTGGAACATCTATTTCATAAACTTGAGCTCCAGATAAAACATCCAATACGGCACTAATGGCTTCATCTATTTGGGGGTTTCTATTAGAATATGCAAGCAATCCTGCACTCCCCTCGGTACTCATCCTATTAAGGAAATCTAGAAATACTTTGTCATTAGAGAAGAGTTTGAGTATATCACTTTTGCTTGGAAAAGGAGGCTTACCTTCAGGAGGTGGAAGGGGTGACCACGATCTTAGAAACATCGTCATTAAGACTAGTTGGCGATATTCAGCTGTTGATGGAGGAGTGTTGCCTTCAAAAGGAACGAGAGCATGAAGGGTTTTGGGATTGGCAAAGAGTTGATTTAAATCTACCCTAAATTTCTGTTGCAATATGTTCCAACACTCTTGGCTAATGCCAATTGATTCAGGGCTTATTTGTTCGCATATTACAGAACCTGTGGCATATGATGGTGTGCAGACAGGATGTCCCCCCTGCACTGGATTAGGATCTGTAGAATCTGAACCCAGGGTATGCTGAACGCAATTACAAGGCAATCTTTCTATTGAACTCATAATAACTCCTTTTATAATTTAGGTAATGCTACCTGGCAACTACTCTTAAGCAAGACGAACAAATTGCTAATTGCCTAATTGTCCACAAAATTATACTCTCGAAAAGTAAAGATTGTGTAAATGTAGTTTCGATCACAAATTCATATCCTTCGAGCAAACCATCCTGCTTTAAAAAATCATCGAAGAATAACGCACACCTTAATACAACATTAATACACATCTATCATGATCTTTTAACACAACCAAAGGAGGTTATGTATGAGTATACCATGTATCAGTTCGCGCGAATTACCAACATTAAGCGCAAAGCTAAACTTTTTACAAGAGAATGAAATTCTTCCCACACTTACCGACATACTCCAAAATTGCACTGTCTCTACTGGTAAATTAGGAGAGAGATGTGTCGAGGTTCCAGGTTTTCGTAGCTGGGTTTACATTGATACAATCGTTCAAACATTTCTACAATCTCCAATAATCAAAGGAAATGGAACGCTTAAAGAACGGTTGGATTGCGATACTCTCTGGACTCGCATCGATGCCCTCTATAAAGAGAGCGACACTAAAGTTACAGGCATCTTTTTAGCATTTGCTCAAATGCAAGATTTTATAGCTTCAACCATATGGCTTGCATCACGAAGAACAATTGAACAAAATACAGGCAGAAATCAGATCTTCTCTTTCACACTCGAAGAGTGCATGAAATTATGGCCAGACGAAAACCTTATAACACCTAAAGAAGAGACAACAACTATTTATGACCGCGTAATAAGACCCCGAGAAAAGGTACAAGAAGCATACGATCAAGAATCCCACTCAAATAGGTCAGCTCAAGAGTAAAAAAAATGAAACAGGCAATCCGAGGAGTTTTTCAACTCCTCGAGCTTTAACACACCACGGATTTTTCTCTCACAGTACGGCGAAAGGTTGTACCAAGAAAGAGAGCCGCAAGAAACCATAATCCCAAAAGCGGAAATCCTAAAGCTCCACTCAAGGCCACATAATACGCTTTGCCAGCTGCTGATCCAAATACTGATTGCAAAAAGCCCAGCGACATATTAAAGACCGATCCCGCCTCTTTGGCCGCTCTTGAGCCAAATGTCTCAATCCATGCTTGAGCTTTGAAGCGAACATCACGCGTTGTTGGAACATAGAGTTGCTTTAATGTCGGCCCATTGAGGGCGTAGTTGATGGCTTTGGCACCAACCATAACAATGAACAAGAATGTGAGGCTATCTAAGGTTAAAAACCCAAAAAGAGCAGACCCAACAATAACGGGCATTGCTGCTAAGGCAACGCCCACACCAAGAAATCGCGTAATATTACTTATTCCAAGCAAAAGACAGAGCACGGAAACAACATTCACACTCGAACCGTATAAGCTTAAATAGTGGCTGAGAGCGACGCCTGAATAGACACTACCTGCTTCCATTTTAAAATTAAAATCGAAAATAGTCACCACAATCTCATAAATCGAGATAACAGTAAAAATACCTAAAAGATATCGATGGCGAACCACCATGCGAAGACCTTCCAAAAACCCGGGTTCTTCTTGCGCCTCCACTGCACTATCACCTGTATACGAAGCAATCAACGAAGCAGGAGTTGCTCGAAAAAAATACCTGACACAAGGAATGATACACAGTATGCAAAGTCCCAAGATGAAAAGCGATAGAGCATCTGTTGCACATCCTAACCTATGCGGCAACCCTCCGATGGTATATGGAAAGACAATTCCCCCAAATTGACCGAGAGCATAGACAAGGGGGAAACCTCGCTTAGCAGACTCTGGATCTGTTGTGTCCGTAGCAAACGCCCAAAAGAGCGAAGCTAAAACCAATGAACCAAAACTTTCAACAAAGACATAGAAGAAATATCCTTGTACAACAGAAGCCGGTACATAAGCGACACAAAGACCAAATCCGATGACTGTGATTCCATAAAAAGCCGGTAAAAAGACCAGCATTTTTTCACGAGATAATCGGCTGACGATCTTTGTGTAGAGCATGACAAGCGGTACAAGAGCAAACAGAGAAACGGTTTTTGCATAAGGGAGGTAAATTTTTCCAACATACTGAATGAAAAGAGCATCCTTGAGCGGACGAAGCGTCCAATAGACACCAACAATGAGCGAAAAAATGAGCCCCATGCGCAAATATTTTTTTAACTCTTCACGATCGAAATCGCCAAAGTTATATCGACATAATCTCTGAAAAAATCCTAATACATCCATATTTTCCTCCTATTTCATCAGTCTACAGTATAAATGCTGGATTTTTATTCGTATTGTCGATATTATTGATTTTTTAAATCGATAAAACAGATAATTAGAAGATCATGATCCCCACCCTAAGCAACCTACGCATTGCCGATCTTGAGCTTTTTGTCACAGCAGCTCGCCTAAGCCATTTAGGACAAGCCGCCTCAACTCACCACACAAGCCAAAGCGCAGCAAGCGCTGCCATTCAACGCGTAGAAGCAGCCTTTCAATGTGATTTGTGCACACATGAAAAACGGCACTTTGCTCTCACCAAGGAAGGAGTCCATCTGCTTCCTCAGATTGAAGAATGGATCAGCTCAATCAAAGAGACGTTTGCGAAAAAAGAGACCTCCCCTCTGAAAATTGCAACAACTCACGCTATAGCCAGAGCTTATATCTCCCCAATTCTTACACATGAGAGAATCGAACTCACCCTATGCCGACCTGATATTGCTTATGGAACAATCCTTCAAAACAAAACAGATATTGCACTTGTCCCTGACAACGCGCTCTGGGAAGGGGTTTTGCGCGACGAAATCGACAGAGGAACATTTCAGCTCTACGCAACTGAAAAAAAAGCAAAAGTAGAAAACGGCATTTTGCTCCCTGAAGATCAAATAGAAGTCCTCAAATTCCAACAACGATGGCAAGAACTCTACGACAAACCTATCCCCATTAAGGCACGAATTCCTAGCTGGTCTTTAATCGCCGATATCTGCCAACGATCTAAGGAAATTGGCTTTCTTCCAGATTTTTTAACGCACGACACTAACCTTGTCCCTGTTTTAAAACAACCATCCTCATGTACCTATCGGCTCCTTGCACTCTATAAAAACACCGGAAAGTTGTTTTTAAAACGACTCAACACATTATTAACCTTGTGGAAAAGACCGCTATATCTTTAAGAATCGTGCATTAACAGCACAAATAACTGTGCTCAATGACATGATCAATGCTGCAGCTGCAGGCGAAAGAAGAATGCCATAAGCAAAAAATACACCTGCAGCTATTGGAATAGCAAAGATATTATATCCTGTTGCCCACACTAAATTCTGAACCATTTTTCTATAGGTTGAACGAGCAAGTCTAACGATGTAGAGAATATCCAAAGGATTACTCCTTACCAAAACAATATCAGCACTGTCGATAGCCACATCAGTCCCCGCTCCAATGGCAATACCTACATCTGCTTGAGCTAGAGCAGGCGCATCATTGACTCCATCTCCTACCATAGCCACTTTGTATCCTTGACGTTGCAGCTCCTGCGCTTTCCCAGCCTTTTCAGCGGGAGTGGCTTTTGATACCCATTGATCAATACCCACTTGTTCAGCAACGCTTTTTGCCACTTGCTCATTATCGCCAGTCATCATAATGATCTGGATTCCCACTCTCTTCAAATACGCAATCAACTCTCTTGACTCATCTCTAACAACATCAGCCAAAGCTATAGCTCCAACAAGTTTATCGTCAATAAAGGCTGAAACTACACTCTTACCTTCATTTTGAAGGGAAACAATCTCCTTATTTCCATCTCCTGAACGCATAATTTTTACTTTTTTACCTTGTACTATCCCTTGAACCCCTGTTCCAGGAATCGCAATAAAATCTTCAATTTCTAAAAAATGTTTACTTGCTTTAACAATAGACCGAGCAATGGCATGCTCCGAGCGACTCTCTATAGAAGCAGCATATTGTAAAAGTTTCTTCTCATCATATTCAGGATCAAGAACAAGAACATCTGTGACTTCAAAATTCCCTTTGGTAATCGTCCCCGTCTTATCGAGAATGAGCACATCAATTTTCCGAGCTAATTCAAACGCCTCCCTTCGCCGTACCAACAAACCATGTGTGGCAGCTATGGAAGTGGAAACTGCAACAACTAAGGGAATAGCAAGTCCTAATGCATGAGGGCATGTCACCACAATGACAGAAATAGCGCGTTCTAAAGTGAACGAGAAAGGAAAATCAGCAACAAACAACCAAAAAGAAAATGTAAGAAAGCCAGCAATTATAGCAATAAGCGTTAAGAAATATGCCGCTCGATTGGCCAAATCCTGCGTTTTTGATTTGCTCTCCCGAGCTTTTTCTACAATATCCATCATTTGAAAAACAAAAGACTCTTTTCCAAGCTTTTCTATTCGAACCTGCAAAGATCCCTCACCATTGACCGCTCCGCCAACAACATTATCACCTGCCTGTTTATCAACTGGTTGTGACTCGCCCGTTAACATCGACTCATTCACACTCGACCTACCATCGAGCACAACACCATCTACAGGAACCTTTTCGCCAGGCTTAACAAGGACAGTATCCTGAACATGTAGCCCCTGTAAATCAACATCCTCAATCTCTCCATCTTCACGAACTCGATGAGCAGAATGCGGAAGAAGCTCAGCCAGATGTTCCAGGGCTTTTCCAGCCCCCAGCACCGATCGCATCTCAATCCAATGACCCAAAAGCATAACATCAATCAATGAGGCTAATTCTAAAAAAAATACTTTGCCAGGCAAGCCAAAAACAACGACGCTGCTGTAAATAAAGGAAACAGCAATAGCCATTCCTATAAGTGTCATCATCCCTGGGAGATGGTTACGCAGCTCATCTCTCATTCCCGCTAGAAACGGCTTCCCCCCATAAACAAAAATAACTGTTGATAATGCAAATAAGAAATATTTTGAACCGGGAATGTCAAGCAAAACATATCCACCCAGCAATTGTTGAATCATGGGTGACAAAAAAATGAGCGGTATTGTCAGTACTAGGCAGACCCAAAACCGTCGTTTAAAATCGAGCATCATTTCATGGTGGCAATGTTTAGCCATAAACCTTCCAGTTCAAAATTAATTTATTAAAAAAAGAATAATGTGTTATTGCTCGGAGAAATAGCATTGTTATAGAAATTATGGAAGAATTATTTTCACATCAAGAACCCGCTGCCCATCAAAGTGATTCTTGGAAACTGTTTCGCATTATGTCGGAATTCGTTCAAGGCTTTGAAACATTTACCGCCAAGGGCCCCTTCGTCTCTATTTTTGGAGGCACACGATATAAACATCATAATCCACAGTATGATATAGCTTATGAAGTCTCTTTGAAAATCGCGAAAAATGGCTTTTCAATTATCACAGGAGCAGGCCCTGGATTAATGGAAGCGGCAAACAAAGCTGCTCGAGATGCAGGACAACCCTCCGCAGGTCTTATTCCCGATCTTCCCTATGAACTGGCTCCTAACCAATATCTCGATCCAAACCTAAGCCCGCGATTTCGCTATTTCTTCGTTCGTAAAGTCATGTTTGTCAGATATGCCCAAGGCTTTGTTTTTTTACCCGGTGGATATGGTACTCTAGACGAGTTCTTTGAAATAGTCACTCTTGTACAAACCAAAAAAATCCAACCTATCCCAATTATCTTAATGGGATCTGAATTTTGGAATGGCCTCTTAGACTGGCTTAAAAGTGGTCCTCTTCATGAACACTGCGTAAACAAGGAAGAACTCCATCTTTTCACCATCTGCGATGATCCTGACAAAGTCGCCAACCACCTCCTCGAGCACTATCATGCCAAAATTAAACTACATGGATCTGAAGAATCAATATGACCTCACCTCGTATTAGTCCTGAGTTTGACGCTACACCACCTCCTTCAGAACCAAAACAAAGTGCTCGATTAAAAACCAGCTCATCATCATATCGCATAACTTATCCAACAAAAGAGCCTTGCATATGGCCATCTATTTTCGAAATAGGAACTCCATCAATTAAACCCCATCTATTAACAGAAACAGCAGAGGAAACGATACCTACACAAGATGTCTTTCAAAAGGCCTTGGAAATAGCCTATCAAGAATATCCAACCCTTGCTCCAAAAATCGAGCCCTTCTTACACAAAGAAGAATACGCAAAACTTTTACGCGAAGCAGCGCTCAGCGAACAGGAATCCTTTCGGGTGCCGCTCGATGAAAGAGAAAGGGTCTATCTTAAAATCGACAGTAACAAAGACCTTAAAATACTTTCAAAAGAGATCGGTAGCGGAGCCTTCAAAAGGGCCCATAAAGTCGTTGATCTCATTACCAAACACCCTTTCCCTACCGTTTCGTATGTTGTCCTTAAATCGCATAAACAGCAACTATCTACAGAAAATGATTATTAT
>Ga0180437_10004538_pt1 | contig 19697 bp, 12 predicted proteins | sample SS_ome_4_FD_132410 | JGI IMG/M metagenome (GOLD analysis project Ga0180437, IMG submission 132410) | Hypersaline lake sediment archaeal communities from the Salton Sea, California, USA - SS_3_D_1 metaG | ecosystem: Environmental > Aquatic > Non-marine Saline and Alkaline > Hypersaline >... | reverse complement strand
GCTAAAGGCCCACCAAGATATATTCAAACTGGCGAAAGGCCGATTTGAACAGGAACAGAAGATAAGCAAGGCAAGGCGTTCCGACCTTGGACTGTTGGACATTGCCTCCAGTCTCAGGTTGCCCGGCGTGTCAACCGCAGCGCAGATTACCAGACATGTGCGTAGGGAAACGCCAGAGGGAGAGGGTGTCGGGCTTGGTGCAAAACTATTGGGCATGGGTCGTGGTGCGGCCATAGGAGGCGCTCTTGCGTTCGGAGGTGCTGCGACCATGCAGGGGTATCGGGCCTATCGAATGGCCCACCAAATGGCACCTCAGAGGCGCAGATTGATGGGCATGCTTGGTGCCGAGGGCGAACAGGCGTTCAGGGGCGAGGCATCCGGCAGGGAAATGGAGCAATTGGGATATGGCGCTCCAGAAAATGTGCAGTTCATGCAACAGTTCGCCAGGCAGGTCGGTGGTCGTGGAGCAAGACAGCAGATGATCGAGGCCACAAGGCTTGCAACCGGATTCGGATTGGAACGGGGCGAGTTGGGCGGTCAGGCCGAGGCCATGAGGATGAGCGGTGCGGCCATGCCCGGAAGGGAAGTGCAGAATCTTGAACAGGTCATGAGTGAAGGCGTCAAGGCGGGGATGGACAGGGCGAGGATAACCACCTTCACCCAGCAGGTCATCGGGTTGCAGGAACAAATCTTGCAGATATCAGGTGAAAACAATGCCAAGGCGATTGCAGAGGCAATGGGAAGCCTTTATCAGGGTTCAGGTCGGGGGGAATCGTTTTTCCGTGGGCCTGAGATGCAAGCGATCAGAAGCATCGACCAGATGATGAGGCAGGTTGGCCGTGGCGCTGGCGGTCCCGGTGCCGGAACACTTCTAAGGGCATTCGGATTTGCACCGGGAGGCCAAGAACCAGTGATTGAGGGCATCAACCAGATGAAGCCCGGCAAACGCTACTACGAGGCCATGAAATTCATGGAGGGCGGCCTGTTTGGAGGCGAACAGGATGAAGTGAAAGCGACAGATCGTGTCAGGCGGATAATAGATCAATATACCGCAGAATCAGGCGGTCGCACTGAGGTTGCCGATGTCAGAATGATGCGAGAACTGGGTGTCGGGCTAACCCAAATCGGGAAACTCAGGGAATTGATGGCATCCATTGACAAAGAGGGGAAGGTTTCATCCAAGCACCAGACGGAATTGAAAAAGATCATGGATGGAATGAAAGATCCTTCTCTCCGACTGCTTGAGGAACAGGCGAAACAGACAAATACCATATATGATTTTGCGACTAATGCCGACAAGGCATGGTTAAAGATTGAAGAGGCGATCACTGCATTGAACAAGACCACTGCCGATTCAGCCGAAAACATCATAGCGGCTTTTGGCGGGACCAGAGGAAAAACCGAGGGATTGGGTGTCGGAGAGGCGGTCATGGGCGTTGGGGCTGTCGCACTTCTCGGAAAGGCGGTGACAAAGATTCCGGGCATTGGAAAACTCGGAGAAATGGTCAAGGGAATGCTCCCTTCCTTCAGCACTTTGGGTAAAAACACTGATACAATTGCAAAGAAAATGGGCGGTGCGGCTTCCGCTACTGACAAATTCAGTGGCAATCTGTTGAAATGGGGAGGAAAGTTTCTTGGTGTGTCTGCTGCACTGGGAGCAGGTGTCGCCATTGGAACGGGCATCAACAAATTGATCGAGCAAGACGAGACAATGCAGAGGGAGAATGTCGAGGGTGGAAAATTCGACATGATTGAAAAAGGCATTGCATCCTTGTTTCAGATGCTTCCAAAAGAAATCGCATCTTCTATGGGTATAGAACAGATGTCTGAAGAAGATTTTCAAAGGCAATATGGAGAGACAGGGGAATCCAAAAAGAGAAGAGAGCGCATAAAAGAAGAAAGAGGTTTCGGAGGCGGTTTTCTCGGTTTCGATCCCGGCAAGATCAAGGAACAGGCTGTTCCCAAGGAAATAGAAGTGCCTCAGATGAAAAGATCGCCTGAAACCGTTCCGTCCATGCAGTCGGATGAACAGACAAGGCCGAGGACCGTTGAGAGAAAAACAGCGCAGACATCTGAAATGAAGATATCTGAAAGCCAGTTTCAACAATTGGCAAACCTTCTGAGGGGAGGAATAGAAAAATCAGACGAAATAAGAAATTCAATCGATGAAAGCAGATTCTCAAGAACAGGCAACATCGGAGGCCGAATAGGCGGGAGTTACGCATGAGCCTTTTTGATCAAGCAAAATCTCATTTGGACAAATTCACCAGTCCTTCACCGAAACAAATTCACGGCAGATATGTCAAGGAACAGCAGTCGGGTTGCGGAATCAGGATTTACCATCAACAGAGGGAATCCTACAACAACAGGACAAAGACCGACCTTTATTTTGAGATCAGGGATTGTCTGTCTTCCCGTTCAATCAGGGATGTGGGCGGTTCATTCTCTTTTACCCTGCTTCCAACTGCACCGTGGGATGAGATCATTCAGCCGGATGATTTTCTGCGGATATTCATGGGCGATCTGGTTTCATCAAAGCCTGATGACAGCAACGAAGCCTTTTACAACTTTGCATCTGGCGACTTGAAAATCAAATCGTCACCGTCGATCATTCCAAGCAAATCAAATTTGTCAATACCTGTTCCCGGTGCCGGGCCTTTGGTTTCAGGCGGAAAAATATCAAATCAGATGGAGCGTTCAGTTCCCGAAAGACTGATAATGTATGAACGCATGTTGGGAAAAGTTGACAGGATTGAAAAGATCACAAGGCGACCGGGAAGAGATCAGGGAACTGTTGTCGGTTATCAGGTGACAGGACGGAGCTTTGGAGCGATATTGCAGGATTTGTCCATATACTACAGTGAATTCATACCGGGAATGAATGCAATCAGTGCATGGTGGGGAACGCTCATCAAGGCCGACGACAAGAGGCCGGATGAAATGGTTTCAGAATTCTTGAACGCAATCCTGACATTGATACCAATGCCTCAATGGCAGTTGCCTCCAGCATTGATAGACGACCTGACAGATCCTTTGTCTTACAGGGCGACAATCGAAAACGTGACGAAAACGATTTTCAATGCATTGGACACGATCAGGGCAAGCCTTACAAGTGTAACCGGGATTGGCACTGCTACAGCATTTGCAAGATTGACAACACTAATAAATGACGCAAGAAACAACATCAACACCAGTCCATTGACGGTCATATCTTTGAAGGGCATCAAAAACACGCATGGAAGGATATTCGACAATTCATTCATGAACAATGTCAGCGGCGGTGCGTTGGACTTCATCAAGTATTTGAGCAATGCAGCCTTCAACGAATTCTGGATGGACCTTTGCCCTGATGGAGATCCTGAAAAAGGAAAGATTCTTTCATCCAGAAGCATTCCAACAGTGGTCATGAGGCAAAGGCCGTTTGATATTCCAGAAGAAATGGTTTCCGGCCTTTCTGAACACACAAGAAACTTTATGGGTGCCAAGTATGTTGAATTGGAACGTGTAAACATATCTGATGTTTCAAAGTCCATGCTCGACATAATAGACCAGTCGATAACCGTTGTCGGGCCGGTTGCAACCACCGAAGGTCTGTCGGACATAATAGGCAATTCAAGGGCAAGAAACATTGCAAGCGGGAGCATAAGCTATACTCCTACTCTTCTTGACTATCATGTGGGGTTGTCAGGCCATGAAAGGTACAATGGTTTCGTTTGCCTCGGTTCCTTTCCATCCGGGCGGTCCTCTATGGACCAAGACAAGTTGCTTTTAAGCGAGGAAAAGGGCTTTTACGTTGACACGGACAGCATCAAGAGATTCGGCTTCAGGATGTTGGAGGTTTCAACTCCGTATGCCGCACCCAACAGGACATCCAGCAACAACCAAAGCCACATCCAGACCATGAAGGAATTTTCGGGCATGTTGGCGAACTGGTATTTTCTCAATCCTGTTTTCCTGAACGGCAGAATGGTATGCAGGTTCATGCCGGAAGCAAGGGTTGGCGTTCCATGCACATACATTGAAACAAGGGTGACGCCTGACAATCCATATCCGAAAGCTGAATTGTCTTATATTCAAGGCGTGGCCGACCAGTTTCAGGCTGGAAAGCTGATTACAACTACTCTTACGGTCACAAGGGGGTTGCGGTATGATCTGACCGCAGAATCAAACGGTGGAGATATATTCTCGACATTGACGGGAGCATTGGGAGGCTTGGCATGAACATGGAACTGAACGATGGCACTGTCATTCAGGACGGTTTGAACTTCAGCGAGAGGATGAAAAACTTTCAGAAGGAACCTTCCTACATTCCCTTTCCGGTCAAGGCCCATGTCCTGAGAACATATCCTCTGGATGCTGATGAAAACAGGGAGGGCGAAACATATGTTTGCGATGTCTATGTCCCAAGATTCGGCATTCCGCTCTACAGTGTGCCTTTCCTTCTGGACAAGGCCGACTATGACAACTATGTCCACTACAGTCCGATAGCCGCTGAAAGAAACCTTGATTTTTCCATATTCGACCAGACCAGACTCGATTCAAAAAAACACAATGGCACTGTCGTGTTGGTTCAATTCGTGAATGCAGACATCAAGCAGCCGGTCATTGTAAAGGTCTTCCCACATAACCTTTCCGGCAGAAAGGATGGATTCGGGCTTGGTCATTCTCCAGATCCCCGTCCCGGCAATGAAGAGGATGGAGAGAACTATAGAATCAGATACAACGGAACGAATTTCAGCATCGACAAGGATGGAAATGTCACGATCGATCAGTCGGAGACAACCGACCTTGATGCAAACCATGACAAGAAGATATTTTTCAAACTTGCACATCCTCTCTTGGGATTGAATCAGGCGCTTGAATTTGAAATGGACAACACCGAGGGGGGCAAGACAAGACTGTCAGCTTTTGACTTTATCGCTGGAAATGTGCAACAGGTCATTTTTGATGCAGAAGAGCAGACAATAGAGATATTGTCCGAAAACAACTTTGGTGAAAATTCAATCAAATCGAGCCCAGATGGCGTCGAAATAATCAACAAGGGCGCTCTGAATGAGAATGAGATTGTCCTGAATGATGATGGAATGTCATTCACCACATCGGTTGGGAAATTCAGTTGGATAGCAGATGCAGATGTCATGGAGTTTAAATCCATAGACACTGCAATCCTGATCGATGGCATCAACGACAATATCAATTTGAAAACCGCATTCGGAGATGAACTGGATGTAAGCAGAGCTGATGGAATAAAGGCCACAACACCATCGGGAACACTTTTGCATATGAAAAACGGTGCAATTGATGCAGAAGGAACGGGCGGGAAATTAAAACTTGAAGGCGGTCTGGTTGCAATGGGGAGTGCAGCCGCAGAGCTTTTGGATTTAATCGACAAGACACTGCAGCAATTGGACACAACTATGGCCCAAATACAACTCATCACCGTTCCAACGGCTGTCGGTCCTTCCGGGCCTCCAAACAATGCAGCGGCATTTGCAACGGTGCAAACGCAACTGGCGGCAGTCAAGACATCACTCGGACTGATAAAGGGAAGCCTCTAATGCCTATAGATCCTCTTCAAACATGGAAAGACGAGCTTGAAAACCTGCCCAAGGTGTCTGACAACAGTTGGGCCTTGAATTTTGCGAACTGGTATGCATTGCGAATAGTGGGAATCGAGCCAGATCCTGCTGTCCTTACATCCGTTGGATGGGTTTTTCCTTTCCCAGTGCCTGTTTTTGCATCTGCATTGATTTCTCTTACACCGACCAATGATGCACTTGCAGGAATACAGGGATTTGCAGATGCATGGGAACTTGCAATACTTTCCACGATTCCAGTCATAGCGCCGGGTTCATTCATACCGCCTCCGACACCGGCAACGATTTTCAGTGCAATAATACCTCCAGTCGTAATAGATCCTGCATCCGTTGCAGCGGGAAAGGCTAAACTGGTTGAACTGGTTACAGCACCGCCTGTTTCAGATCCCAAAGATTCACAGTTTCCGGTAAAATTCAGAGAGGCTACACTATTACTAACAGTGACAGTTAACGGATTGAACAGTGTTCCTCCACCTGCGGGTCCACAGCCTTTAACAGCTCCGGCGGTCCCGCTTATATAGAAGTTAGCATCACTTTGTATTTTGGATAAAATGCTTTGGGGAGGATATTCACATGGCATTAGGCTTTGCACAGACACCCGGACTCGATGCATTAGGCAGTGCGGCTGGCGATATTATAAATTCTGTTTTCGGTGATGTTCTTGGAACATTGACCGGAGAAGACAGTTTCAGGCTGTTGTATAAGCAGGACGAGACAGGACAAACCGGCATAAAACAATACAACGACGAGGCCGCAGACCGAAGCAAGTGGTCGGGAACGACAGACAAATCAATACCCGAATATTTCTTTCTTCTCAAATACCCGTATTCACGATTCGGCATAGATGCAATCGGTTTCAAAGGCATCCAATCCTCAACCATCCAGATTCCCTTCAACGTCAATCCACAGCGGGAAACCATTACCGAACCGCATGCATATACAGTTCAATATGCACAAGGGGGAGGCAAGATAATCAATTCGGAGGGAATGGTAAGCAAGGACATTCAGATCAGCGGTTCCACAGGGGTTTATCCGGGGGAACGAAGGGCAAGGCTCCCAGACAGCGGCATCGGTTCCGGTTTTGAAGGTTTCAAGTTTCTGGAAACGGTATTCAGGCGGTATGCATTCCTGAAACGATATGGAGACATGGGAAACCTGCTGCAATTGATATATGTCTCAAGGCGAAGGCAAGAGGCATGGGTTGTAGAACCGAAAACCTTTACCTCTGAAGATGCAGTGGAGCACAATTTTAATCTGCATTACAACATTCAACTGGAAACACTATATCCATATGACGGGTCGGACACCAAGGGTATTGCTGAAAGGCTTCTTGATGCAATTCCATTTTATCGTGAATTTGATGCAATATTGCAGAGGACATCCGAATTCGTTGACCAGTTGAATGCAGCGGCAGGTCAGATATCGTCGATAGTCGATAGTTTCAGTTCGACAATAATGGCGAGGGTGATTGCACTTGCCAACACATATGCAGATGTAAAGGCCGGAAGGCTTCCCAATTTTGTAAATTTCAAGAGGGATGCAGTTCGTTCCCTTATAGAGGATCTTAGAGCGGTCCATGCGGCACTGGAGATTGCAGGGGATGAAAAGAATGCAAAGAAGGTTGCAGATGCAGAACGGGAAGTCTTGAAATGGCTGTTCAATGACAAGGCGTTTGAGGAAACTCCAAACGACAAGGCCGACAGGATAAACAACACCCAAAAGAATCAGGTGGCTTCACACACAGATCCCGATGGAAACATCATCGATTCGGAGGAAGCCGCTACAGCAGGTCAGGAATCGGTCGATACGGGCAATCCATATACTTCACCAGATGGAACGCCTACAATAGGCGGTGCAGAAATACCTCCAGCCGCTACAGATCTTTTGGGTGGAGACAGGGAACAACCGGCAAGTCTGCCGGGAAGCGACACTTATGCAGCAAACAACGCACAGACAGATGATGTTGCACAAACGACCAAAACCAATTCGACCGTTGGCGGTGGCGCTCTTGACATTGCAGACGGAGATCCTTCAAAATTCAATGTTTCAAGGCCGGTTTCTGAAGACATAAATCCAAATACTCTCATACCTCCAAAAAGCGCAAGAATCGCTTCCCAAATCGACTGGAACAAATCATGGGTGGAAACACTCAAGAACATCGATACCGCAAATTCAGACATAGTTACTGCAACGGTGAAATTAGGAGATGATGTAAGAAGCATAGCGGAAAGGCTGCTGGGCGATTCGGGAAGGTGGACCGAGCTGGTATTGCTGAATGATCTCAAGTATCCATATTTTGCATCTCAGGATGTGATCGATTCAGAGGGATTGACGAATGTAATTGCATATGGTTCGGATATTCTCTATCCAAAACCGAAATCGGCAGCGGCTGTTTCCAGCAAGAGGGTTTTCAGAAAAGAAAGTGAACAATCCATTGCACTGACGCCATTTGAACGTGCTCTTGGCGCAGACATCAAGATAGACAGTCAGACAAGGGATGTGATTTTTTCGACGGACGATCTTGTCTTGGCTTACGGAATAGAAAACTTGGAACAGTTCATCAGAAAAAGGGTGTTGTTGAAAAAGGGCCAACTGAGAAGGGCTGCCCGTTTGGGTTTCAGTCACATAGTCGGCCAGAAGGAAGTTGTAATAGAGTTTGTCAAGGCCGAAGCCAGAGGTCTTTTCAGGGATGATGACAGGATATCTTCATGCGAAGCGGTTGATATCCAAATCGAGGCACAAGTTGTTGTTGTCGCTCTGCTAGTCAGAGTGAAGGATTTGCAAGATCCGATCATCGTGAAAGAAAAGATAGCTATTTAGGGGGAACCATGACGACCTTCTCACCACGACAGAGAAACGAGCTTTATGCTGAGTTGTCTGCCGCAGTTCTGGCATTCACACCGATTACAAGCGCAGAGCTTGGAGAGGTTCTGGACAACATATCTTTCGGTCTTGCCGATCAGATTTATGAAACATACGTGGAAATGGTGAATGCGCTTGCGCTTTTGAAACTCATAAACACTACAGGCAGTGATCTGGACGATGTTGCAAGTGAATATCCGAATCTTGTTCCGAGGTTCGAGGCGACCAATGCCAGCGGGCCGGTTGAGGTCACAGATCCAACCGTGACCAAGATTGAAACCGCCATATCCGCTGGCGGGGCTTCTGCAGGGAACGGATTTCTAAATGTGGGCGACACAGGCAGTCTGCCTTCATCGGGAAAGGTGTTGGTTGGTGTCAGGGGTTCCTCTTCTTTTGAGGAATTCAACTATGACAGCAAGAATGCATTCCAGCTTCAGTCAACAACGGACACAATTGATTTCGATCATGGTTCTGGAGAGCCGGTTGTCCTTGCTACTGTTGGCGACAGAATATTTCCCGGTCCATTTACAGTGGCGACTGAAGCCACGGCAGATCTTCCCCAAAAACAGTATACAAGCATTTCACAGCTCACGATATTTGATGGCGAAGACACCGGGGAAATGACTGTTCAGTCCGACGAATCCGGGGTTGCTGGCAACATACCATCGACTGCAATCAAGAATTTCATTGGCGTTCCGCCTTTTCCGGGTGCGGTTGTGACCAACACGGTAAAGTTTTCCAATGCCACATCAAGAGAAAAGGATGCTGACCTCAGAGAAAGAATCAGAAGGGAGCGACAGTCGCTCAGTACGGCCAATGTAGACGCAATCACCAGTGCTTTGTTCGGTGTCAACAATGAAGGGCAGACGGTAAGATTTGTGCAGTTGGTGGAAGATCCCGATCCCTGTCTTCCAAGCACCATCTATATTGATGACGGGTCTGGTTTTACTCCTTCCCAAGATTCCATTTCAGATCCTATTGTGCTGATTGATTCGGCCCTTGGAGAGGAAAACAGGTTTAGAATCGACATGGACCTTCTGCCTCTTGTGACCAATGATGCTGAGAATGTCACAAGAATATTCACAAATATTACACTCGAACTCAATTCGGTCGTCATCAATCAGGGTGACGGGGCCGGGGAATACAGGGTGCAGCCGGACAGTGGCATAATCAAGCTCAATACCCCGCTTACATTCGGTGATCATTTAGAAATCACTTCCCTGACACACTATACCGGCTTAGTTTCCCTTGCGAACAAAACCATATATGGCGACAGGGAAGACCGGGAGAACTACAGAGGCGTTGCGGGGCTTGGGCAATGGCCGCAATTGAGAGCGCCATCTGTTCAATTCGTGAACATATCCGGTGATGTTACTTTGGACGGTTCCCAAACAATCGACATCGTTGTTGAAAACATCAAATCAAGAATGCTCGAATATGTAAACAACCTTGGAATAGGCGTGACAGTGGTAAGAAACAGGCTTGAGGCATTGGCATTTGTAAGTGGTGTAAAGGATTTCACTCTGACTAATCCTGTTGCCAATGTTTCTGTCCCTGACGGTTCGCTTGCCAAGACAACAACGGGGAATATAACCATATCATGACGTTTGCAACTAAAAAGGAAGAGCTGAAGAAATATTTTCCCAGACCTGCCTACAATCTCAGGGAAGGGCAGGGTCTTTCGCTTCTGATGGACATTTTGGGCGATCCTTTGGATGAAATGGCCTCTGAACAGGGAAACGCCAGAGATCAGTTTCTGCTCTCCAGAGCTGGCGGTTCCTTTTTAGACGACCACGGGCAGGACCGTGATGTTTTCAGGCCAAAGGGCTTCAGGATGACCGATGCGACCTATCGGGAACTGATAAAGATCGTCACCAATTCGCAAAAGAATATCGAGAATGTTTTTGAAAAAGTGCTGGTTCTTTTTTTCGGCCCTAACAGTATTGTAAACGGCCTTGCCGATGTCTATTCCTATCAGAAAAACCAGATCATCGTCGAGATTCAAGAGAACGCACTGATAATTGCAAGCAGTCGTGATCTTTACGGGACTCATTACATACACAGAGATCCTTCCAATGCATTCGACGGTTGGGGAACTGTTGCATGGACGGGAACCTTGCTGAACACTCTTTTGCCGGGCGACACATCCTTGGAAATCGCCTCTCTTCCTTCAGGCGTTCCATCAGAGGGAATCATCGAAATAGGAACATCCGGCAGCGCCAGCTACGAAATAAAGCTGTTTGAAAGATCAGGAAACATATTCACCCTTCACAGCGGGGTTCAATACGAACACCTGCTTGGTTCTGCACTCAGAGGCCCGAAAAATCCAGACGATTATCCGAACGGGTATATCTATCAACCGGAAAATCAGTCCAGCATATTCGGTGTAGCACTTCCCGGTGCATCTTCTTTTTCTTTGGGTGCAGGGTTTGACGATCTTTCCACCGAAGGCGTGTTGATGATCGGCAATCCAGAGAGCGCCAACTTTGAAACCAAGGGATTCACCAGAACAGGCAATACCGTCAATCTAAAGGGCGTCTTGACAAACCTCCATCCATCCGGTGATGCGGTGGTTGAGCCGACCATGCCGGGGAGCATCAGAACCAATCTCGATCAGGGAATAGTTGCTGGAAATTCGTATTCTCAAATTACGGTAGTGAATGCCGCAGATTTTCCAGCAGCGCCTTATGAGGGCGTAATGGTTCTTAACAGAAGCTTTGGAAATACGGAATTCGTGCCTTTCAAGGGCAGAGTTGTCGGAGACAACACGCAGATCGTCACTGATTCCAGTTTCACTTTCATCAATGACCACAGCGCAGGGGAACAGATCAACCTCATGTCTTTGAAAACGGCACCGGAGGTCGATGGCACCGACTTCGCTTTCTTTTTGAATGACACCGACAGTTTGAGACAACAATTGTTTTCCATCTTGTCAAGATTGAAGGTTTTCGGTTGCAAGATAGTTTTCGAGATAATTTGATGCTGTAAAAACAAGAGGGCGTGATGACGACAACAGAAAGAAAAAGAACGAATTTTGAAGGGAACGAACGAGTTGACCTGCCTGACTACAGGAGCATGATCAATCGTGCGTACGAGGATTTCAGGTGGTTGTTGAAAACCTACATCGATCAAGACTCCAGAAGGATTGTAAAACGATATCAGCAGGGTTTTCATGCAGGTCTGACATTCAAGATTGTTGTGGACGACGAACGAGCGTTTCATGATGCAGACCGGGAATGGGTCTACAAGGATGCAGATGTTGCCGGAACGACAAAGGATATAGTCCTTTCTCCAAGCACCACGAACTATATCGAGGTTTCAGTAAACAAATTCACGACCGACCTGCAAACCAGAGCGTTTTGGAATACCGACATAGGCATTACCGGAGAAGAATTTTTCGATGACATCAATGTCTTGGAAAAAGTTGATGAAAACATTACAAGAAACAGCACAGGGTTTTCAGCCGGTGCGGTGCCTCTATGGGAAGTGCAGACCGATGCAACGGGAATCACGGCAGTCATTCCGCATCAGGACTTGTTGTGGAAGCCCAGAAGCGTTGCCCTGCCCGTTGCAGATGGAGACAGGGATGAATTGTTTGATTCCCTGAAGGATTTGAGGGGATTCATTGATTATCTTGGTGCGTTTGTCGGTGAAATGAAGGGCGGCAGCCAGAGCCTTGAGAATGTCCCTTGGTCGTCTTTGAAACTCTTGAAGGAATACCAGAACCTGTTTATTACAGGCGGTGGTGAGATCGGATGGGAAACAGCGGGCAGCAACATTGTTTCATGGTCATCTACAATCGGGATAGATATCGCAAGAAGGGCGTTTTCATATGCTATAGATGCAGGTAATGTCACGTTGAGCGAGGGGGAAGCGGCTTATGTGGCTGTACCGGAGGGAACACCGGGCGCATCTCTTGTCCCGATAGTCGTGCCTCTGACAAATGTTCCGCTTGATCCGTCCGATGTGGGTTTTTCAAAAGGCATACTTGTCTTGTTCTATCGAAAAAACAATAAGATCTATTCCATGATGGAACTGCCGGAACTTGACAGCGGTGAATCGAGCACTATTGGAGAACACCTTCCTACATTCATAAGAAACGGTCTGGGTGTCGAAAGTGAAGTAAAATTCAAGGATTTGGTTTCTACTCGAATCATCGAAGACACCGACGATTACGCAGACCGATTCAGCAAGTTGGATGATGCAATTGGAACGATTCTGGACAACACACCCGAAGAGGAAGAGTTTTTCGCAACTGCTGGCGACACCCAGTTCACTGCAATAACAGGACTGACATGGATGCCAGACAACAACCGACTCGACATCATGGTTTTTGTCAACGGCAAGAAACAGAAGCAGGACAGGGCCGGTGCATTGAACGAGGACTACAGGAAAGTCGGCTCAAACATGATTGAGTTTTCATATCCTATGGAAGACGATGCAAGGGTGACAATATTCAAACAGGGCTATACCTCTGGCGGAATCAATCCTCCAGCAGGTGGAAACCTATGGTCAGATCCCGTTGATGCAAACATCATTCCATCTGCCGATGCCTTTTTCAATATAGGCCAAAGCAACAACAGGATAAAGGAAGGTTATTTTGCAAAAGTCGTGACAGATCAGCTTGTAGTGACCGGCTCCCTTGGCGAAACAAAACAGGTCAAACAGATGGTCAACAATACCGGCTCTGCAATACCGACCGGAACACCCATATCCAAGAAATCAGACGGTTCGATTGTCCCATGTGATTCAGATCACCCGGACGGACAGGCTTTCATCGGGATAGCTCTTGATGCAATCCCAGCATTGGGCGGTGTCGGGCGTGTGAACCTGATAGGCCGGAACCTTCCGAGCGTATTGTCGAGCTATTCATTTTCACCCGGAGATGAAATATTCATCGGAGAAAACGGGGAATATGTAAACAGTGTTTTGGGCTTCAGCGGAGGCGACGATTCCATTATCAAAGTTGGCGTTGCAGATTGCGCCGAATCAACGGCAAGCGGAACCGCAACTGATCTTATCATGTTCACTGAAATAATCAGCAGACCTTTATAGGGAGAAGACATGCAATCTGAAAAACTTATAACCAGAGTAGGTGGACAACCTATAGACAAGGAATCTTCGGCGCTCGATATCCTGTTCAAGTCTTTGGGCATAGGTCCGTCACAGATACCTTTGGAAGAGGACAACGGTGTTGTTTCCATTGGTTCGAGGCTGAAGGCGCTGCCAGCAGTAAACAATGATGAAATGGTCACGAAATCGCAGACAGATCAGGGCCAGTCAGACCTTCAGGCATTGATCGACCAGAATGCACAAGACATTCAATCGCTTCGCCAGTCGTTGGATGACCTTGCCGTTCTTGTCGGAACCAATCAGGCCGACATTGCTTCGCTGTGGCTGGCTATTTCCAAAATATATGACTCTCCACCGATTGAAGAGACATTCATTGCAACCGCCGGGCAAACGGTATTTGATGCCACAATTCTTCAATGGAATCCCGACAACACGCTCACTGACATCTTGGTTTTCGCCAACGGCAGGAAAAGAACCATAGACAAGACTGGTGCCTTGAGTGAGGACTACAGAAAAAACAGCGGGACGCAGATAGAATTTGCCTATCCTCTGCTTGAGGACACCAGAGTGACGGTCAGGCATTCTGTTCCTTTTTTGACCACGCAATTCTTTGTGAACTATCAAACAGGCATACAAGGTTTTTCCATTCCTGTTGGAGAGATCTATTCCAAGGGTTCTGACAGGCTCTCTGCTTTCCGAAACGGCCTCTACATGTCCAAGACTGCCAGCGCATCAATCGGCAGTCCATACGATCGATATGCAGAGGAAACGGCAAGGATTGAAACCGAGGGGGCCAGCGTGAATGCGGAGTATTGGGCGTTCGTGCATAAATCCATTGCACCATCATTCCGCATACCGAATTCAGGTCTGGCGGGTTCTCCTTTGACCTTGCCTGCCTATAACGTAGGCACCGACCGGTTGCTTGTTTTTCGTGGAGGCTTGCTGATGAACACGGCCTCACTCGGTTCACCTGTCATGCAGTATGCCGAAGCCGGGCCGACAAGCATTAGTCTTGCAGCTCCATCCGTGACAGCCGAAAATTGGATATTTGAAGAGTTGGGACAGGCACCGATATGGCGGGAAGATTTTTCAGGCATAAGCGGAGGAACAATTACATTTTCAAACCCATATACTATTGGGAGCGGAAAACTTCTATTATTCAGAAACGGTGTCCTTGTGATGAATACCTCCGACACTGATTTTGGAGGCCCGGCACCATCGGTTGCCAGATATCAGGAAGCGACACCAACAACAGTATCAGTGGAACTTGCGTCTACCCCTTCAACGGTTTGGACAGCAATAAACTTAGCATAAGGAGTTTATGAGATGACAATCAGTGTAGAGCAAATGCCGAAAGATCCCAAGTCGTTGATTGCTCAATCATCAGATCCAGCCGTTGCTGCTGGCGAAGCCATTCTTTATCCGAAAGATGTTTCCGGTGCGGTTGAATATTTTTTCAGAAATTCCGCAGGAGTCGTCCAGCTTACAAATGCAGGTGCATTGAATGGCATTGGAGAGGCCAATACCGGGTCCAATGTCGGTTCCGGTGACGGGAATGTCTTCAAGCAGAAAAACGGACTGGTTCTTGAGTTCAAGAGAATTCAGGCGGGTGCCAACATCACCATCACCGACAATGCAGATGAGATTGTCATTGAATCAACCGATACTGGTGAAGTGAACAGCGGTTTGAATGCAGGTGTTGCCGGACAAAGTGTTTTTCTCGACAAACAGGGCGTAAATCTCAGGTTCAAGAGCATCAGGGCCGGAACAAACATGTCCGTTTCGACGACTCTGGACAATGAGGTTTTGCTTGATGCAACCGGAGAATCAAATACTGCATCCAATCAGGGAACGGGTGCAGGAAACTTATTCAAGCAAAAAACGGGAATAGATCTTGAATTCAGGAAGATCAAGGCCGGGTCGAACATGACAGTCACGCAAGACGGTGACGACATTGTTTTGGATTCCGCTGCCGGTTCCGGGGAGGCCAACACTGCATCCAACGCAACCGCAGGAACCGGAACGGGTCTCGTATTCAAGGAAAAGAGTGCTCTTGACCTTGTATTGAGGAAAATCAAGGCGGGTTCAAACATATCAGTGACCACGGACACCGACGACATCACAATAGCCGCAACCGTGGCGGGTGAATCCAACACTGCATCAAACCAAGGAACGGGCGCAGGGGAAATCTTTAAGCAAAAGACTGGCGTTGACCTTGAATTCAGAAAAATAAAGGCCGGTGCCAATGTAACAGTCACCGAAGATGGCGACGATATTGAGATTGCCGCTGTGGGCGGAGGCGGTGCCAGCTTGCAGAGATATCAGGCGTCTTCCAATGCAAATGAAGAGGTCGAGGTCATGGCAACCGGAACGGGCATTACATATGCGAGGGTCGGCACAACCGGAACATTCTCAATCCCGGCTGGTGTCAGGCTTTTAAGTGCCAGGCTAAGGCTTCCTATGGCGACAATCGGAGGAACGACCTTCACAGTTGTATACGGCACCAACGGCACCAACGATGGAAATTCCTCTTATGCAGACGCATTCCCGCCAATGGTTCAGGCATGGAGAGAGGACAGCGGAGCACAGGTCGCGATTGCATCCAGCATGGCAAGCGGTTTCGACAGGCTACAGGCGACAGGGTTGGCGTTCAATCAATCGAATATATTAAGAATGCAATGGTAATATTATGTCAAAAGCTTTCTCAGCTCGATTCAATATTTTAGGGGCCGGGGCGACAGGCCAGCCGGATGAATTTGATGTGTTCGGAACAGTAGTCGATCAGTCTCTGGACGGTTTTTCGGTTGCCGATGTGCAGGTTGACGATTTGATATTTGATGAAAATATACTCAACGGACAGCATACCCGGTACAAGGTGACTTCAATCGTTGCAACAGGTTCCGGGGCGTTTGGTGGTGCAGGACCGAATTCAATCCATTGCATTGCAGTGTTCGACGATGACGGTTCAGCTCCGGTCAGCGGTCCAGCCGCCAGTTCAGGCGCAATATGCAAATCTTCCGACCTTGGAATCGCAGAGGTTCCTCCATTTACCATTCAAGGGATAAGCGAAGCTCTCCAGTGTAGAATGCGTAATATTGACATGCGTAAAGTGGTCGATCCTTCGATAGTTGATGCTGGTTCGGGGGGGTCTGGTGGCACTCCAACCAGTCCTTTCGAGAAAAACATGCTCAATAATACGGGAAGTGGAATTGTGGCGGGAACGCCTGTTGCAAAAAAACCGGATGGAGGCATCGTTCCAAGCAAGAGCGATGATGCAACGGCAAAAAACTACATAGGCATAACCAAGGAAGCCATTGCAAATAATGCATACGGCGCAGTTTTGATGGCATGGCCGAATGCGGTTGGCGTTTTAAACGGTTTAGGATTTTCAACTGGTGCAAATGTATACATGTCGGAAGTCAGCGGAGAGTTTGCAAATGCACCGGGAGATTTCAACGACAATAACGACAGATTGGTCAAGGTGGGCATTGCGGATTGTGCATCGGATTCAGCATCGGCAACAGCAACGGATCTGATTATGTTTACGCAGGTCATAGGCAGTTTTTAGAATTTTTTTTAAAATGCATGCCTTTTTATTCCATTTCAGGGCTAAAATTGCATGTGCAATCAGCAAAGGGAGATTCAAATGGCCGTAACCAACAAAATTTTTTTCGTCTTGAATGATCTTGAAACACAGTTTTCCGATTCCAAGAACCTTGAGATTCTTTTCAAGTCAGTCAGTGTCAGCGCCGATGGCAACGACAACGGCATGGACATTTTAGAAGTCAGCGGAGAATTTTCATTCAATTCCAAAAACTTTGTCAATGTCGGTACGATCAATTCTGTGAATGTTGCTGCACATGCATCAAGGCATATAGGTGGTGGTGCAGATGAGGTCGATGGCGACAAACTAGACATCGATTGGGTTCCAACAAATTACAGCAGGGACAATTCCATTGGAGAGGCCGACAATGTAACAGATCTTTCTGCCCACTTGAAAGGTCTTGATGACGAAATCGGCACCTTGAAAGCGACACAGTCCGGGCAGGAATGGCAGAATTCCGTATTGGACAAGGACTTGACAGCACCTCCGGGCGGAGAATCAACAGGCGACAGATACCTGCTTGGAACATCCACTGCAACATCAACAATGACAGGCGCATGGGCTGGCCATGACGGTGAGATTGCAGAATACAACGGTTCCGGTTGGGATTTCACTTCTCCGACTGCTGGCATGTTTGTTTCCGCAGACGACGAACAGGAAAACATTTATCTGTTCGATGGAACGAATACATGGCAACAAAAGAAATTTGAGGCCACTACAGCGGGCGACGGTGCAGAAAAGATCGGTCTTGCAATTGCGGTCAAGGCAGATGTCGCCACAACCGAAACAGCAAGTGCAAATGCAATTCTTGTCGGTTCAAACGGTACAAGAATATCAGTTGACGACACCACAATAGAAGGCTCCGGGCAAGGTTCTGCCGGAACTGAAACCCTGAGAGTTAAGGACGGTGGTATTTCGACCGACAAGCTGGCCGCAACAAGCGTCACAGCCGCAAAACTCGGTTCGGATGTTGCAGGAAACGGCCTCACAGGAGGAAATGGTGCTGCAATTGCCGCACAGCCTGATACCACATCTACAACCACCACAGAGGCGAATGCCGTTGCATCCGGTGCCAACGGGTTGTCTGTCAAGGTTGACGACATCAGCATCGAAGGTTCCGGTCAGGGAGCTGGCGGTTCCGAATCGTTGAGGGTGAAAGAAGATGGCATCACCGAAGCGCATATCAATTCCAGTGCAATCGGAACAAGCGGTCGCATGATAGGCGGTTCCGGTACAAAGATCGACATCAAATTCAAGGATACGATCACGAACGGCAGTGCAGTCGTTGCAATAGCGCAGGGCGACATAATCTATCAGAAGTCTGATGGAACATGGGAGCTTGCACAAGCCAATGTCACAGATCTCGACATGAAGAATCTTGGTGTTGCCGCTGAAGCAATTGCAGCTTCAGGGTCGGGTGAAGCCTATGTATACGATGGAAACAAGTTGTCCGGATTCACCGGCCTGACAGTAGGCAAGTATGTTGTTGTCAGCCGTTCGGTTGCTGGCGGCTACACTCAGTCTTCCTCCGGTTTTGTAAGCGGTGAAACGCTTTATTCAATCGGTCGTGCGGTGAGTGCAACGGAAGTCGGATTTATAAGAAAGGTGCTTGGAAAATTTGAATGACCGATGAAATGAGAGGCGTAAAATGCCGATAGTAGTATATGGGTTCGATACAGACAACTTAACGCCTGTCATATCCAACAGGAATCTCTCCTATCTGGGGTCGCAGATTGTGGCCTCAGAGGAATTTTCCGTTGGTGCTGGCGGGCAAACTCTGTTTCAACTGACCACCGACATAGATGCAACGCAAAAGATTGATGTCAGTGTCAATGGACGATTGAAACGTGAGGGTGCAAGCCATGACTATCAACGTGATGCAGCAAACAACAGAATAGACTTCAATTACAGCGTCCTTGAGGATGGTTATGTATACATTGTGATCTACTCTAGCGATACGATCAGCGATTCAAACTATGACGTTGGTGTTGGCGGGGAAACTGAATTTTCAGTCATTGGACTCGACGACAGCAAGACGCTGGATGTTTGGGTTAATGGAAGACTAAAGAGAGAGGGGTCCGAACATGATTATCTCAGAGATTCTGCTAATGAAAAAATAACCTTCAATTACACAGTCCTTCAGGGAGCTTGGGTGAGGGTAAGACTAAGTTAAAGGAGTTTTAAAATGCCACGAACTTACGGACAAACAGCATATGATGTGAATCAGGATGCATTGCCGGTCATGGGCAAGGGTTCCCGAACACCATTAGATCAGGTATTCGCCTCGCTCGACAATTCCCATGATTTTCCTTTCAGACTAAGGCAGTCACAACCGACTGCCGATGCGAATCTTGTCATAGGTGCAAACAAGATTGAATTCGGAGATGGAACGGCAAGGTCCAGCGCACCAGCCGACGATACCTTGCAGGATTACGTCGAAACCACAGTCAATTTCCAAACGGGGGCATTGAGCGGTGGAACGGTCACAAGAGATGGATCAGCGTTTTCCATTCCGACAACAACGGTCGGATATTTCAGAAGGGTTGCGTTTGTCTATCAAT
>Ga0180437_10004537_pt1 | contig 19701 bp, 23 predicted proteins | sample SS_ome_4_FD_132410 | JGI IMG/M metagenome (GOLD analysis project Ga0180437, IMG submission 132410) | Hypersaline lake sediment archaeal communities from the Salton Sea, California, USA - SS_3_D_1 metaG | ecosystem: Environmental > Aquatic > Non-marine Saline and Alkaline > Hypersaline >... | reverse complement strand
GACCGGAAGTACGGTTCGCGCTGCAGCATCGAGCTGTTCAGAAGCCGGGACCAACAGGTCCCACTCCGCCGGCTCTGCTCCCAAAAAACGCAAGAGGGCATGCCGGACCAGGTTGACCTGACGCCGGATCGCGTAACTCTGCGAAGCGGCGGAGGCACACAGCGTTTGGCAGGCCTCGGCGGCTTCATGGATCTCCCGGCCGCAACCTTCGTCGTGGATGAGCACCATGCACAGTGAACCCACGTAATCCCGGTGGGGTTCTCTTCCCAGCTCCAGCTCCCGTTCCTCCGCCTGCAGCAGCAGAACGATCTTTCGCAGCCGGGTTTTGCGGGGCAGGCTTCTCAGCTTCTTGATCGAGATCACGAAGACGACGATGACTAGTATGCGGATTTGATGAGCTCGTACAGATCTTCCGCCGATATGCTTCGCGGCAGGTAGTTCATCATGTCGAAATTGCGGGCAATACCGGCGATATCTACCATATCGTCCAGATTGAGATCAAAGTCCCGCAACCTGGTCGGCAGACCCAATGAGCCGATGATGCGGCGAACCGCCTCCACTGCCCTGCCGGCTCCCTCCACCGGAGCCTCATCATCCACCTCCTCACCCAAATAGCGGGCAACCGCGGTTAGCTTTTCCGAGGCGATTCCGGAGTAGAACTCCATTACGTGGGGCAGCATAATCGAAGATACCCAGGACTTGGGCACCATGAAACTTCCGTTGATGGCGTAGGCCAGGGCGGTGCCCACACCGGACTTGCTGATCGTTAATCCCAGAGAAGCCAGCAGTCCCGCCATAGAGGCGTTCATCCGCACCCTCAAATCATCCGGTTGATTGACAAGGGGATCTATGATTTTCCCAATCAACTCACAGGCACGAAGGAAAAATGTGTCGGAGAGAAAGCTGCTTCTCGAGGATAGATATCCCTCCACGGCGACGAGCAGAGTATCCATCAGCGTAGTCGCAGTGTATTTCGGCGGCAGAGTAATGGTGAGCTTGGGATCCACGATCACCGCCTTGTTGATGCGCTTTTGGGTGCGCCCAATCTTGGCGCTCCGATCCCGTCCGTCGGTGAGCAGATACTCATCCACCAGGAGGAATGGATCCCGGCAGGTGGTGGGAATACTGATGTAGGCAAGCGGCTGAACGGAGGGTTGAACACCTGACAGATACTCGTCCATATCCACGTCTCCCGGGCTCGCCATGGCGATGCACTTGGCCACCGACAGGGTACGCAGCCCACCCAGACCGACGATGATCTCCGCTCGGGCGCTTCGAGCCAGGTTCACTCCCTCATCCACGACCTTGCTGGTCGCGTGGGGAACGACCTCATCGAATACGATGTACTGAATCCCCTTTTTCTCGAACAGTCCCTGGATTCTGTCGATCACCTTGCCTTCGTACAGTATCGCCTCGGTAACCAGCAGTACCCGCTCTCCATACTGACTGACAACCGCGGCAATCCTGTTGACGACATCCAATCCGAAACGCACGTCGGTGGGAATGGAAAAGGACAGGTCAGCCATCTTACCGGTTCTCTCCTTGAAGTATCAAAAAGGCGGAAGGCCCATGTTTGGACCCTCCGCCCGTAATTTGTCAACCTTGTAGCCCACCTTTGCTACAGGTCAGGTAATCTCGAAGTATTCCATCAGGCGATCGGCCACCGAACTGATCACTTTCTCTGAGATGTAGGAGGGATCCTGAAGTTTCTTCTTCGCGGCCTCAACGAGCTCCCAGCGGATCTCCGGCGCCTGCTTGGCCATGCTGGTGGCCTGGTAGACTTCGGCCTTGCTCTTTGCCTCTTCGCTGAGATTGATAGAGTCCGCCCCTTGGCTTTTCTTGGGCTTGTCCGCGGGCTTTGTCTTTTTGAAACTCTGTACCGGATCCTGAGGTCCGATTCGTTCAATCGTCATCGCCAGCCGTATTCCTTTCACTTACCAGTATCGTCACGCTTGACATTCAACTTGATGCTTTTTATCGCCCATGACGAACAGGCTGAATTCACCTCTAATTTTCGTCCTTCCCTCCAATTCCGTCAAGAGCTTTTTCGGTTTTCCCTGCAATAATTCCTCGTGGACTTTTGTCATCTCCCTGCCGATCAGACAGACCCTGTCGGGGGCCAAAGAGTGCAGATCCTGAAGCAGCTTGAGAATCCGGTGGGGGGATTCGAACAGGACGAGCCCCTCCCCGCGTTCGAGCAGCCCCTTCAGCTGATTGCGCCTGCGCCCCCTTTTGGGAGAGAGAAATCCGGCAAAGGTGATCTGACCGCTGGCGGCTCCGCTGACGCTTAAGAGAGTCGACAGGGCCGAGGGGCCGGGAATGGGTACTATTTTCACATCCTGCTCCCGTGCCAGAGAAACCAGGTAAGATCCGGGATCGGAAATCCCTGGTGTTCCCCCATCCGTGACCAGGGCGATCCGCTTTCCCTGCCGGAGCAGCTCCAGCAAGCGGGGAGCGGCTTTCTTCATGTTGTGGCTGTGAAAAGGCATTAGAGAGGCTTTGAGGCCGTAATGATTCAGCAGCTTCAGGCTCTGCCGCGTGTCTTCGCAGGCGATCAGATCCACCTCTCCCAGCACCCTGAGCGCCCGTCCGGAGATATCCTCCAGGTTGCCGATCGGCGTGGCCACGATGTACAGCATCGGTTCAATGTACACGAAGAAACGTAAATTTGCCAACGGCGGAATCTGGCATTACCATTGAACTGGGAGCAATATGATGAAGAAGAAGCGAAAGACACAGCCCAAGCAAAAGGAGAGCAAACCCAAGGAGCCGATCCGTACTCTTCTCAAGCAGGAGGGCAAGATGGTCCACGGCACGCGGGGCAAACCGACACGGGGACCCCGCGGGAACAAGCACTGAGGCACTCTGGGGAGGCCTGCAGCCTACGGCTTCGCAGCCTCCCGCGCCTTGTCAACTTCCCGACTACGATCTATTATCACCACCATGTTGGACCTCAAGTTTATCCGGGATAACCTCGAACAGGTCGTCGAAAACACGAACAACCGCCAGGTAGCTGCCAATCCCGAGCGGGTTGTCGAGCTCTACGACCGGCGAAATCAGCTGCTTCAGGAAACCGAAGCTCTCAGGCACCGGCGAAATCTCAACGCCCAGGCCATGAAGCAGAAGTTGGATCCCGAGGAACGGCAGCGGCTCATCGAGGAGGGAAAAAGCCTAAAAGGACAGATATCCGAACAGGAACAGACCCTGGAACAACTGGCCGCTGAGCTGAACGCCGAGCTTGTCAAAGTACCCAACCTCTCCCACCCGGACGCCCCCCTGGGCAAGGGGGATGAGAACAATCGTGAGCTCAAGCGCTGGGGTGAACCGCCGAGCTTTTCATTCCCGGCGAAGGATCACCTCCAGCTGGCTCTGGAGCTCGATCTGATAGATTTTGAAAGCGCCGCCAGGGTGAGCGGTCCGAAGTTCTACTATCTGAAAAATGAAGCCGTACACCTGGACCTGGCGTTGACCCGCTATGCCCTGGACACCCTGCAGAGCGAGGGTTTCGTGCCGACCATTACCCCGGATATCGCCAAGGAAGAGGTGGTGGAGGGAATCGGGTTCAATCCGCGGGGAGAAGAGTCCAACATCTACTCGGTGGAGGGAACCGGCACCTGCCTGGTCGGCACCGCGGAAATCACCTTGGGCGGCTACTACGCCGGACAAATTCTCGATGCGGAGGATCTGCCCGTCAAGATGGCCGGCATCTCCCACTGCTTTCGCCGGGAGGCGGGCGCAGCCGGACAGTACTCCAAAGGCCTGTACAGGGTACACCAGTTCAGCAAGGTGGAGATGTTCATTTTCTGCAAACCCGATCAGTCGGATTCCATGCATCGGTACCTCCTGGACATCGAAGAGCGGATCTTCCAGGGACTGGAAATTCCCTACCGCGTTGTCGACACCTGCACCGGGGAGCTGGGCGGTCCGGCCTACCGCAAGTTCGATGTAGAGGCCTGGATGCCCGGCAGAGGAGAGAAAGGGGACTGGGGCGAGGTCACCAGCGCGTCCAACTGCACCGACTACCAGGCCCGGCGCCTGGCCGTTCGCTTCAAAGAGGAGGGGCGAAATCAGTTCGTACACATGCTCAACGGCACGGCCGTGGCCATATCTAGAGCCCTGATTTCGATTCTGGAGAATCATCAGCGCTCCGACGGCTCGGTACGCATTCCCGAAAAACTGGTACCCTATACCGGATTTGACAGGATATCGGCAAAATGAAAACCCCGATCGAAGTCCTGCAGGATTGCGGCTACAAAGTGTACCACAGCAATACCTCGGCACTGGATCGCTACTTTCACATTCCTTCCGGACCTTCCTCCTACCTGTTGACGGATTGTTCCCTGATCAATCTGGCCGGCATCTTCGAAGATTTGGAGTATCCCGGTCTGGTATACGAGGAAGCGTTGGTTCGACGGGGGAAAAAACGCTACCTGTTTCGCTGCTATGACGAAGATGTGGTTCCTCCCCCCAGACCTTTTACCGTCCAGGAGCTTCTCTACGACCCGGACCGAGGCATCTTTCTCGATGCGCTGGAGGTATACCCGGACCTGCGCAAACCGCAGCTGATTCGCCAAAAGGGGGGTTCATCACTCCTGTACCTGACAGAGGCGGCCGTACTGATCTCCCGGTATCACTACCAGGTGGATCCGGAATCTTTCACCCTTGAACCTCCCTTCGCCGAACCGGACACGGCTTTTCAACGGGAGCTGCTACTGGCCGTCCTGACCGGCGCCAATCCCTACAAGGGTCTGTCTCTCCTGTACTCCAGCGGTTTTATCGAAACCTACTGGCCGGAGCTGCAGAAGATGTCCGGGATTCCTCATCACAAGGACTACCACCCGGAGGGAAACGGCTGGGAACATACCCTGGAAACCTTCAAATACCGAAAGGGGCACGACCCGGTTCTCTCCCTGGCTCTGCTGCTCCACGATATAGGCAAACCCGAGGCGGAAAGCACTCCGGAAAGAGCCTTCGACGGTCACGCCGAGCTGGGGGCCAGGATAGCCGCGCGTTTCCTCGGCCGACTCGGCTTCGACCTCTCCTGGACCCGGGATGTGACCTTTCTGATACGCTACCACATGATGCCGGCGGCGCTGAAGCAGCTTCCCATCTACCGCTCCGAACGGATCATGGATTCTCCCCTGTTCCCGCAGCTGCTCGAGCTGTATCGGGCGGATCTATCCGCCTCCTACTGGAGCCCGGAGGGCTACTACCAGGCCTGCCAGGTGTACCGTAACTACCGCAAACACAAGGCCAACCCCTACCGGCACAAAGACGGCAGGAAGCACTCCCGACCGATGCTGCACTGAAAGCGCCTCGCGGCCCCGGACCGCTTCATTACAGCGCTACTGAAAGATTGCCCGTTCCCGGGAACTTGCCAATGCAACTATCTTTCCTATACTTGGATAGTAGCGACGGAGGTATGCTTATGGACGTTGAATACCTGTTTGAGCTCGAGTTCCTGGTTCGAGACTACGAGTGCGATCTTCTCGGGGTCGTGAACAACGCAGTCTATCAAAACTATTTGGAGCACGGCCGACACGAATTCATGCATGCTGCCGGCATCGATTTTGCCAAACTACATGATGAAGGTATTGATCCCGTCGTGGCAAGAGTTGAAATAGACTACAAATTTCCTCTCAGAAGCCGAGATCGATTCGTATTGCGGATGGGCGTCCAGAGAGAAGGGCGACTGCGCTTTGTTTTTTATCAGGATATTTTCAGACTGCCGGATGAGAAGCTCATTCTAAATGGAAAAGTAACGGGAGTCTGTTTACAGAACGGCAGGCCGATGGTCCCGGACAAAGTTGCCGGAATGCTGGAAAAATACAAGATCAAACAGGGCTAGGCGTAACGGTCCAGCAAAAACTCACGGAGAAGGCCGAGGGTCGGCTCGAGGGGGATCGCCTTTTTTTTCTTCGACAAGGCTTCCTTCAAGTTGGCCGGCAAATCCGGGGCGGCTCCTGTGGCCTGCTCTACGATGTCGACGAACTTCCCCGGATGGGCCGTAGCCAAAGAGAGGATCTGCCCGGAGAATCGGGAACCTTTACGGTACCTGCGGGAGGCGAGCACCCCCACTGCAGTGTGGGGATCGATCAGCATCCCGCTTTCCTCGTACACCTGGCGCATGGTATTCCGGGTCTCCTCATCGGTGATCGCGATGCCCTTGATCCGCTTTCGCATCTTTTTCACGCTGCCCTCGAACACGACCACCAGCCGTTCGAAGTTGCTCGGATAACCCACATCCATGGCATTGGAGATGGTTTTCAGCGAACGTCGCGGCCGGAACTCCCCGGTGATCAGGTACTCGGGAACCACGTCATTGATGTTGGTGGCGGCGATGAAACCATCAACCCCCATACCCCACTGCCAGGCGTACACGCCTGCGGTGAGATTACCGAAATTGCCGCTGGGAACGCAGATCATCCTCTTACTACCGGTTCCCGGCGCCCAGCGCAGACTGCCGTAGATGTAGTAGAGAGCTTGGGGCAGCAGCCGGCCGAGATTGATCGAATTGGCCGAGCTCAAAGACACACTTCGGCGCAGCTCCGAATCCACAAATGCCTGTTTGACCAGTCGTTGGCAGTCGTCAAAACTGCCCTGGATCTCCAGGGCGGTGACATTGCCGCCCATCGTGGTCAGCTGCTGCTCCTGCAGCGTGCTGACCCGGCCCGAAGGGTAGAGGATCACCACTTCGATGTTCGCTTTGCCGTGGAATGCCCGCGCCACGGCGCTGCCGGTGTCTCCGGAGGTGGCAACCAGAATCACCGCCCGGCGACTCTCCTGCAGAAGGAACTCTTCCATAACCGAGGCCAGAAAAGCGGCGCCGAAATCTTTGAATGCGCAAGTCGGCCCGTGAAACAGCTCGAGCAGGGTCAGATTCTCATCCAACCGCTGTAGAGCCGGTTCGAAGGTGAAAGCCCGCCGGCACACGCGCCGCACCTCATCCGAGCTCAGCTCATCACCGATCAACTCTTCGACAACCGCCGCCGCAAGCTCCTGGAAACTCGTCTGTTCCGAGAATCCTGCAATCCGGGCGCGCAGGTTCGGCTGTTCAACGGGAACGTAGAGGCCGCCGTCCGCGGGCAGCCCTGAAAACACGGCCTGCCGGAAGGCGACAGGCGTTTTTCCGGTTGCCGATCCGACCCGGGTACTGATGAACTTCATCGCTGTCCACCTTCCTGGGAATCCAAAACCACGGGTCCGGACTCGTTGATCCCGGACAGATACACGTCGCTTTCCAGGCCCACTTGAGTAAAAGCACTCTGCATGGCCACGCCCACGGTTCGGGCCGCCTGCATCGATCGGCAGAGAGAAAAAACCGAGGGACCGGAGCCGGAGATCGAACATCCCAGGGCACCGTCCTCCAATGCCGCCTGCTTGACCTTGGCGAAACCCGGGATCAGCAATCCCCGGCGCGGTTCGGCAACGACGTCCTGCAGGGAACGGCTCAACAGATCCAGATCTCCCTGATACAGCGCTGCAACCAATGCGGCCAGGTTACCCCACTGTCGAACCGCGTCACTCAAGCGCAGCTCTTTTTTCAGAATACGGCGGGCATCCTCGGTCTTGATCTCCGTATGGGGGTGCACCGTGGCTACCGCCAGTCCGGAGGGCACGGGCAGCTGCACCACATCGAGAGGATCGTAGCTGCGGATCAGCACGAACCCACCCAGGAGCGCAGGAGCGACGTTGTCGGCATGGGCCGATCCGCAGGCCACTTCCTCGGCTTTCATGGTAAAGGGAAGCAGCTGTCTTACGGTAAAGGGGCTACCGGCCAGTACATTGGCAGCGTAGACCGCAGCAACCGAGCTGGCCGCGGAGCTGCCCAATCCGGAGCTCATCGGCATCTGTTTGCGCACGGTTACCTCCAGGCCAAAGGGAAAATCGATTGCCTCGAGAAAATGCCGGGCCGCTACCGAGGCTGTATTCTTGTCCGGATCCCTGGGAAGTTGACCGTCATCCCCCTCCACGGCGAGAATGTCGACCCGTCTTTCCGGGATTCTTCGCAATACGACGGTGTCCCCCGGGCGCTCCAGGGCAAAACCCAGCACGTCGAAACCGGAGGCCACGTTGGCCACGGTAGCCGGCGCAAACACGGTGACCGTTTCTTTGTCTGTTGCTGAATCTTTCTGATTCATCATCGATTTTTCCATTGACGTTGGTCAAACCGGCTCATGATTCAACCAAGAAAAGCCAGATGAACGGTTCTCAAGGCTTCCGGCTCCGCCGCCTTCTCGATGACGAAGGAGATGTTCGTCTCCGAGGAACCCTGAGCAATCGCCAGGATGTTGATTTTGGCCTTTCCGAGGGCACTGAACAACCTCCCTGAGATTCCGGGAGTACCCCTCATATTCTCGCCGATTGCCGCCAGGATGGCCAGGTCTTTTCGCAGATCGAAATTCTGAATCTGCTTGGCCCGAATTTCCGGCGCCAGCTCCTCCCGCAGAGCCTCCAGCGCCCTCTCCGCCTCCTGCTGCCGAAACACGACGCAGATGCTGTGCTCCGAAGAGGCCTGGGAGATCATTATGATATTCACCGCGGCCTTCGCCAGGGTAGCGAAGATACGCGCGGCAATTCCCGGAACGCCGACCATGCCGCCACCCTCGATGTTGACCAGCGCCACGGGTTCTATAGAGGCGATTCCCGCAATGGGGGTCTGTTTTCCTTGGGGGTCGGCACAGATGCGCGTGCCGGGATTCTCCGCCTGATCCAGGTTGCGAATCTGAATCGGGATTTCCGCCTCCATGGCGGGAACCAGGGACTGGGAGTGAATCATGCGGGCACCGAAATAGGACAGCTCCATCGCCTCCTGGTAGCTCAATTCCGGGATCACGAAGGCTTCTTCCACGTAGTTCGGATCGGCGCTCATCACCCCGGCCATTCCCGTCCACATCTCGATGAGCTCGGCCTTGAGAGCCGCTGCGATCAGGGAGGCGCTCAGATCGCCTCCATCCGGCTGCAGGGTGGTAAGCGCCCCCTGCTCAGTGTAGGCAATTCCACCCGCGACGACCTGGATCCCCTCTGCTTGGTCCAGATTGCCGACGATCGCATCGTAGCTGGCCTGATAGTCCACCTGAAGCATACCGTGTGCATTCCTCCGCAGCAGGATCCCGGGGTTGTCCACCGTGCGAACCGTGAAACCCTCGGCGTCCAGGTAGCGGCTGATCAGAATGCAGCTGATCTGCGCCGCAAAGCTATGTACCAGATCGAGTGTCCTGGGCGAGCACTCTCTTATCAACTGGACTCCGTGAAGGATATCCTCCAGATCATTCAGCAGAATCTGCACCGCCGTAATTACCCCGGCTTGCTCCCGGGGACCGAACAGTCCGCGAATGATCTCCAAAATCGGCTCGCGGATCGCCTCTATCCGCTCCAGATAGCCGCCGGAACCCTCTACGGCCTGCTCCGCTGCCTCGGTCAAGGCACCCTGTACGCCGTACAGGGAAGATACCACCAGCACAAGTCGGACGTCTGTTCCCACTGTCCGGCTCACCACGCGGCGCAGAGACTTGATGGATTGTGCATTGCTCAGGGCTTGTTCCCCGAAGCTGAGGACCCTCATTTGGCAGCAATACTACCGTCTACGCTTAGAAAAATCTATCCCAGTTGAAACAGGTACGCCCAAGCCGTCTTCGTACCATGAGATTGGGCAAAATACCTGGGGTTATGTGGTCTATGCTAGGGTGACTCGCTGGGGGCGGTGAACGCGGCCACGATGAGCCAGACCGAGATCCCGACGGTGCCGGCGGAGAAGGCGGCCAAAAAGGGCATGGTGGGCTTGATCTTTTTGTAGTAGGCCGCCCTGATACGGGACAATTCGACCTCCACGCGCTGATTGTCCCTCGTGAAGCCAACAAGCACGTCCCCCTCCAGCGCACAGCTTTTCAGTCTAATCTCGGATCCGTCATCCAGCACGAGGTTTATCGCCCGCAGGGTGAGAAATTCGCTCTTCTCGGCTGGTGCCAGATAGTGGGTACTCATGCAGGAAGACAGAGAGAGTACGGCTATCAGCGCAACTCCAACAACAGGTTTGATCACTCGCATTGACTCTCTCCCGATTCGATCCGACGGCCTCCGGTTAGAGAACTCCCATTATTTCTAAGATCGTCAGCAACTTGTCCGCTTCGCTCTTTCCCGCCAGATAGTACTCCGGGTACATCTCCTCCCCCATGTCCCCGATGTCTGAGAAAATGGCGTATCCAAGGCCTAGAACGGCGCCACCCAACCCCACGAAGATCGCCCCTACGTACTGCTCTCTGCTGTCGGCGAATGATCCGTAGATTCCTCCGGCTGTAATGAATCCGGCTTCCATCATAACCAACGTCCAATTTAATCCTGGGTAAGATTGTCGTTTGACTCTCAGCGATTGAATCTGATCGAGGGGGATCTCAACAGGATCCAGTAACCAGTAGGGAAAGGGGGCAACCGTAACCATGCGTCCCTGTACACTCAGTATCTTGACTTCCCGTTCGGAGCCGCTGCTGTCAGTCATTATGAGCTCTGGAAACTCCACCGCTTCCACTCTTTCCGTGGACTGCAGCATGGCGAAGGCCACCGAATCGGCGACGGTGGAACAGCCACCGAGAAGAATGCCCAGCGAAAGGATCGGCAACAGATAAGCTACAGCTCGCTTCATATATCCCGCCTAAGTGAGACCGCCTGTTGCAGAAAAAGAAGCAGCTCTCACGATTCTACTGAATTGCGACAGCGGTTAGCCCCTGCCGAGGGACACCGAAGCAGTCTCGCAATTAAGAAAGTCCAGACTCCCCACAGGAAATCTGGACTCGAGAATTTTCAAGTAACTGTAGTATTGCTACAGCTTGAACTTAGAAACTGCCGGGCCTGCTTATCTTGAAGTTACCGAAACTGGCGGCCAGGCTGTTGGTACGCACGGAGATGTAGTTGCCGCCGCGGATCGCCCCGCCCAGACTGAAGCGGTAAAAGTAGTTGGGAATCACCGGATCCCATATCTTCACTTCACCGGTACTGTAGTTGACCCGAGCCTTTACCGGCAGGGCGTACATCCCCATTCTTTCGAGGTTGATGTCTTTCAGCCGGTTCATCGGCAACTCATAGGCCTTTGGCGGGTGGATCATATCCATGATCGAATGAGACTCACTGTAGTAAGCCTGGCCATACACACCGGAACCCCCGTAGAATTTCGGGTCCAGGGTCAACCAGAGCAGGAAGGACTTGCCGTTGCCCCAGCTTTTGCCTCTGGCGGCGCTGTCGATGCCGATATGAAAGCCGAAGGCGCCGAACATATCCTGTCCGCCGTCAACGTATTTCACATCGAACTCGTACTGCATGATACCACTCTGGGGAAGCCTCATATAGGCTTGAGCCATCCCCGCCTTGGTGCTGCTCTGTACCAGACGGTTTCCAACCATCTTCCAATCCCCATACGCGGCGGTCCATCCATCCATGCTCTGGGAAAAGAGGAAGGCCGGAAGGACTAAAAACAGAAGGCAGAGTAAAACGACTAGACGTTTCATTCCACTATTCCCCCTTAGACTATGAATTTTGTTTTCCTTGACATCGCAACCTCCTCTTCCCACCTGGATAGGAAGATTGCGATTCATAAGAATAAGGATACGTCCATTATGATAAAGGCTATCAAACCGTAGATCAAGCTTTTTTTTCAACTTTTGCACCAAAGAACATTCCCAGAAAATAGGTCTCCCGGGATTCACCTCGGGACGCCCTTGGTTTAAAAGCCCGGGCTCGGCGAAACATCGATTTGATCCGCTTCAGCAGCTGTCCCTCCTCGCCTCCCTGAAATATCTTTACAACCAGATGTCCACCCGGATTGAGGGTACGAACAGCGATCTCCAGGGCTCGCTCAGCGATTTCCAACGAACCCTGGGCATCTACAAGGCTACTGCCGCTGGTCCGAGGCGCCGCATCACTTAGGACCACGTCAAAGGGGCCCAGCTCACCCAGGGCGGTAAGTATCGCTTCAGAAAAGATATCGCCCTGAAAAAAGCGGTACCGCCCACCGGAAGGCTGTGTGATGCTGACCGGCTCAAGATCCACCCCGACCAACCGGCCCTCCGGGCCTATGCACTGCAGACAATACTTGCTCCAGCTTCCCGGGGCGGATCCAAGATCCAGGACCTTCTGACCTGCTTTGAGCAGTGAAAAGCGTTCCTGCATCTCCTCGAGCTTGAAAACCGAGCGCGCCGGGTAACTTTTCAGCTTGGCCAATCTGCTGTAATAATCCGCGCTTCTCTTCATCGCGCCCCTTGTGGAAAGTCCAGGATCGGATACACTGACATAATGGATTCTATCTCTTTGCTCGAACGATTGAAAGACAAGATCGAGGCAATCGAAGTCGAGCTCAAGCGGGTCATACCCGACAAAATCGCCGATGGATGGGCGTACCGTCAATCCGGACATGAGTTGAACTCGATTCCCGCCGGCTTGTGGCAATTCATCAGTGACCCGGCCCGAGATCTGCTGAGTCGCGGAGGCAAACGTTGGCGTCCCCTGTTTATGCTTCTCTGCGCGGAGATGTACGGTGATTGGCATCTAGCGCTTCCCCTGACCCCGATGGTGGAGATCGCCCACAACGGCAGCTTGATCGTCGACGATATCGAAGATGGAGCCGTGCAGAGGAGGGGTGAGGAGGCGGAACACATCAAATTCGGTATGGATCTGGCTCTGAACGCCGGCAACCTGATGTACTTCCTTCCCGCCCGGGTTATCGATACCGCCTCCTTCACCGACGCTCAGAGACTGCTTCTGCATCGTTTCTACGTGGAGGACATGGTCAGACTGCATTTCGGGCAGGGCCTCGATATTCTCTGGCACAGAGATCACGAAAACATCCCCAGCGAAGAGCAGTACAGGGAGATGTGTCGACTCAAGACCGGAGGCCTCTCCCGCCTTGCCGCCCGGGCAGCGGTGGTAGCCGTTGGGGGGAAGGAACGCACGGCTGAACAGCTGGGCCGGATTGCCGAGGAATTCGGGGCTTGCTTCCAGATAATCGATGATGTGAAAAACCTGGGGCCGGGAGTACCGGGAAAGCAGCGGGGAGATGACATCATCGAGGGCAAGAAGAGCCTGCCCGTCATTCTCTATCTAAACCAGCATCCGGAGGAAAAATCCAGAATCCGCAAGCTTTTCGAGGTCGCCGGGGGAACGGACGAAAAGGAAGCCTGGAGCGCCGTCAAAGAGCTCATTGATCTGATTGCTCCCTCCGGATGTCTGCAAGAGGCGGAAGCCCAGGCGCTGGATCTTCTGGTGGAAACCAAAGGAAGTTTTGAAGCACTATCCCCACCTTCGGCAGCCAGGGATCAACTCATCGAGTTGGTCGACCTGCTGATCACAGGTTGACGAATCGGCTTCCAGATACGTACTTTCAAGGTATGAATGAGCTTCCCTTCTACAGACGCCCTCTATCATATCGCTACTACAATGCCACCCTTACCCTGATCATCATAAACGTGGGCATGTACCTGCTCACGATGCTGTTCCCTCAGCTGTTCAGGTATCTCGCCCTCACTCCCTATCTGGTCGTACGGGAACGGGCGATCTGGCAGGTTGCGACCTACATGTTTCTTCACGGGGGAGTCTGGCACATCCTGATCAACATGCTGGTGTTGTTCATATTCGGTTCGCGTTTGGAACACAGATTGGGAAGCTCCGAGTTCCTCCTCTACTACTTCATTACAGGCATCGGTGCCGGAATAGCCACTCTGGCCGTCAACTGGTACACCGGAATGGCCGTGGTGCCGGTGGTGGGCGCCTCTGGAGCGATTTTCGGTGTGATGCTCGCCTTTGCAACGTTTTTTCCCGACACCACCATATTCGTCAACTTTTTTATACCATTACCTGCCCGAATTGCCGTGCTGGTGTTCGCCGGTTTGGAGCTGGTCTTTCTTTTCTTTGCGACACGAAGCGGTGTCGCCCACCTGACCCATCTGGCCGGATTTATCTTCGGCTATCTGTATTTTCTCATCCGAATGGGGATCAATCCGATGAGGGTGTTTTTCAGACGCCGATAGCATCCTGCCGATAGTAAGGGTGAATGCTTCGACATACCATCTCGATTGCGGTTCTGACCCTCCTTCCCTTGCTCTGCCATGCCCAGGGTAACCCAATCAGTTTGCGCGTGTGGTGCGAGCTGGAACCAATGGTGCAGGAAAACGAGGACTATCCCCTCTCCACCGAAGAGGCTCAACGCCGCGCTCTGGAGGAAGCCCGGCGGATCCTATCCGGCATGATCTACGGCTACCGCTTCCGCTATACCCCCGGCGACGCGGTTCGAAGGATCGGTGAGGAGTTCGTCACAACCCCGGTCGCAGAGATCCTCTGGGGTGACCCGAACATGCGAATTGCAGATGCCTATGTCAGGGACAGCCTGCTGTTCGTCAAGGTAACCTACCGGCTGGAGGACTTTCAGCTTGCCCGCAGGCGGGCGTGGTCCAGCAACTCCCTGGAGGCCAGCTCGGGGGTCGGGAGTCACAGCGTATTCACCGCAGCCAGTCCTGAGGGAAAGCAGCAGGCTCTCCAGGATGCTCTGAAGAACGCCGTGCGGGAAGCCCTTCGACCGGTGTATTTCAACAAACCCAGGGAGGTAACCGGAGAGATCCTCATCTGGAATGAGCCCCACACCATCATTCAATCCGGCGCCTACACGACTCAAGCGGATGTTAAGCTGCGGGTAAAAGAGATCCGCTCGTATAGCCTCTTCTGACAAAAATCAGTATTGTTGCCATATGGAACTGAAAAGACTGCTCCTCGCGGCGCTGGTACTCCTCACGGTTACGGCGGCACTGCCCGCCCAGGAAGAGGAGGAGGAGCAACAGCAGGACCAGCCGAGTGAGTTTGTACTGGTCTATTCGCCCAAGAACCTCGTTTTGGAGCCGCGGCATATCTACACCACGATGGAATCGGAGCTGTCCACGGGTATTTATGAGGGATTGCTGAGCTATCACCCCTTGTCCCTGGAGCCGATCCCGGCGGTTGCCTCTGAGTGGAAGATAAGCCCCGACCGAACTACATATAGCTTCACCTTGAGGGAAAACGCCCGCTTCAGCAACGGAGATCCGGTCCGGGCTCAGGATTTTCTGGATTCCTGGCTGCGGGTGCTGGAGCCCGGTGCCGGGGCTGAATACTCGTTTTTGCTCGACATAATCAAAGGAGCCAGGGACTACCGCCTGGGCAGGGATGTCGAAGATCTGGGAATCCGGGTGATCTCTCCGACCCGGCTGGAAGTCGAGTTGGAGCGGCCGGCCAGCCATTTTCTCAAAGTTCTTTGCCATATGACCTTCGCGCCGGTTCATTCCTCCTACAGGGACCGGGAGGGATGGGATCGGGAGGCAACCCTTATCGGCAACGGACCCTACTACGTCCATGAACGAACGCCCGGTGAGCTGGTACTGAAGAAGAACAAGCTGTACTGGGATGCCTCCAGGGTAGAGCTCGAAACCCTGCGGATTCGCTTCATGGATGATCCCCAAGCGATCAGCCGGGGATTCAACAAGGGAGAGATCCATTGGTCGAACAACTGGGATACCGAGCTGCTGCTGGACCGCAGCAAGATCGTGTTCAATCCCCTCTTTGCTACCAGCTACTTCTTCTTCGTCTGCAGTGAGGAACCCTGGAGGGACGAACGGCTGCGCCGAGCCCTGGTCCTCCTAACACCGTGGGAGCAGATCCGTAACGAAGATGAGGTGCTTCTACCAACGAGCAATCTCATTCCCGGAATCCCGGGATATCCGGAAGTCGAAGGCATCGAGGCTTCAAACCGTGAAGAGGCGCTTCGATTGCTGGATAAAGCTGGCTATCCCGGCGGAAGGGGTCTGCCGGCTGTGGTCTTCAAGCTCCCGGGAGATTCGGAGAGCCGGCGCATCGCCGAGCTCATGGCTGCAGCCTGGAAAGAGGATCTCGAGTTGGAGGTGAGTTTTCGATCCTTCCCATTCGAGGTTTATCTGGAGGAGGTGAAGAAGGGGGATTTTACGATCGGCTCGGCCACCTGGATCGGCGACTACGCCGACCCCCTGACCTTCCTGCAAATGTGGACAACCAACAGCAATCTCAACGACGCTCGCTTTGCCGACGAACAGTTCGACTCTCTCATCGAGCAATCCTTCGGCCAGGAGGGACGGGAACGGTACGAAACCCTCGGAGAGAGCGAGGGCGTTCTGCTTCAGAAGGCGGTGGTCCTGCCGATAAGCCATACCCCGGCGTTCAACCTGATCGATTTGGACAAGGTGGAGGGATGGTTTCCAAATGTCCTGAACATCCATCCCCTGAAGTACCTACGTTTTCGGGCTCTTCGGCTGCCCCCCGGAGTGGTACGACTCTAGGTCTTTCGGTATGCCTTTACGTCTGTGGCCGATCTGCTCCAGCAGGCGCTGAATCCTTTCCCGATAAAGAAAGCCGACGACAAACAACACCGCCGCTACGAAGAAGATTGTCCCGGCCAGTATCCAGCGTCTATCCGCAGCGGCGTCCCCGATCAAAGCGCTGCCTATGATTCCAGGGATTCTCCCCAGTGTTGAGAAGAGCAGGAAGATGGGGAGCTTCATCACGGATAGACCCGCCACGTAGCAGAGAATATCCTTTGGAATCCCGGGGATCAGAAAAAACAGGAAGAATGACAGCTTGGCTTTCGGGGAACTGGCAATTCTGCGCGTCCGCTCGACCTTTTCCGCCGCGAACAGAACGTTGACGAAGGGAACACCCAAAAGGCGGGCGATCACAAAATTGAAGGTCGCTCCCAAGGTGATGCCGACCAGGGAGAGAACCGTGCCCAACCACAAACCGAACATGTAACCACCGGCTACTTGCGGTATTTCCCCCGGAATGAAGAAAAAAACCACCTGGAAGGCCTGCACGGCTACGAAGACCAGCGGGGCGACGACTCCGGTTGAGCGGATCCATTCCCGCAGCGTCTGGGGTGAGCTGAACAAGGTCCACAACTCGCTCCAATACACGACAGTCAACACGAGGAGTGCGAGAAACAGGAGGGGGAAAGCGAGTAAAGAAAGAACTCTTCTGGTCGTCATGACGTACTCGAGATTGCACCATTATGAACCGAATGCTACTCCTTTGACTACGTTTCCCTTTTTTTGTATTATTCTCCCTATAATGGCGACATCTTCAAAGAAATCTTCTCAGACGAAAAAGTCAACAAAGAGCAGTACCAAGCCTAAGAAGAAACCTGCAGCGAAAAGCAGTGCCACCGGTAAGAAGGGCGTTTCGGCGGCAAAAAAGACCAAAAAGGCAGCAGGCGGCAGGAAAACTGCCGCCCCCAAGTCAACCTCCAAGAAAACTACGGCTCGCAGTAAGAGCTCCAGCAGCACAACGTCGGCACCGGCCAAGAGCACGGCCAAAACAAAAAGCAGCAGATCCCGCACACGCAAACTGAGGTACAAGAAGGGACAGGAGATCGTCTATCCTCTCCAGGGCGTCGGTCAGATCAAATCGATCGAAGAACGGGTCTTTCGCAGCACAAAGCTTCTGTACTACATAATCTACCTGGAAGTGTCGGACATGACGATCATGGTTCCCGTGGACAAGGCGGACGAGCTGGGGATCCGGCCGATCGTGGATAAGCGTCAGGCCAATAAAGCCCTCAAGCTGATCTCTGAGGAGTACGAGCCGGTGCCGACGGATTGGAAGGCCCGCTACCAAAATAATCTGGACCTGCTGAAGAAGGGCAGCGTGCTCGACATCGCAACGGTTGTTCGCGCCCTCTATCACCGCAGCAGAATCAAAGAGCTTCCTATCCTGGAGCGGAAACTGTACGACAGCGCCTTGAAGCTTCTTGTGGATGAGATCTCCTTCTCCCTGCAGAAGGAAAAGGAAGAGGTAGAGGAGCTGGTCCTGAGCAAGATGGAGGTGAATTGAGCTCCGACGCGGTTATTATTACCGCCGCCGGGTCCAGCAAGCGCTGGGCGGATCAGCAAAAAAAAGAGTACGCCTCTCTGGAGGGTCGGCCCGTTTTGAGCCGGGCGGTCGAACCTTTTCTCGAGTTCAACCCTACCCTGCGCATCGTCATCACCCTGCCTCAGGCAGATATCCCCATGGTGCAGCATCTCCTCCAGCCTCAGATCGACACAGAGCGAATCCGTTTCGTTGCCGGAGGAAAATCCCGCCAGGAATCGGTGCGCCTTGGCTTGGAATCCCTTCAGGAAAAGCCGCCGCAGGTCGTGTTGATCCATGACGGCGCTCGTCCCTGGATCGACCGGGATCTTATTGGCAGAGTCCTGGAGGGAACCCGCAAGTGGGGCGCCTGTATTCCGGTGGTTGGTGCCAGCGAGGCACCCAAACGGATCGGTCCGTCGGGATTGATATTGGAAGATCTGTCCAGAGAACAGTACAAGCTCGCCCAAACACCCCAGGGGTTTCTCTACGGCCGTATCCTGGAGGCGCATCGCCGGGCGAAAGCGAATCCGCGCTTGTTCATCGACGACGCCGAAGTCTACGCCGCCTACTGGACCGGCGTGTTTACAGTCCCCGGAGACAGAAGAAACAGGAAAATCACCTTTAAAGAGGACCTGCCATGAGAATCGGTTTCGGCTATGACAGTCACCGCCTGGTGCCGGGACGAGCCCTTGTTCTGGGGGGCGTACGCATTCCGAGCTCTCTGGGTCCGGAGGCACATTCGGACGGGGACGCTCTGATCCATGCCCTGATCGACGCCCTGCTGGGAGCCTGCGCCCTCGGCGATATCGGGCAGTTGTTTCCGCCCTCCGATGAGCAGTATCGGGACATCTCCAGCCGGATCCTTCTGGGGCGAACCCTCGGAGTGCTTTCGGAAGCAGGATTTCACCCTAGAAACGTCGACGCAACGATCATCCTCGAATCACCCCGCCTCGGACCTTACATCGAACAGATGCGGAGCACTCTCAGCGCGGATCTGGGCATTCCCGAGGCCGCGATCTCGGTGAAAGCAAAGACCAAAGAAGGACTGGGTCCGACAGGCCAGGGTCGTGCAGTGGAGGCCTACGCCGTGGCTCTGGTGGAGGAACCGTGAGTCCTCCGACCGGGAGCTCTCCGACCGACCGCTCCCTTGCCGATCGCTCGACTGCAGGTGGGGTGCCGGATGCGATCATCGATACCCTCCAGGAGCATGTAAAAGGTTCCCCTCTTCCCTCGGTTTCGGCCGTGGCGGAGCGAATGCGCGATCCTTTCCACATCCTGGTCTCCACCATGATCTCCCTGCGAACCAAAGACGAAGTGACCTCCGCCGCCTCCGAGCGGCTGCTGTCCCGAGCCCCCACGGCGCACAAGCTCGCCCGGCTCGATCATAAGCGGATCGCCGGCCTGATCTACCCGGCGGGTTTCTACAACACCAAGGCCAAGAATCTGAAAGAAATGGCCGAAGTACTGGTCGATCGCTACGCCGGCCGGGTGCCGCAAGAGATGGAACAGCTGCTCGAGTTGCCAGGGGTGGGACGCAAGACAGCCAATCTGGTGCGCAACCTGGGCTACGGATTAGATGGGATCTGCGTGGACACCCACGTGCACCGCATCTCCAACCGACTGGGCTGGGTTCGGACCAAGACCCCGGAGCAGACCGAGAGTGCCTTGGAGGAGGTTCTTCCCCGTAGGTACTGGATCCCGATCAATGAGCTGCTCGTTCGTTTTGGACAGACCCTCTGTACACCGGTGAGTCCGTTCTGCTCCCGCTGCCCGGTCAGCGCCCACTGCCCGCGGGTCGGGGTAGTGCGCTCCCGCTAG
>Ga0180437_10004536_pt1 | contig 19704 bp, 26 predicted proteins | sample SS_ome_4_FD_132410 | JGI IMG/M metagenome (GOLD analysis project Ga0180437, IMG submission 132410) | Hypersaline lake sediment archaeal communities from the Salton Sea, California, USA - SS_3_D_1 metaG | ecosystem: Environmental > Aquatic > Non-marine Saline and Alkaline > Hypersaline >... | reverse complement strand
GGTGAAGGGGTACAAGATCCTGAGGCGTGGAAGCGTACAGCAAACTACATTCCCAAGAAGGAAGTACGCGAGGCTCTAGAGGATCGCTATATCTACAAGAATCGTAGAGCTGAGATGTACGGCACGCTTCGCCAAGCCCTAGATCCAGTAGTCCTTGAGAAAGGCTTCGGGCTGCCTAAGTCCATTATGCGACAGAAGCGGATTGATGGAGGCCCTTCTCTCAGAGAGCAGTTGGACATTCTGCCCTTATGGTATGATAAGGAGGGCAGGCTCTATCTGCCTCCCAAAGCTAAGGATGGTCATAAGGGTAATGAGGACAAGGATACTATTCCGTCTATCAAAGAGATGCTGGACGGCCATAGTCCCGATGAGGCAGATGCTCTAGTCCTTGCGTGTTACGGAATGACGTTTAAGCCGAAGACTGTTGTAAGGAGTATGATATGACCACGCTGGTTAATCCTCTGACTAGACAAGTAATCAACTCCTACTTCAGTGAGTGTGAACGAGATGATGAAGGTAGGTGCTTGCCTAAGAGCTTGACTTCTAAAGGCATAAAGGTAGAAGATGTAAAGAGTGAAGACTTTGCTGGGGGCAAAAAGCATATCGGCCGCGTAGCTCCTGGACAGATCGGCTATAGAGCTATGAGTGCCTTAGAGATGAACGACCTTCTTGATGCGATCAAAAAGGGTGAAAGAAAATGGGCCTCTAGAGGAAAGTTTACTACTGAAGGTGAAAAGATCCCTGTAAAGCCTCCAGAGTTTTCCCCACTTTATCCGACTCTTACCCCAACCTCAAAGTATCGACCCTCCACCATGTTTGGTGCAAGTCCTGAAGATCTCGTTGGTGAAAACGCAAGAAGACACAAATACGATGTTCTTGCCGAAGTAGATCTTACAGATCTCCCATTCGCTAGTATCGGAGACCTGGACGAAGAAGGGGTTCTTAAAGCAGACATGGGTAGGGGTCTTGGAGTTGGAGGACTTATTCCAACAGACAGAATTAGATCCCTGAAGAGTCTTCACTGGAAGACTGGTGAGCCCGATGACGATGTATCAGATCTTTTAACTGAGTACGACCCGGAGTATGTAATCTAATGCCTAAGCCTCCAACATTCGATGACCTCTGGGCAGAACTATGTAACGCTCAGCCTAGACTACGAGATGGTAGTGAGCATATCGTATTTACAGTAGATGTCTTCCATCAGCTCATGCGTAAAGCCTACTATCGTGGGAAGGCTTACTCACAGTTGAAGCAGGACACGAGTATCGGTGACGTGATTGACTCTCTAAAAGAGGGTATCGTAAGGAGCAACTGATGACTCAGTCTAGAGAGCAGCTTCTAGAAAAGTTGCATAATGAAAGAAAGGTTCTTGAAGAGAACATTGTCAGACTAGAAAGATTTTTAAGGTCCGAAGACTTTGAAAACCTTTCTGTGGCTCACCAGAGCTTGTTAGGGAGTCAATTAGCTGCAATGGGTAGCTATGATCAAATTCTTGGGGCTAGGATTTCTTTAATGTAGGAGCAAACCATGAACTACGGCAAGATCGTTTACGAAGGCTACTGTGAGTCTACTGGCGGCAAGTCTTTGATTAGTGGAGACACTCTGCCGAAGTGGAAGGATCTTAACTCCGAAATTAGGAAAGCTTGGGAAGCTGGAGCACAAGCTCTTTACGATCACATATTTCAACCCGATCAAATTACCCAAGCTGCTCGCAAGGGCTTTGAGGAGAGTGTAGAAAGTGGCAGACAAGCGACCCCAGACAATAGCTGACCTGGGACAAGGTCCCCAGTCAGAGCAGAAGCCGGTCAAGATAGAGAACCTGCTCAAAGAGAAGCGTTCTATTGAGGAACGCATTAAGAGGCTAGAGGCAGAGCGTAACGCGGAAAATGAAATGCTCGAGGCGGGCGGCTATGACTATGCCGGTGAAGAAGACTGGGCTCGTGCTATGGAAAGGGTGGGACGTAGATGATCCTCTGTAATCCGTTCACAGGCCAAGTGATTAACTCTTTCTTCTCAGAGTGTGAGAGGGATGATGAAGGTAGATGCTTGCCGAAGGCTAGAAGATCTACAGAAGATCTGAAGAAGGGTGGAAGAGCTCTAGTGAACCCAACTCCTGGGGATCTAATAGCTTTGATTAAGCAAGGCAAAGAAATTAGAGGCCTAAGAACTTCTACTGGAGATCTGTATACTTGGGATGCTTCCAAGGCCACTCATGAAGACGTAATCGATGAATTGCGAGACTGGGACAACACATCAAGGTTTCACATCGAGCAGGACTCTAGAGATCCAGATAGCAGAGCTCACAGATACGCTCACATGGTTAGAATGGGTATGAAGCTTGGAGATCCTGTTAAAGAGTTCCCCAAGACTACTGTTCATTACGGTTCAAATAGAGAGGATCTAGATCCAACTGTTATGGATATGATTAAAGAGCTAAACGAGTCAGAAAGGGCTTCTTTAGAAGAAGCCTTGAAAAGAAGAGGATTGTAATGCCCACAAATGAACGAAGAAGAATGCAGGCTGAACAGATGATCAAGGATAACCCTGAGCTTGTGGACAACGAGCAGTTCCAAGGGAAGTTGTTGGAGATGATCGCTAATAGCGTCAGCTCTACGTTCTTCTCAAGGGGCTCGCTTATCCAACGCTGGATGGACCCTCGTAGAGACTACTACAAGGAATGCGGCTATCCACAGACCTACGAGGTGACTAGCGAGCAATGGCAGGAATACTATGATAGACATCCCGTAGCTGCTCGTGTTGTGGAAATGATGCCGTTTGAATGCTGGCAGCTAACCCCAGACATCCGGGAAGACGAAAACCCCGATGTAACCACTCCGTTTGAGCAGGCATTTGAAGACCTAGCTAAGGACCTAAGAGGTCAGCACTCCTACTTTCGGCCTAGTGAGAAGCAGGCTCATCCCATCTGGGAAGCTTGTCGTAGAGTAGACGTAGCTTCACGTATCGGGCAGTTCGGAATTATTCTGCTAGGCTTCGATGACGGACTATCCCTCAATCAGCCTGTGGACGGTTGGGAAGAGCCAGAGGTAGGGCAGATCACCTGGAACCAAGAGGGCATAGAGTTACTTAGTCCAGACATCTCCAAGTACATTACAGTCAATGACCGCAACGAACTGGTATGGAATGCTCCTCCCGAAGAAGAGGAAGAGGAAGAAGAGACTAACGGTAACGGAAAGCCTAACGGCAAGATGAAGCCTACCGAGGAGCTTCGTAGAAAGAAAAAGAAGCAGTCTAATGAGAAGTCACCGCAGATTAAGCGGGAGGAGATGACTGATCCGCAAGCACAGTCGTCAGAAGCCTACCGAACACCTACGCCGGACGAAGGTGCTGTTCAGGGTAAATCAATTCCTGATGCTCAAGCGTTTATGAATGTCAATCCGCAGCAGGGTAAGTACCGAGACCCGATGGACATTCATGGGCAGGATGATATTCAGCCGCAGGGGGACCAGCAGCCGAAGCTTGGTCAACTACAGACCGAACAAGAGGAAGGCACTTCAGATCAGGATGTTGTAGAGCAGACTGCCGAGATGGACCCTCAGCAGCAGGGACGCAAGCTGCTCTACATTCGTGTATTCCCTGAATCACTGGTGCAGATTATTCAGTATGAACAAAATATGGCTAGTCCTCGCTTTGGACAGCCTACAATGTACCGAGTCACTCTAAACGACCCTACTCAGTATTACACTGGAGCAGGAATGCCGTTGAGCACGGTGGAGGTCCATTACTCCAGAATTATCCATGTCAATGACGTTGGAACCAACTTCAGCTCAAGTGAGATATTCTCTCCTCCCGTAATGCGGCCAGTGCTCAACAACCTTATCGATCTCCAGAAGATCTACGGGTCGTCTGGTGAAGGTTACTGGAAGAACGCATTTGCCACTCTAGCAGCAGAGACTCATCCTCAGCTTGGTGGCGACGTAACTATCGACACTTCTGACATGCGTGAGCAGATGAAGAAGTGGCGGGATTCTCTTGATCGTGTTCTGGCAGCTACGGGCATCACCTGGAAGACCATCTCTCCCCAAATCGTAGACCCGAACAGTCACGTCAGTAACCAGCTTCAAGCTCTCTGCATCAAGCTTGGATGCCCGTTGCGAGTCTTCATGGGTAGTGAGCAGGGAGTACTAGCAGCCAATGAGGACAGTAGAGCATGGTATGGTCGCGTACGAGAGCGCCGCAAGAACTACCTAACCCCTCGTCTAATCGTCCCGCTGATTGACCGCTTGATCCAGACTGGCGTGCTATCTGTTCCTTCAGAAGGTTACAGCGTAGTCTGGGATGACGAGCAAAAGCTTACTCCCCAAGAGCAGGCTCAAGTAGCTGGAGCTCTCACTGGGGCCATGACTGGCTATGTGAGCGGAGGCGGAGACCAGTTCATGGAGCCTGTCACTTACCTCGTAGAAGTATGGGGCTGGGATCGCGATAAGGCTCAGGCTGCTATTGACTCCACAATGGAGCATATTAAGAAGATGCAGGAGATGCAGGCGATGATGCCAAAGCAGATGGTTGATCCAACTACGGGTCAGCCATTAGAGCAAGATCCTGAAACTGGCGAGTATATCGATCCCAACACTGGCGAGCCCTTACAGACTGACGAGTTTGGCAAGCCTGTTATGATGGGACCAGATGGCCAACCGATTCCAGTACAGTCTCAATCTCCTCAGGAGGGGCAGGGGCCTCTAGCTCCTGAAGCTGCTGAACAATCAATGATGGAGGAGCAAGATGTTGGAGGTGGTGAAGGACTGTCTACTGATTCTAACCAGCTCGGTAACGATCCTAATCTTGCTGGAGCTGAGGAAGTTGCTGAAGACGGACAATCTGTAGACGAAGAGACTGGATTCCCAATAGATCCAGAAACGGGTCTACTACAGGATCCAGAAAGCGGCTACCTAATCGACCGTAAGACTGGTGACGTGCTGGACCCAGAAACAAAGGAAGTTCTTGGTAACTTGAACCAACTGTCTACTCAAAACCCTGAGGAGCAAGAAGATGTCAGTGGTGGAGAAGAGGATGAAGAAGGACCGGAAATTCCGGAAGAGGGTGAACCTGTTGAGGGAGAAGAAGGCGATCTTGCGGGAGAAATCAGAGAAGAGATCTCGAGCAAGACAGGTGTTCCTGAGGAAGAAGTGGACGAAGAATCTGGCCTCCCTATCGACCCAAGAACAGGATACGTAGTCCATCCTTCGGGAATAATGCTTGACCGTGAAACTGGCAATGTCTACGACAAGCAAGGTAACGTAGTAGGGAACATCAATGACGAGGAAGAAGAGGGCGAAGACGAACCCTTATCTTAGTCACGAAGAAGACCAGGCTCAACAACTTCGTCTAGCTACGGGTCAAGATCCTACTCCGGATCAAATAGCTAAGCTCTGCGAAGACATTCGCAAGGATTGGCCGGAGTGTCGCTATACTCCTTACCGAACTAATTACTCAGTTCCAATAATTCCTACTAGAGGGTTTATTGACACATGATTTACGTAAACCCGTTCACTGGAGAGTTCATAGTTAACTCTTACTTTGAAAGATGTCCTCGAGATGAAGAGGGCAGGTGTAAAGCCTCCTCAAGCCCAAGTGTTCATACCGGAGGTATTGGAAAGGCCCTAGCTGATGTAGAGTATCATGATCTATTAAAGGAAGAGCCTCATCTGCATCCAGACTCTATATTGACTGGAGCTGTAGAAGCAACTAAGGCAGCAGACCGTCGTGTAAGAGGTCATAGAGGTAGAGGTAGAATCGTAACTCTAAAGGATATGGAAGATCAATCTGAAGAGCTGATGACAGACAAGGCTCTTAAGCAGTTTAAGATAAAAGCCAAAGAGTATCAAAGAAAGATTTCTCACAGACCTACAAGAACTGGATTACCTGTAAGACTTCCTCCAAGAAAGCCTGGAGGACATCGTTGAACCCTCTCAAGCTAGACCCAACTCGCACCACTCGCTTACGAAGCAGTTTCAACTCTGCTCTAGTAACTCGCTTTAACTTGTTGAAGAAAGAGTTATGGAACCTGCTCGTACATGAGGACGCCTTTGGTCTAAAGCAGGCTAAGCCTCTGGTTCTGTTTAACCAAGAGGAATGGCGATACCTCCGTGATGACCGTAAGCTTGAAGAGCTAAAGAAGTGGCTCAAGTTCAAGACTGGTCAGCTATTCCTAAAGCAAGAGTACCAAGACTCCGCTGACACATGGCTTGGCAACTACATCAAGCAAGCCTATCACAAGGGATTGAAGAGGTCATGGGATGACTGGAAGAAGCCCACTGGTCCCATCAGCTTTTCTAAGGAAGCTGGTCAAGCTTATCAACAGGGACAGGTAGCAGAGTTTCTTCGCCAGTCCTTTGGAGGCCCTACACCTATTGAACGAGTTAAGGCTCTAGCTACTCGCACGTTCAATGATGTAGAGGGTCTTACAAGCGACATGGAGACCAAGTTGACTCGAACATTGGTCGATGGAATGGTCAATGGTCTTAGTCCTCGTAAGATCGGTGTAGAGCTAAACAAGTTGGTGGAAGGTTACAAGAAGCGTGGAACAGCTATTGCTCGCACAGAGATCATTCGTGGGTTTAACGAGGGAGCACTTGACGGTCTAGAGAACCTTGGCGTCACTCAGATAGGTGTAATGGTGGAGTGGACTACCAGTGGAATGGGTGTGACTAAGAAGGGTAATCCTTCACCCTGCTCTAAATGTGCTCCGCTGGCTGGGTTGGTACTGACGGTAGAAGAGGCTAGAGGTCTACTGCCACGTCATCCGAACTGCATGTGCAGTTATGTTCCTGCGAACGTGGGAGAGAAGACAGATAAACAGGTCCGTGATGCTGCTCGTATTAGAGCGGCAATACAAGCCTCTGCCAAGAATGACAAGTCCTGGATCGGAGCAAAGAAGAAGTTCACTACTAAGAAGGTTGCATAAGGAGCGATAAGTGAGCGGAGCAAACGGATTCACTCCTACAGAAAAGAGGATGCTGGAGGTTTTACGTGACGGCCTCCCTCATGCTCGTGAAGAGTTGCACGCTTGTCTAGACGATGACCTATCAAGACGTTCTTCGATACAGCCTCACATTACTCGCCTACGTTCAAAACTTGAAGGTAGGGGAGAGGGAATTCTGTGCGTTCTTTATGAAAGCAAGCCTCATTACCAGCAGGTACGTTTTCTAGCCTCAGCGTATGATGGACGTAGTTAACCACCCCCCGCCACAAGTGGCAACCGCTGCAAAGGCCCACAAATGGCCCATAACGGCCCGCAAGCTAACTTAGGCCCGTACCATGCCCCAAGCCGCGTAATCGCGTTAGGGCGCAAGCTGGGGGCCTTAAATGGCACGCCATAGCTTACACTTGCAAAGCAAGCGGTTGTTCTCACGTAACTCGCAAGGGTATCATTACAGCATGAGGAATCCCCATCAAAAACTGAATCTGCTGGTTCAAGTCATCAATGGCGGCCCTGGCTCCGGTCATCATGGACATAGAGGTATCAAGGGTCAGCGTGGAGGCTCTCTACCTGCTGACGGTTCAGCCCCTTCTAAGAGTTCTGGAAGCTCATCTGCAAGGGCGGCTCTAATCAAAGCTCTTGGAGGCTCTAGAGAGTCAGAGTCAGATCAAGCTGTCGCTAAACGTAACGAACGACAATTTACCAGATCAGCTAAGCTGGCCAAAATCTTTGACTCTAGAGCAAAAGAGCTAGAGGAAGAAAGAAAGAAGAAAAAGCTTCCTTTGAATCGAAGACAACTGGCTAACCTTGCGATAGCTCACAGCATCGCTGCTGAAAACTACCGAAACAGTGCCCAGCAGTCCACTATGGTTCGGTTTGGTTCTGAAGAAGACTCACTAAGAAGGTTGAAGAAAGCTGAGCTTCATCAGAAGATGGCGGATAAGTATTCTGGGAGGCTGGGTCGTAGAAATAAGATAAAGAAGCTCTCCAAAGTTGTCACGTCCTCGTTTGCTAAGGGTGTTCTTGGAGGGTCTCCCGAAGAGCTGGTCAGTAAGGTGGCCTCAATCGGTGGAGATGTTGCGCGTGAGGCAACGATTTCCGGGATTAAGAGAGCTAGAGAAGAGTCTGGAAGAAAGGTTATTGAAGCAAGCGACCTCTCCGTACCTAGAGAAGCTCCTACAAAGCATCCGCAGGCTCTTAAGCCTGCGTCTCTGGAAGAGATTGAAGAGTTTGGGGATTATCAATCAGGTAAGGGTCGGAAAGAGTTTGCTGAAGATTCGAAATCTGAGTTAGAATCTGCGGAAGCTTTGACTCGTCGCTTGGCTAGACAGTTGGATACTCCAGGAAAAGGGTCTTGGTCTGAAAAGCAGCGACAGGAGTTTAGCAAGCCCAATATTCAGGTTACTGAGAGAAGACCAACTCCTAAGGAGTCTTTGGAACTAATAAAAAGAGACATGAGGATTGCGGCCCAGCGTCGAGCCAAGGAGCATCTCGAAAAGGTTTTGAGTTCAAAGCCTGTAGAAGACCGAAAGCAGGCAGCCAAGGAGTACCTGTCAGGTATCAGGGAAGAGAGAAAAAGACTGAATGAGATGGAGAAGGAAATTGGGCTTAGGCAGTCTGGAACTAGGTCATCTAAAGGCTCCACAAAATCAGCTCAGGCTTCGGCTCCGGAAGTATCTCAAGAAGACCTTCAAGCGACTCTCTTTGAGATGGGTCCACCGACTCTCAGTGGAGATGCTGAATTAGACACTAAGAACCTTCAAGAATATCTTAGCTTGGCAAATGAGAGAGCCGCTAAGAGGGCTCAGCAGCGTAGAGAAGAGCAGGGCAGGAGCACCTATAACCAATCTATCCAAAACCTCTTGGAGACGGTTACAGCCAATCTCACCAGTGGGGTTCGTCGTGAAACCCTTCATGGGCGGGAGTATCTTGTAGCTCCTCTTACAATGATTGTTCCTGGAGTGCTTGCTGGTAGCAAGGGTCCACTACTTTACCCAGAAGAAGAGGTAAAGAAAAATCCTAGCGGTTGGAATGGAATGCCTATCGTGGTAAACCATCCGACTGAAAATGGTATGCCAGTTGAAGCACGCAATCCAAGGATCCTTGAGAAGTATCAAATCGGTACAGTCTTCAATACGAAGTTTGATGGCAAGCTAGTAGCCGAAGGCTGGTTTGACATAGATCGCACACGCAAGACTAACGTAGGCATCTATGAGCAGCTAATCAACAACAAGCCTATTGAGTTGAGTACAGGCCTCTATACTGAGAACCAACCCTTCAAAGGGACTTGGAATGGTCGTCCATACGAGTACGTTGCTCGGAATTACCGACCAGACCATCTGGCGATCCTTCTAGGTTCTCGTGGAGCCTGTTCCATTAAAGATGGTTGTGGCGTACTCATTAACCAAGTTAAGAAGGAGGAGCCTCTAACTCGGGAAGAACTCCTGCTTAACATTATCCACGAACTTGGTGGAAAGTTTCGCCTACTGTCCCACGAAGGTAAGAACCTTGGCGACTGCGATACCAGGAAAGCTTGCGAGAAACGTGAACGAGAAGTTGAGTATTTCAAGCATAGGGATCGAGCGGACAACTCTGTAGGTAGAACACTGCTCAAGGGCTTCGCAAAAATGTCCAGGTCTGGACCTATGGGCAAAGTTGCAGCGGATGTCGGCAAAAGAACCACTCAGTTCGCCGTAAGGAAGCCGAAAACTACTGCTCTAATTGCAGGAGCTGGAGCCTATAAGGGTTATGGGATTCATAAGAAGAAAAAGAAAAAGAATCCCACAGATCAGTTGGTAAGCAACCTGATCCGAAACTTTGAAGACCCTCTCAAGAAAAAGAAGAAGCCAGATGAAGGGATTACTACAAAGAAAGTAGCTAAGTTCGGCGGAGGAGCAGCGTTAGGAGCTGGGGCCACTTCACTAGGAACTGGGATTGGGGCTGGATTGGGGTCGTTGGTAGCTCCTGGAGTAGGAACCATCGTCGGTGGAGCTGCTGGAGCGGCAACAGGAGGTTATTTTGCGAAAAGAGCGGCTCAAAGGGTTGGTGGAAAGACCGCAGCAACGGGAGCAGATGTTGGAGGACTTGTAGGACTGCTCTCTGGTGGAGGAGCTAAGATCGCTTCCAAGAGTCTTGGGAGATTGTTTGGAAGAGGTGCCGCCAAGACTGCTGCTAGTGGAGCAGGGTCAGCAGTTGGTGGAAGAGTTGCTAGCGCGGGCGTCAAGGGGGGATTGAAAAGACTAGCAACAAAAGAAGGAGCCAAGACTGCTGGAAAGGCTGTCGGAAGGGTTGCTGCCGACATTGGAGCCTACGAAGGTACAACGATGGGTCTAGAGAAGACCCTTGGAGGCAAGGGCCGTCATAAATTCTACGTGAAGCCTTTGTTGAAAGAGACTCCTCCACAAAATCCTGACAGGTTCTCCGGAGTAAAGAAGAGGAAGAATCCGCTCTCCACACTAAATGAATGGAGTGATGAAGCTCGTGAGAGGTCTGCCGAGGCCCGTAGAAGAGCTTCTAGATATGCCCAACCTAGCTACGGGTCTAGGAAGCCTCCGGAAGAAGATCTAAGCTCACTGACAAGAGTAATCGCTGGAGGAACTGCTGGAGCAGCGGGAGCAGTTACAGCCAAAGCTCTTAGCTCAAAACTCAAATCACCTTCCTCAAAGAAGGCCCTACGAAGGGCTGCGATAAAAGTTGGCGGACGCAAGCTGGCCAAAGTTCTAAGAAGTCTTGGGAGAATATAATGACTGTTGAAATTACGATAAATGCCTCAACAGCGATGTCCTTTAAGGACATTGAAAACGACTTTGCAAAGAAGCTTCCTTCTTCAGAAAACTTGGCCGAGGCTAAAAAAGCCTTTGAGAAAGACCCTGACCATCCTGACGATGAGGAGGAAGCTGTTAGGAAAAAGAAGAACGAAAAGGATGAAAGGGTAACGATCAAAAGGGTGGATAATGCCGTCTTTGCGTCAGCCATTCCTGGACCGAAGAAGAAGCTTCTTGGAGGGCTTATGAAAAAGAAGAAGCCTAAGGAAGATTCTGAGGTAAAGGTCAACAACTCAGAGCAGGCTCGTGTAGAGCAGGCGATGCTGCTCAATCGACTGATTGAATCAAAGTTGTCTCACGTTCCTGAAGGAGTTGTTGACAATGTGGGGTGGACTGACGCCGCGAGGAAGGCCGCTCTACTTGCTAGGCGGGGTGCTAAGAAGTATGGCGGAAAGTTCTTGTCTAAGATAGGTAAAGGAACTCGAACTACTGCAAAGATTGGTCTAGGAGGAGCAGCAGTTGGAGCAGGTGCTATGTCGGTTCGAGGTCGCAGAAAACGTAAGGCTAAGGAAAGGGCCTTGGAGAGAGCTCATGAATTGGATGTTATGGGAGCTCTTAAGTCAAAGGACCGAATGAAGAACATGAGTCGTGAAAGAAGGCACGAGTACAAGTTAGCTAAGCTGTCCAAGAGGTAGTCGCGTTTCACAGACGACCATTGTGGCTCGTCTATAACTGTTTGATTAAGGAGAGCCTAAATGGCGAAGCTCACATTGAACCGAGAACAGCGTAAAGAGCTGATTACGGCTCTTGTCACGAACTGCTCCGGTTGGGATGAGGAGGATATTGATCTCTTGGTCAATATGGCTCCTGAAAAGCTGGTGTCCCATGTTGAGAACTGTGCTCAACTTGTGGCAAACGCGGACCCTGAAGATGACTCAGGGCTTCCAGACAGTCTCGAGCCCAGCTCTGCTTCGGAAGAGGAGAATGAAGTGGAAGATGGCTGGGAAGAGGAAGAAGACCCTACTGGCGATCAAGGAGACAACGTAGCCTCCACCAAGCAGGATCAGGAAAAGGATCAACCCACCATGGACAAGAAAAAGAAGGTGGCTGTTGAGGTAACTGAGAACGAGTACCTGGATCATCTGCCGCCTCGAATTCGAAGCGTTGTACTTAACGCTCTGAAGTTCGAAAACGAGCAGAAGAAGCAACTTGTTGGGCAGATTACAGCCAACAGCCGAAATCGGTTCTCCGAGCGTTACCTGATGAACCTTGGTCTTCAGGAGCTACAGGCACTTTCCGAGCTGGCCACTCCTCCGAAGCGGCAAAGCATTCCGATGTTTATCGGCGGCTCCGGTGGTCCTACGTTTAACGAAGACCCCGTTGACCGAGAGGACATTCTTACCATCCCGACCCTTGAGTTCTCTCGCAAGAACTGATTGAATAAGGAACACTTTCATGAGTGCTGTTGATGTTCACAACACAATCGTTTTGGCTTCGGCTCCTGCTGGGAAGTTTATGGAAGGGCATTTGTCCGCCGGAGCTTCTGGCCTGAAGCCGGGTCACGGCATGGAGATTAAAGCGGCAACCGAACCTGTCGGCGGTCGTCACACTCTTCAAGCCTACAGTGGTACGAATGGTCACCGCAAGTTGATCATGATTCTGACTGACATCGTTAGCGGAGTCATTGGTTACACCTGCGAAGAGGCCATTACCAGTGGTCAGAGGGTTTCGGCATACTGCCCGATTCCTGGTGACGAGCTTCTGGTTCGTGTAAGTGCGGCTGGAACCGGTACTGGAGACTCTCAGGCGATTGGCGATAAGCTGATCTTGGCAAATGGTGGTACCTTCATCGCCACTACGGGAACTCCCGAAGCAGAGCCTTTTGAAGTCATGGAAACCATGACGGACGTGGTTGCTGCCGGGACGCTCACTCACGTGATCTTTACCGGAAACTGATCCAGTTCTCATAAGGAGAGAATGCAATGTTTGTTGACGCCTTTGTTCAGAATGAGGGCTGGAGCAACGAGTTCACTGGTACAGGTGAATCTCTTGGCGGAGCCCTTGACTTGATTCAGAATCGGGGTCAGATTTGGGACCCTGGTCTGATGCGACCGTATCTTGACAGTAAAGGGAACGCTTGCGTTACCGTGAACACCGGTCGCAAGGCTCCTAGGAAAGACCCTCGCGGTGGTGGATTTATCACTAATGCGTGGGGAACGCCCGAGCTGTTTCCTGTCGTGGAAAAGCAGCGACTTTCCGAACGTATGCACCGAGGGCTTCCTGTTCCTACGGTCAACGCTGGAAACTTGCTTACGAAGGAAGCATGGGTCCAGTTGGATAACGTAGTGCTGGAGGCTGCTCGCTATCGCCTTCGCGCATGGGCTGACCTTCGTGCCGCCAACACCTACGGCGGATTCGATGGAATGGCCAACCCCATCCTTGAGTTCGAACGCTCAACGGACGTTGGTGAGGCGATTGAGGACATGGACGGAATGACCGAAGGTCGTTCGTTCGCGCCGAAGTTTGATTTGCAGGGTATGCCCTTGCCGATCACGCACTCGGACTTCTTCCTCAGCTCCCGGTTCTTGGCAGTATCCAAGAATAAGGGTACGCCGATGGACACGACCCGAGCCGAAATGGCTGGTCGCCGAATCGGTGAGCGAATCGAGAATGTGACGATTGGTCTTTCGGGGACCTCCACCTTTGGTGAGGCTGCTGGAACCCGTTACACCTACGCGAATGACAGCAAGGTGTATGGATACCTTACTCATCCAGACATCATCACGTCCACGGGATTGAGTAGCCCTACTGGCTCGAATGGTGAAACGGTTCTTACCAACTGGCTTTCCATTCGTGAACTTCTCTACACGAACAAGTTCTTCGGTCCGTACATTGTCTACACAAGTACGGACTGGGATCAGTACCTGGACAACCTGTTCAGCACGACTGAACCCTCTGCTGGAACTCTTCGTAAGAGGTTGATGGAGATTGAGGACATCCAAGACATTCGCCGCCTCGATTTCCTGCTTGGCAGCTCCTATCCCTTCCGTACGATCTGGGTGCAGATGACCCCTGAAACGGCTCGTGCGGTTAATGGTATGGAGATTACAACAGTTCAGTGGCCCTCGATGGGTGGAATGCGTCTCAACTTCAAAGTGATGTGCATTCAGGTTCCTCAGATTCGGTCTCGGTTTACCGGCCCGAATACGACGACCGCGAAAGCTGGAATCTGCTACGCTACTCACAATGCTTGATGACTTGCCTGCCCTGGCCCGGCGCTAGGAGGGGTTTCTGGGGACTTACCCTCCTAGCGCTTCTTTAAGTTCCTAAGGAGCAAATTCATGTCAGAGACAACTACTAAAGAACCTCGCTACACTTTTCGCCTAAAGAGTGGGTCTCATTACGACGGGAAGACAGGCAGAGCCTACGAACCCGGAGACCTAGTGGCTTCTGATACGGACCTGCAAGCTGAAGCTCGAGCTTTGGACCCGTCTAGCAAGAGATGGGAGCGAGTCGGCGAATTCGGGGAAGAGAGTATTGAGGACCTCAAGGCCCGTCTAAAGATCCTTGAAGGCATGTTGGAGAAGCCTGAGTCTACTTCTACAGCAGTCGATTCCGATGATCTAGACAAGATGAGCATTGCCAAGTTGAGGGCACTGGCTCAGGAAATGGAAGTCGACCTTACCGACTGCTCTAACAAAGCTGAAATCATCAGCGTTCTTCGGGAAGCCTTGGATACGAACTAATGGCTACTGAAAGAGCTACACCTAAGCTTGTGACAGAAGTTGTGGAATGGCAGGACGGTACTAACGGGCCTGCCATTCCTTTGAAACCGTTCTGTCGTCAAGGAAACGTCTTAACTGACTGGCTTGCAAGTGTAGACTCTAGTAGTGAACTTAACGCTGAGACATTGATTGAGATCGCTGTTCAACTAGCTGCTCACTTTTACTGCGTTGAAAGGGACAAAAGGTTTCAGTCTAAGAGTACTGATGGGGCCTCGGCGTCCTTTGAGGGTCAGACAGGGATGGCTCTTCAGGCTACCCATTACGGGCAGACTGCGATGCTTCTAGACGTTACTGGTAAGCTTACTAAGAGAAACCTAGAGTCTCAACAAGGGAAGAGAGTAGCTACGACAATTTGGTTGGGATGGCAGGACCATTCCGAGGATCCTTATGAATAATGCCAGACATCTCTCAAGCGATGCTTCCTCATTGGTGTGTTGTCTGGCGAAGGTCAGACACGAAAACCAAGTTTGGAAAGGCTCGAGTTAGGGCACCCATCAACGTAAAGTGCCAGTGGATTGTCGACGACCAGAACAATTCTTCTCAGGAGATTACTAGAGAGAACTATCCTAGAAGTGTTCCAGTTAACCGAGAGATTCCTTTAGGAAGCTATGTTTGGGGTCCGGGTAGAATTGGGGATGTTCCAAGTTCTCCAACGTACTGGGAAGTTAAGGGTTACTCAAAAACCCCTGACATAAATGGAAACTATCCAGTCTACAGGATCATTTTGATAAAGGCTTCTCAAACCTTGCCAGAGGTGGTTTAGGAGACAGTCATGGACGGTAGGTGTGGTTGTGAATGCTGCGAACTTATAGACTCTCTTCTTCAGAAAAATGGTGTCTGCGAGAAGATTGTTATCTGGCACGCTGGTTATGGGTCTCCTGACCATGTTCAAGTGAGTGTTGCTTCTGACTCTATGGATCCAGTGGTTGGGACTGGCACTTCGGTATTAGGGGCTCTTAGGATTCTGTCTGAAAAGGTGGCAGAAAAGGGTGGGTTATGATTAACAAGATGTTCCTGATAGCAACCTTAGCCCTGTGTTCAAAAGGCTTCGCTGCAAACTTAGTCTCAAGCTCTGCGATCAGATATCACTCTCCTTATGCTATCTCAGAAATCGGAGTTCAGTTGCTGGAAGGTGCTGACCTTCGTTCAGGTAAGACAAGACTAAAGGGTCTTGCTGACGAGATAGATCTCGAAAACCTAGAGTTTTATGATGACGGTGAAAGGGTTCTGCTTCCTCCTCTAAGACATATTGCAGCCTTCATCCTGGACCGTAGAACTGACGGAGAGGTTCGGTATCAATATGATGCCACTTATAGACATCTTAAGATCCATCGTGAAACTCTGATTAGGGACAATTATCTTCTTCTTAAGGCGACTGTTAGAGGAAGGCCGATCTCGAGCCAGTATCCGGGATACGGTATTGTTGGAAGATTGTGGACTGCAACAGTCTCTATTGAATGTAGGGAGTTGAGTGACTCTACAACAATCACTCTTTCGGCCACTGCCCAGTACAGTTTGTCAGCGAACTGCTGCATAGTTCATAATGCCGCAGTTACACGAGCTCCGTCAATGGTTAGAAGTGAAATTTCTGGAGCATTAAGAAGATCTTTGGCTAAGGGCAGAAGTCTAGCAGTCAAGGGTCAAGAGTCTCCCATTGTGATGGTTCATGCTCTGTTGCATGATCTTTCTGTAAGAGGGTTTCGGAGATAGTCGCAGAGTTGGTCTCTGTGACCTTTGTTTGTAAGTTCCAATTAAGGAGCACTGTGATGGAATGGCTCACTGTAATTGTCACGCTGATCAAGGAACTTCTGCCGATCATCTTGGAGCTGATCAACAAGACTCCGCAGCAACGGGCCGAAGCTCAGATCGCGTGGAAAGCGGCACAGACCGCAGCGGTCAAGGCGGGAGACTGGAAGGGCATCGTGATTACGAGCCTCTTGCAGCGGTCGTGCGATATGGACGATGCTGGGCTGGCGAGTTTGGCAGCCGCAATGAAGGACGCTCATGCCGGCCTTTCGGAACTCGCCGGAAAGGAGGCGTGATCCGATGCGTAGTCTCCCCATCATCGGGCTGATCTGCATCGCGATGGTCCTGCCGACTTTCGCCCAAGAGCGTGAACTGGCGGTCCCCGTAGAGCAGCCCTCGCATCGTGCTGTGGAGTCTGCCGCCGTTCCGCAGGCATCCGGTCTGTGGATTGCGATCGGGCCGGACATGCAGATTCTGCCGCCCGGACTGTACCGCTTTATCTTCGTCCCGCCGTCGGGCGGCGACGTTCAGGTGACCAGCATCGACACGTCCGGCGGGCCGGTTCCTCCGGGTCCTGATCCGCCGGGACCGGACGATTTGGGGGCAAAACTCAAGGCGGCTCTAGCCAAAGTGACCGACACCGACAAGGCGAAGACTGCCGCCGCATTGGTCGAGACCTATGAATCCTTGATCGAGTCGGCGGAGTCCGGCGATATCAGCGGGCCGTCTCAGTTTGCCACCGCGGTTAACATCCTCAGCATGACGGTCACAAGCGGGAAGCCGAGTTGGAATTCATTCAAGACGGTGGTGTCCGAGTCGCTCGGTTCATGCGTCGATGTAGACGTATGTGCGGCCACGCTGCAAAAGGCGGTTGATGCATTGAAGGGAGTTACCTGATGCACCGGATCTTGACAGCCCTGGCGGCGGTCGTGCTCCTGTGCTCGGCTGCCTACTCGCAGCAAGCTTACGTCGTTGAACTCGGTCCAGATACTTATGTCGGGATCGTGTTGAACGCGGACGGCACGGTATCGCCGATCTCCGCGTTGACCATCATCAAGCCCGGTCCTCCGGAACCACCGGATGATGAACCGACAGGGCCGGGCCAGTTGATCTGCATTCGTCCGTGGTCGTGTACGCTGGACGAATCGGACGCGGACTTGACAATCCGCGAGTCGCTTGACGCAGCGATGAGCAAGGTCCCGTATATTCGGGTCCTGCCGGACACGCTGGACCAGCGAATGCAGCCCCATTCGGTTATCGAAGCGTACCGAAAGCTCGTCCCGGACAAATCCAAGGCATGGGTTTTCCACGTTCAACCGACCGCGAGCAAGCCCCGGATCACGCACCAGGGACCGCTCGACGCAGAGACGGTGCTCGCTTGGGTGGACGTGCCCAAGATGGCGTTCGCGATCCAGGAGGAAGCGAACGAAGAACGCTGGCTGGACGTGGACTTCAAGCAGGAGAACGCTCAGCTTGCGGGCATGATGGAACCGCCCGCATGGCTTCAGGCGTGGTTCCGGGCGACGGCAACCAATGTCCGCAACCTGTCTGGATTCGAGCCGATTCCGCGGTCCCAATGGTCTCAGTGGACCGCCCGTTTTCCTGTGGAGCGGCGGGCGAAGTCGATACGGCACATCAGCGAACAGGTGATGGGTTCCTGCGTGGGGCACTCTTGCGGAAACGGCGTGGAGGGTGCGAGCTATCACATGGCGGGCGACTTGTTCTTCCGCCGCCTGTCGTTCATGTCGATGTACCACCGGATCGGCCGTTCGCCCAACTCCGGGGCCTACGTCGGGGACGCTGCCGACGAAATCTTCGAGCGGGGCATTCTGCCAGCCGACGGCGAGACCAACATCGATGGGGACGCCTATTCGCACACGCACCAAGTCAGCGGCGGTTTTTACGACTCGCTGCCGACAGGCTGGGAATCGACAGCTGCTGCGTGGAAGTGCAAGGTGTTTGAAGTGACGGACGAGGAATCGGCGTTTCGCATTTTGATGGACTGCCGGCTCCGAACACACTTCGGACGCTCCAGTCACGCAATCAGCGGATTCGCGGTCACGGCCCGAGGCTCGTGGGCTTACGAGAACAGTTGGGGCGACGACTGGGGCGACCTCGGCAAGTCGGTAGGCTACGATTCCCGGTTCTACGACAGCTACACGTATCAACCCGTTCTGCGTGACGAGATCAAGCTGCTGGAGGCGAAGGAACTCGACCAGCGGCAGCCGATGCTTGCGGAGTCTCCGCGGGCGGACAAGCCGTCCGCACACCTGGAAGCCTACCGGCATTTCGACGAACTGTTGAAGGAGCAGCGACGCAAGCTGGACGAGATCATCGACATGCTCAAGGGCGATTCTCCTCCAGAACCTTCCGAGGGCGACGGGGCGAGATTGCGAGACGAAGTAGAGCAACTGAAAGTGTGGTCCACGGCAGTTGACCGGCAGTTGGTCAACCGTGGCATTATTCGACGTTCTAACTGAAGGAGAAAGACCGATGAAGTGGGCAGTATTGATTCTGGCATTGTTCGCCGTGAGCGTTCCGGCGTTTGCACAAGACATGGAGATGTCGCCCGCCGAGAAGGCGAAGCCGTTCGAACTGAAGTTTGAAGAGGCTGCGAAGGAGGTGGATGCCGCCGCCGTCGAGATTGATGCGGCTGTCGGCAAGCTGAGGGCGGCACTCGGAGTCATGCGAGACAGTTACGCCGATACGCTCAAAGCGGCCATCGCCTGCCGGAAATGGTGCGAAGAACGGCACCAAGCGTTGCTTGCCAAGTACAACAAAGCCATTGCCGATTTGGACGCTGCAAACAAACGGGTTGCCGCATTGACCGCCAGGGTGAACGAACTCAACCAGCAGGTGGCACAGTTGACGAAGGAGCTTGGCGAAGAACGTGCCGAAAACGCCCGGTTGACGAAGCTGGTCGAACAACTCCGTAAGGTCGAAGCCGAACTGAAACAGGCGATCCGCGACTGGGCTGCCGCCAGATCAAAGCTCATGGAAGCCGAGCAAGCATTGCTTCAGAAGGTGCTCGACTGATGTTCCGATCAATTATCTTCGCGGCGATCCTGGCCCACGCCGGGTTCGCCGCCGGTTCAACGTGACGACCGAACGGGCAATGTGCCCCGGTTCCGCAGGTGCGGAGGGAAGCGAGGCAGGGTATGTTCTGGCTGCTGGCGTTGGCTGTAGTAGTTTCGCTTGCTGCGTTTATAGCCCAAATAAGGGGCTGCGATTGGGATTGTGTCTTGTGGAGTGCCGCTACGGTATTGCTATGGACATACGTCTGGTTGAATGAATTACGTTGACGGACTCTATCGCCGCTCGGACGCATAAACGGAAGCCTATGTGCGACTACCTACCAAGACAAGCCAAACCAGTGCGGCGAGACAATGCGACCACCTCCGCATCTCGCCGTGACGGGGTGACTCCATCAAGTGCGGTGTGTGAGTGCTCCAACGGGCGTCTGAGGATCTGC
>Ga0180437_10004535_pt1 | contig 19707 bp, 20 predicted proteins | sample SS_ome_4_FD_132410 | JGI IMG/M metagenome (GOLD analysis project Ga0180437, IMG submission 132410) | Hypersaline lake sediment archaeal communities from the Salton Sea, California, USA - SS_3_D_1 metaG | ecosystem: Environmental > Aquatic > Non-marine Saline and Alkaline > Hypersaline >... | reverse complement strand
TCGGTCTAGTCGTGGAGCGCCATTTTTTTCGTTCCAAAATGCAGAGAGGAGGCTTAGGGCGTTGGCAGTTTCAAGTAGGCCTTCGATAAAATTGTGAGATGTGTTTGTGCAAGGATTCTCAACGCCTTTGATAAAGTGAACTTTTAAATGATCTGGTAAAATAGTAGATCCTTGGAAAGAGCGAAGAATAACGGGTATGCGTTCGGAAAGCGCATGTAGATAGCAATCGAAGGAATGCGATGGATGGGGGATATCAAAACAGTCTAGCAGTTTTTCAAATGTCCTTTCTTGGCGTTGTGGGGGTGTTCTTTCCGAAGGTGCATGTGAAGAGGAGATTTCTGTTGCGGGAGCAGGTAAAGGTAGGCTTTCTGTGAGACCGCTCTGTGGATGAGGGGATACTGTTACGCTATTTGGAAAATAGCCTTGAGGTACTGATGCAAAAATTTGGGAAAGGGCTACTTGCGCAACGGGGTGGGCTTCCTTGCCAAGAGGGGCGGTACGGCCCGAGGGATAGAGGGTGTGCGGTTGTGAAGGCATCGAAAGCATTGGTGGTGGTGGCTGAGGTGTGACTGGTTGGAAAGCGGAACTTGCGGAATAAAACATAGGAAACCTGTTTTTTTGTTTTTATAAAAAGCTGCATTGATTATGACTAGTGCTGTCTAATTTTTCAATTTCTAATAGTTTTTGTTATATGGCTTCTTGATTGTATAGGGTGTGTTTTTACGAGGACGTTTCCTAAAACCCCGGGTTGCTACCAATTTCCCAGCAGCCATCTTTTTTTAGGCATACATCTACTGCGCTTCTCTCCTTGCAAAAACCCTAAAGGTTGCGCTCGTCGTTGAAGCTTGCATCTGTATACCTAAAAAAGCCGCTACTGGGAAATTGGTGGCAACTCGGGGTAAAAGGGTGTTGCGAGGAAAGGGGATATTGGCATACACTCCTTAAGTCTCTATTGAGAGAAAGATTACCGCGGGGTGGAGCAGGGGTTAGCTCGTTGGGCTCATAACCCAAAGGTCAGAGGTTCGAATCCTCTCCCCGCTATTTTTCTTAAAACATAAGCTCTTTGTCTATTATAAAAGGAGATAGGGGGTTTTTTTGTGTTGTGGCGGTATAGCTCAGCTGGTAGAGCAACGGAATCATAATCCGTGTGTCGTTGGTTCGAGTCCAACTGCCGCTATCTCTGTATAAGGCTGGCAGAGCATGGATGACATCCGGTTTCCGAAGCTTATTGCATCAGAATCTCAAAACATATTTTGTGTGGCGCATCTTCCCTCTTCTTCTGAAGGGCCCTTTCCTGTTGTTATCATCTGTCATGGTCTTGGAGGCAGCAAAGTAGGGCGGTTTCGTCATCCCGTTCTCCTCTCCGAATCTCTTGCTCGAAGTGGGATTGCTTCTGTTCGTTTTGATTTTCGAGGAAATGGAGATAGTGAAGGGAGCTTTGTTGAGACAACACCTGAAAGGTGTGTAGAGGATTTGAGAAGTGTATTTGCATGGGTTTCGAAAGAGCCTGTTTTTGATACGTCTTGTCTCGGTCTTTTTGGTCGATCCTTTGGTGGTGTTGTTTCCCTTTTATATGCAGCAAGAAATCCAAAAATCGTTTCTGCGTTATGTGTGCAATCTCCGCCATTTGCTATTGATCTGTATTCCGACAAAAGTCCTCCTCATGTGAAACTTGAAAAGAGAGACTTTTTTTTCGACCAGGAGAAAATGTGTCAGGCTTTTGTAGATCAGCTAAGTAAGATGGAGATGGCAGAGGTGATGAAAAGCCTCCATGAGGTGCCCTTTCTCCATATTGGAGGGGGCAATGATGACGTTGTTCCTTCTGAACACACAAAGCTCTATGAAAAGGCGCGAAAGGGGGCACAAGCCCCAACACAATTTAAAATGCTTCCTGCCGCAGATCATATTCTGTCAAACATTTCCGATCGTCGAACGGTCTTGAAAGAAAGCACTCATTGGTTCATAAGGCACTTAGTTACGCAATAGCTAAGAGTGTGTGTATGGCGAAGCTCACTTTTGAAAAGTATCGTCTAAACGAAAAAAATATCCTTCCTAAGTTGTTACAGGGGACTTCTTTTGATGTCGTGCAAGGTAAACGACTTGACATTTCACCAGATGTTTCCTCTTGCTTTCCTCACCTTTTAGACTATTACGTTCAGAAAATCGCGCCTTTAGATGGGAAGAAAACGGTAGCTCAACCTCTTCGCGTTGGAGTCGTTCTTTCTGGAGGGCAAGCTCCTGGAGGACACAATGTTATAGCAGGTCTTTTCGATGCTCTTTTTGATCACCATAGAGAAAGCGTTTTAATCGGTTTTCTGGGGGGATTGAAAGGAGTGTTGACAGATTCGAGCCGGCAAATCCTTCAAGCAGATATCGATGCTGTTCGAAACTGTGGTGGCTTTCAACTGCTCGGATCTGGGCGAACAAAAATTGATAGTGAAAAAGAGATACAAAAAGCCATTGAAACGATTGTTTCTCATAAATTAGATGGCCTTGTGATTGTAGGGGGTGACGATTCAAATACTGCAGCGGTCCATCTTTCTGAAGCGCTTGCTGCACATGGTGAAAGGACGGCTGTTATAGGAGTTCCAAAGACAATAGATGGGGATTTGCGATCAGAGGAGATACCGATCTCTTTTGGTTTTGACACAGCATGTAAGGTTTATTCTCAAATTATTGGCAATACGGCTAAAGATATGATCTCATCAGGCAAGTATTACCACTTTATTCGATTAATGGGGAGGCAGGCCTCCCATATTACGCTTGAATGTGCTCTACAAACCAAGCCCAATCTTGCTCTGATCAGTGAGGAGATTTCTGACAAGGAGCGGACGCTACAAAGTGTCGTTACTGAAATAGCCGATCTTGTTGAAGAAAGATATGCGCAAAATCTTTGCTTTGGCCTGATCCTGGTTCCAGAAGGCCTTGTCGATCATATGGTTGATATAAAGAGACTTATTTTGGAATTAAACGAGCTTTTAGCTCCAAATCACCCACTGGCCGCGTCAATTCAAGAGACAACGTCTCCTTCTTCTCGTCTTGATCTTGTGGTGAAGAATATTTCAGATGATGCAAGGAAGGCCCTTCTTCTTTTTCCCCGCCATATAGCCGAGGAGCTTGTATATGAAAGGGACCCCCATGGTAATATTCAGCTTTCTCGCATAGAAACCGAGCGACTTCTTGCACAGCTTACTTCCCTGGAAATTCAAGCGCGCTCTCGTAAACGGGGAAAAACCATTCCCTTTGCGACACAAACAAACTTTTTGGGATACGAAGGGCGTTCGGCATATCCCTCGTATTTTGATTGCCATTATGGGTACGCCTTAGGAAAACTTTCGGCTCTCTTAGTCGAAAAGGGGCTTACAGGACATATGGCGGCGCTTCAAAATCTTGGAGAAAATGTCGAGCATTGGGTACCGGTTGCTGTCCCTCTTGTTTCTCTATTGCACTTTGAGCGTCGTTTAGGGGAAGAGAAGGCGGTTATTCGAAAGAGTCCTGTTGATTTGCACGGACCTCTTTTTCGCCTTTTTGCTGAAAACAGGGACAAATGGCGTCACAGCTTCGATTATGCGTATCCGGGTCCTATTCAGTTTTGGGGGCCTGATGATGTTGTGCAGGGGTGTTGCTCTTCTATTGCTGAAATGTGATTTTGAAATAGCGGTGGAGAGTCTCGTTGCTCTATACTATACAAGAAGTTACGCGAGTATTCATATAATTGGTGAACGATGGTCCTGTTTTCTAAAGAGAGTGTACAAAGACTTCGAGAAGCGATAGATATTGTCGATCTCATCTCTCGCTATGTGGACCTTAAAAAAGGGGGAACAACCTATAAGGGTCTTTGTCCCTTTCATGATGAACGAACTCCTTCTTTTACTGTTCAAAGGGCAACGCGTCACTACCACTGCTTTGGCTGTGGTGCTCATGGGGATGGATTGAGTTTTTTGATGCAACACGAGAATCTCGACTTTAAGCAGGCTCTCGAGTTTTTAGCAGAAAGATATGGGGTCACCTTAGAGGTAGAAGAAGGTAGTAGAGAACAAAGGGGAATTCCTAAAGCCCGACTTCGGCAAGCGATGGAGGCTGCTGCTTTTTTTTACCATACCGCGCTTCTTCATTCAAAAGAGGCTTTTGGAGCGAGAGAGTATCTCTCTTCGCGAGGTTTTTCGAGCGCGTTTTTGCGTGCGTTTGAAGTTGGCTTTGCTCCAGAAAAAAAGGGCGTGCTCTCCTCGTTTCTCATAGAAAAAGGCTTTTCTCGAAAAGAGATAGCAGAAGCCGGTCTTATAGGTAATGGAGGAAGGGATTTTTTTTCAGATCGTATCCTCTTTCCCGTCCATGATACTATTGGAAATACTATAGGGTTTTCTGCGAGAAAGTGGCGAGAAGAGACATTTGGGGGTAAATATATCAATACCGCAGAAACGCCCTTATTTAAAAAATCGCAGATACTGTTTGGTCTTTTTTGGTCAAAAAAACGGTTGATGAAGGATCGTGTAGCGTGTCTTGTTGAAGGGCAACTTGACGCTTTGCGCCTCATAGAGGCAGGATTTGATTTTACTGTTGCAACGTTGGGAACGGCCTTTGGAGCAGGTCATGTCGAGCAGTTGCGCGCCTTTGGGGTTGAAGAGGTCTACCTGTCTTTTGATCAGGATGAGGCAGGATATAAAAGTGCAGAGAAGGCAGGGCATATGCTCATGAAGCGGGGGATTGGAGTTCGTGTGCTCTCTTTTGATGGGGCTAAGGATCCCGATGAGCTTTTATCTAAACAGGGTAGGGTATCTTTTTATAACGCCTTGTCTCGAGCTTCTCCATATGTCGAATATCTTGTGAACCTTTCAAAACGACACAACGACTGGAGCCTTCCCCAAAATAAGGATAGAGAGGTCCGTCAGATAGCAGAACGTATTCGAGAGTGGGAAAGCTCAATTCTCGTTCATGAGTCGCTTCGGCAGTTAGCTTCGTTAACCCAGGTTCCGGAAAAGCTCCTAAATATCGGAGAAAAGCCCATTTTAACAACTTCTTTACCGCCCTCTTTGCCTTCCCCAATAGCAGGGGGGGATGCCGGATTGATGCTCGAGCTCGATATTGTACGCCACTTAGTAATAGGCTTTGACGATCCGGAGTTAGCAGAATGTCTCTCGAAAAATCTTTCAGAGGACGACTTTGCCTCAGAACAAGTTCGAAAGTTGTTTTCAAAGGCAACAGATCTATTAAAACAAGGAGAAAGAGTAGATTTTGTGAGTTTGGCCTCTCTTCTTGACACAGAGAAGGGAGGAAAGATCGTTCAAACACTTGTTGGTCGTAGGCAAAGAGCAGAAAAGCCATTACCTTTTGTTAAAGAGTTGATTTATAAGTTGAAAATGCGAAACTGGCTTCAAGAAAGAGAGGCTGTTCGTCTAAAAATGGAACAGGCTGAAGTTGACGAAAAGGAGCTCATGAGTTTGGCTAAAGAGTTTGATGAGCTTATGAGATCTCCTCCCTCTATGCTATAAACGCTTAGTCTGTCTTTAAGTTGTGTATCAATGTTTTCCATTCACTTTTTGAGGGGCGCTTGTCGTGGAGAACTTTTCCCGTACATATTTTATACAGAATATAGGGAGCTGCACATTGCTCACAACTTGTCTCATTGCCAAATAAACAAGAGCCCTTTTTATCCCAGAGATCCATACAAAACAGCAGTTCTTCTTTAGCAACATCTTTAGGATCCTTCATATCATCTCTTTCCTGTTACGATACATTAAAAAGGGACGTCAAAATAAGAGTTTAGCCGGATAACTTTTTGCCGTCGGCGAAAGTAGAACAGATATCAATAATTTTTCGCAAAAGAGATAATCGATTATGTCGAATAATTGGATCGTCGGCGAGTACTTTCACCTCGGAAAAAAGGTCGTCTATGGGCTGTTTGAGAAGGATAAGGCTATTTAGAAATGGCCCCCACTTGTGCTCTTTAGCAAGCACTAAAGTTTCTTTTTCTGTTTGCTCTAGTAGGGTGTGGAGTTTTCTTTCTGCTTCTGACTCAAGCTTGGAACAATCTATGGAGAGCTCGAGAGAAAGATCTGCCTGTCCATAGCAGCGCTTTAATACTTCAAGAAATGCAGAGAGATCTCCACTGGAACACGCTTCTAACGCCTGCAGGCGCAAGAAAGCATCGTAGATATCGTCGTGCTGTTTACACAAAACGGCGTCGATAGACTCGCGTTTATATCCCATATCGGCAAAAAGAGCCCGGGCTCGAGTAGTAACAAATTGAGAAAGGTCGTCGATAATTTCAGATCGCTCTTTTGTAAAGATGTCGGGCTCGAAGAGGTTGAGTATTTTGGCGAAGTGATCGTGAAGGGAGAGATGAATATGTTTTGCGAGCACTATACGAATAATACCTATTGCTTGGCGCCTGAGAGCGTACGGATCGCTCGAAGAGGACGGTTGCATCCCTATGGCAAAAAAGCCTGTAAGTGTATCAAATTTATCTGCAAGGGCCAGAAGGGTGCCTTCTGGGGATTCTGGTAAAGATCCTTGTTCATGTTGAGGAAGCCAATGTTCATAGATGGCTGTAGCAACCTCTTGAGGCAATCCTTGCTGTTTAGCAATGAGTTCGCCAATGATTCCTTGTAGTTCTGGAAACTCTCCAACTGTCAAGCTTGCTAGATCTGCTTTCGAGAGTTGGGCGGCTTTTGTTGCGTGGGAGAGGTTTGCATTGGGTAGATGGGAGTGGAGCGACTGAACAAGCGTTTCGAGGCGTTCTGTCTTTTGCCACAAAGTACCTAGAGTGCGCTGGTAGATAATGGTACGGAGTTTTTCTCGAAGGTTTTCGAAGGGGTTTTTGATGTCCTCTTTCCATAAAAAACTTCCGTCGGCAAGTCGTGCCGAGAGCACCTTGATATTTCCCCTCTTAATAAGGTCAGTTGGGTGATTGTCGGCGACCAGGATAAATTTGTTACAAAGCTCTCCACTTTGGTTGACAAGTGGAATGTACTTTTGGTGCTCGACCATTTCAGAGATTAATACCTCTTTAGGAGCATCGAGAAGGGCGTCGTCAAATGTGACGGCAACTGCCTGAGGCCACTCTGAAAGATGGATGAGCTGTTTGAGAACTTTTTCTTTGTGGACAGCAGAAAGAGAAGATCTTTGTTCAATTTCATTAAGCTGGGAGATGAGGCGATCTCGTCGTCGATGTTGATCGACGAGAACATACGCCTTTTCGAGAGCTGACTCATATTGAGAAGCCGTTGAAAGCTCTATCTTTCTCGGTGCCAGCTGTCTGTGTCCCATAGACCATCTATCGCTCTGGACACGTTCAAATTGAACAGGGATAACCTCCTCTCCTAGAAGAGAAAGTATCCATCGGATGGGGCGAGCAAAGGCGCTTTTATACGATCCCCATCGCATCATTTTTGGGAATTCTAGCGATTTGATAAGAGCAGAAAGCTCCTCATGGAGGATCTGAGAAGTGTATATTGAGGGAGTTTTGATCGTGGCAAAAAGATATCGTTGAGAGCGAATCTCTCTTATTGATAATTCGGGTATTTTTCCTTGCTCGACCTGCTGGAGAGTGCATGGAGAAAGGGCAACGCTTCGCAAAAATCCTTGGCCGGCTGGCATCAGCTCACCGCTTGAATTCCACGCTGTTTCGATGCTGGGGCCCCGTTTTTCAACAATGGTTTCGGATTTTTCTGTGCACAAGCCCTCAACGATAACTGCTAACCGTCGCGGAGCTCCAACAACTTTCAGGGATGAATATGAGAGATCATTTTTGGCAAGAAGCGCTGTAAATGCCTTTGAAAGCTGTTCTATTCCAATCGGAACAAATGTTGCCGGAAGCTCTTCGGTTCCTATTTCGAAGACAAACTCTTCTTTTGGAGCTTTTGGGGGAGCAAAGGAGGGCTCTGTTTCTGCAACAGGCTGTTCGGGCTCTTGCTCTTCTACAAGGGGAAATCCCAACTTTTCCCTGAACGTAAGATAGCTTTCTGCAACGCCCTTGGAAAGCTCTCTAATCTTTGCAATATAGGAGGCTCTTTCGGAAACAGAGATAACGCCCTTTGCATCGAGCATGTTAAACGCATGCGAGGATTTAAGCACGAAATCATAGGCGGGGATGCTTAAATCGAGAGAGATGAGCCGTTTTGTTTCGTTTTGAAAATCTTCAAAGTGGCGCATCCACATTTTTTCGTCTTGAGATTCAAAATTATATGTGCTCCATTGAACTTCATTTTGAAAAAAGAGATCTCCATAGGTGAGTTTTTCGTTCCATTGAATGTCGAAGATAGAATCGACATTTTGCAAGTACATGGCAATTCTTTCTATACCGTAGGTAATTTCACCTGTGACCGTAGGGAGAGAGAATCCTGCAGCGGCCTGAAAATAGGTAAATTGTGTGATCTCCATACCGTTGAGCCACACTTCCCACCCAAGTCCCCATGCGCCAACCGTTGGGTTTTCCCAGTCATCGTGAACGAATCGAATATCGTGTTGGGAAAGGTCAAGGCCAATGGCCCGAAGAGAGTCGATATATATGTCGACGATATCATCTGGTGAGGGCTTGAGGATCGCCTGAAACTGAAAATAGTGTTGCATCCTGTTTGGATTTGTCCCGTACCGTCCATCTGTTGGGCGACGACATGGCTCAATGTATGCTGAGCGAAAGGGCTCTGGTCCTAATGATCTCAATAGGGTAAAGGGGTTTGATGTTCCCGCTCCTTTTTCCACATCGTACGGGGTGACAACGATGCAGCCATGTTGTGTCCAAAATGACGATAGAGAGGCAACAATATCTTGAAAGTAGAGCATCTTTTTCTCCCTTTTGCTCAGCATATCTATGTCGTGAAAATAAAGGGGAAATTGTAGCAATCTAGAACGGTTTATGGCAAAGAAAATCCCTCAATAAAAAGAGCCGAGCTTTTACGAGGGATTTTTTAAAAACTTTATGTTTTAAGCAATGGCAATTTTTGGATAGGTCTCTTTTAGAGGACCTTGGACTGACGCCCTTTCTGCAGGAGCGCAGCCGCAGCCACAGCCGGATCCTTGATCTTCTCTTTCAACTTCACATCGTGGACATGTACAGTCTGCAGGGTGGTCTCCTGTAAGCATGAACCTTGGGTGGGTGCCAGAAAAGCAACAGTTGCGTTTTGTCGCAGCCTGACACTTTTCACAGTTGCATCCTTCTGGACATGTTTTTGACTCTTGCTCTTGTTTAGCTTGACATTTTGCGCAGTTGCATCCGAGAGGACACTCCGCAAATAGACAAGAACATCCAATGAGTGCGCTTAAAACAACAAATCGTGACATCTTTTTCATAAGCGTCCTTCCTTTTTCCAGGTCAAAGAATAAAACAACTTCTTCCATCACTTATGCTGGACCTCTTCCTTTTTTGCAACCGGAAGCGAAGCCCTCCTTCTGTGAAAATTGGCAAAGAATAAAGCTCATGATATAATATATTTCTATTATTTGAAACTGGAAGATATTTGTGAGTCAGAATTCAAAATTTCTACATTCATTAGATGAAGATTCATTAAAAGCGTGGTTGGTTGAACATGGCGAGCCGCCATTTCGAGCAAAGCAGATTTTGAGCTGGCTTTGGAAACAGTGCGTTGAAGATGTTGAATCTATGGGTAACGTAGGGAAGGCCCTTATTCAAAAGATCTCAACAGCATTTACCTGTTCGCCACTTGTTCTTGTTCGAAAAGAAGAAGAGGCGGAGACGACAAAGTTTCTTTGGAAATTGAGAGATGGTGCACTGGTCGAGTCTGTTTTGATTTTTGCGCCGGGTCGGTCCACTGTTTGTGTCTCTTCACAGGTCGGTTGTGGGATGAGGTGTTCTTTTTGCGCGTCTGGAAAAATGGGGTTTGTGCGTAATTTAGAAGCTGCGGAAATAGCTGCTCAAGTGCTCTATATTCATAGACGCCTTGCTAAAAATGGCGAGGGGGTAACGAATGTCGTGTATATGGGAATGGGAGAGCCACTTCAAAACTATGAATCAGTTGTTCAGTCAATACGAATGCTCACAGATCGATTTGGTTTATCGAGGCGTCGCATAACAGTATCGACAGTTGGTGTTATCCAAGGGATAGAAAAACTCTCTCTGGAGAAATTAGGCGTGCGTCTTGCTTTGTCATTACATGCCCCAAACCAAGAGCTTCGCCAAAAGCTGATTCCTTTTGCTCGGAAAGCCCCTCTTAAGGCTCTGCTTTCCGCCATCGATCGATTTCGAGAGAGAACGGGACGGGAAGTAACGTATGAATATATCCTCATTCAAGGTGTAAATGACAGCTTTGAACATGCTAAAGAGCTGGCATCCCTTTTGAAAAGAAGAGGGGGCTCTGTTAATCTCATCCCGTACAATCCTGTTTCCGGTGTTCGAATGAAAAGGCCATCTGGTTCTGATATAGAACGTTTTCGAAACGTTTTACAATATGAGGGAATTGCCAACACATGTCGGTATACAAAGGGTAAAAAGATAGACGCTGCGTGTGGGCAGCTTGCGTTGCGCTCTTCCTCGTAAGGTATATCCCAATGCCTTTTGATGAAAAAAAACTTTCTCGATACCCGGATAAATCGGGTGTCTATCTTATGAAAGACATGAAAGGTAGAGTTCTTTATGTCGGAAAGGCAAAAAGTCTTAAAAAACGCCTCAAGCAATATTTTTCCCTTCAAGCAGACGACCGTGTTCAAATTCCCTATCTTCTTGCCAACGTATTTCAGATAGAGACAATTGTTACAGCTTCAGAAAAAGAGGCTCTTTTGCTTGAATCGCGCCTTATCAAGCGATTTAAGCCAAAATATAATATTCTCCTCAAAGACGACAAGAGTGGGCTGCAAATACGCATAGGAATAGATCATCCATGGCCACGCATTGAGCTTGTTCGATCTCAAGGATCGGATTCCTTGGGGCCTCGTCTTTTTGGTCCGTATGCCAATGCTTCTCATGCTCGACAAATGTTTGATCTCTCCATTCGTCTTTTTCAGGTTCGACAATGTTCAAACGAGGATTTTCGTCGAAGAAAATCTCCCTGCCTTCTGTATCAATTAAATCGTTGCACCGCTCCTTGCGTCGGAAAGGTTTCAGAAGCTGACTATACGAGCCAGGTAAAATCCGCTCTGTCCTTTTTATCGGGGAAGGTTACTTCGTTTCGAAAGAAATTTGAAAAAATGATGAAGGAAGCAAGTGAAAAATTAGAGTTTGAGCGCGCCGAACAGCTTTTACAGACCATAAAGCTCCTTGAAAATGTAGAGAAGAAGAGGGGAGGGAAAAGCGAGATCGATGTTGTGGGGGTTTGGGAAGAGGGGGAGTGGGGGGCTCTTTCGGTTCTTCACTATCAAGGCTCGACATTGACATATGGCGAATCGTGGATCTTTCCTAGAATTTCGGGACTCTACTTTTCCGAGACCGTTGAACAGCTTTTGATCCAATACTACAGTCAAAGGGTACAAGAGGAAAAAATTGCGAAAAAAATTATGCTTCCTCCAGGGGAATTTTCAGCAGAGGCTCTTTCGGGTTGTATTCAAGAGCTGTGTGACGAAAAGGTCATCGTGAAAATTCCAGGTGATAGAGAAAAAGTCTCCTTGGCAATAGAAAACGCTCAGGCAAAAATCTCTCAACATCTTGATCTAAAAGATCGAAAGGACGCGGTCTTAGATGGCCTCCACAAGAGATTTTTTCTTTCAAAATGGCCTAATGTTATAGACTGCTTCGATGCTTCTCACCATGCCGGTAGTGATGGTGTTGCCGCGTGTGTTGGCTTTGTGGGGGGTGAAAAGAGCACAAAAAGGTATCGAACTTTTATTATTCAAGGAAGGACAGATGATGATCTTTCCATGCTTCATGAGGCCGTTTTGAGAAGATATGCCAAAAAAGATTTTCCAGATCTTATTCTTATCGATGGGGGACAACAGCAACTACATGCCGTACAAAGGGCCTTAAAGAAGCTTTCTGCTCCGAAGGTTGATCTTGTTGCCATTTCTAAAGATGAGGGAAAACATACCCGAGCAATGACTTGTGAACGCTTTTTTCTTGTCGGTACGAAGGATTCTGTCAGGCTCTCTTCTACCTCTTCGGAGCTTCGGTATATTCAGCTTGTTCGAGATGAGGCGCACCGTTTTGTCTCACAATTTCATCGAAAGCGGCGACGGAACACCTTTTTTTTAAGTAAGCTTTCAGAAATTCGAGGAATAGGCCCTAAAAAACGTCAAAAACTCCTTTCCGTATTCAGAGGAGTCCAAGAGCTTCAAGCGGCCTCTGCTCAAGAAATACAGCAACGAGCGGGATTGAGTATTCGAGATGCAAGGGAAATAGAGAGATTTTTTTCCTCTGATTTCGATTCAGTCGAAAGTTAGGTATCCGTTTTTTTCGTAAGCGTAAGGGAGATCTCCCCCCAATAGCCGGTAAGAGCAAAGAGTTTCTCTGTAATATACGAAGAGAGGTCCTCTTCTTCGTTAAATCCCTCAGGGACATTCCCTATAATCTGGAGCTTTTGTTTGCGAATTGATGTGTGGCAAGTATGTTTGGGAAATCGTTCTTCCCATAGCTTTTGAGCCGCCTTTTCAAATAGAGAACGGTCGATAGAACAGATGAGAGGTCCCTTTTGTATCGTGATATTTTTTGTATCGTCTTTTTTTGTTATGTACAAAAGACCGGTGATTCCTAAAAGAAGGAAAGAGACCCCAAAAGTGTGGGAAACATGACTTCCCTCGGTCTCTAACCAGGCAACGAGATTTGACGAATAGCCCGGATCTGTAGGAAGGAAGAGAAAAATAAACCCAATACTTAAAAGAGCAATTACAATAAAGAGTCGGACGATGAGCCGACCTATTTGCTGGCCTTTTGTTTTCATGGTTGTAGCTCTTCCTCAAAATCTTCGCCGAGAACAGAATCTAGTGCTTCTGATATCTGTTGAGCTTCTGTTGTCTTTTGTTCTTCTTCTGAAATCAGCCCTTTAAACACAACATGGACTTCAGAGACACGGACACCAGTCATTTTAACGAGGTCTTCAACGACAGCTGCTTGGATCTCTTCAGCTTTTTGAGGTATTGAAAGGCCGTATTGAATGCGAACTTCAATGCGCGCCTTGAGAGATTGCGAAGAAGGCTCTTGTTGGGTTGATATCCCCTTTATTCGATCTATACGCCCTATTAGGTTATCAAAGAATCGCCCCTCAAGTAGCTCAATACCCGATATTTGGGAAAGTGTTTTAATAATGATCCCTTGAAAGACACGATTTTCAATATCACGACTGTAAACAGTCTCTGGAAGATCAAATTCGCGAGTATCAATCTGATGGGGCTCGCTCTTTTGCCGCGTATCACTCATGGCTTACCACCTTTTCTTAAAATTTTTTGGTTTTTTTGGCCCAATTCTTTCCAAAAGTGTCACTTATAAGCTGACTTTTGATACACTCTTTAAGCCACGTTCCTTTCGGTAGCATGGAAATGCACAAGACCAAATTAAATCAGCTCTCTTATCATATAGTTGGCACTATTTTTTCCACCTGTTATGAGAAAAAAATCTCTTAATGTGAGAGGATTGTAGTATTGGGGGTTCTTGGTTACAAGAGAAAATGTGTTGCACATTTAGACAAGAGTTTTTAACCGGTTTTTTAAGGATGTTTAGATGGAGTTTTGGGTTCCGCTAGCTATTTCAATTGTTATGGGTTGTTTATGTGCGATCTTGGCGGGTTCTCGCCAGCGCTCTCCAATAGCCTGGTTTTTTCTGGGCTTTATTTTGGGATGGATTGGACTTTTGCTTATCTACATTCTTCCTTCTTTAGGTAAGGAGGAGTCTGTACAACCAGAGCCCGAACAAATAGAGATAGAAGTAGAAGAGCAAAAGGAAGTTGAGAGTTCGTTTGAGAAGAGTGAAAATTGGTTTTATTTGGATCAAAAGAAGGATGTTTGTGGTCCTCTCTCTTTTCAAATTATAAAAGAAAAATGGGGATCGGGGGATCTATCTGAAGACAGCTGGATTTGGAATGAGAAGATCGTTGAATGGAAAAAGATCTCACAGGTCGAAGAACTTTGGAACTGGTTACAACAATCAACTTCGACATGTAAAACGTAAAAGGGGAACGTTTTTTCTCCCCCTTAAAGCTTACCAGCTTGCCTTTGTGATGCCAGGAATAAGACCCGCTAGGGCGCTTTCTCGGAAGGTAAGACGAGACATTTTAAACTTTCGATAGACGCCTCTTCCACGACCTGTATATTGGCATCGACTTCGAAGCCTGATAGGTGAGGTGTCTCTTGGCATTTTATTAAGCGCTACTCGAGCATCTTGACGTTCTTCTTCAGAAAGATTCATGTCTACGGCTGCCTTGCGCAACTCTTTACGTTTTTCCCAATGTCTTGCGACAAGCGCTTCTCGCTTTTTTTGACGAGCCACGACAGATTTTTTAGCCATGCTGTTTCGTTACCCTCTTTTGGTTTATTTTTTGCGAGCAGGACCTTTTTGCCGTTGCTTTCGGGTTGGGTCCTTTCTGTTAATAACATAAAGTCTTCCTTTTCGGCGGACGATAATATCTCCCTTTTCGGGGCTGGCTTTTACAGATGCTCTTGTTTTCATGATACGGTTTACCTAAAAAATTGAAAAATCTAGACCTTAATAGTCTAGCGTGTGGGGTCCTTTTTTTCAAACCTAACTTAATCCTTGTTAAAACTTAAGTTGCTCTCTATTCTCTTCATGGGATGGCGTAGGAAACGACGTAAACTTCACATTGCTTCTTGAGAAGGTTAAAAACCTTCTCTTGTGTTGCAATATTCGTAACCTCGTTCCCTTCGCGCACCCCTGATAAAGAATAGTGGGCAGCTTAGGTTTTAAATCCCAGATATTATGAATGGCTCTTGCATAACAAGGTCGCTTTCGGCTATGATATGTGTTCTAAATTTTCTGATTTTTTTGTGAAGAGATGTTGCATTATGGTTTTACGCACCTATCAGCCAAGCAAGAGAAAGCGCCAGAAAAAGCACGGATTTCGGAAGAGAATGAGTTCTCGGCATGGGCGCAAGATATTGAAACTACGTCGAAGACAAGGGCGCCATAAAATAGCGGCGTAAGGATTCTCTTGTGAAAGGACGGACCTTTCCTGCTCAGTATCGACTCAAGCTTCGTCGTGAGTTTTCCTCTTTTTCCCGTAAGAATCCCTCTATTCGAATGAATACGTTGAGTGCTCAATGGAAAGAGAACGGATTGCCGGTTGTGCGCCTTGGGATAACCATGGCAAATCGGTTTGGAAAGGCTGTCGAACGAACAACTTTTCGGCGTCGTGTTCGAGAAGCTTTCCGTATATCAAAGCTGAGGCATATGCAAGGGATCGATTTGCACATTCGCGTTCTTGCTAAAGGACCCAATACATTTCATGATATCCAAAAGCTATTTGCTCAGGTTATTCAGATCCTCGAGAAAGAGAAATCAAGTCTTCACGGCTCTTAGTTTTGTTTGTCTAAAACTGGAACAGAAGCTCCGGCAGCTTCGATAACAGTGTCAGCATATTCTTCGGGTGGAATTTGCCGGTATCGAAACCTGGCGACTTCTTCTCCTTCAGGTGAAAGAATAAGAACGGTAGGAACGCCCCTAACATGGTACGTCTCCAAAAGAGCTTGTGTCTCCTCATTTGGTTTAGAGCCTGCCGGAAGGTCTACGTGTACAAAGAGAAATTTTCCAACCATTTTTTGGCGAAAATCGTCGTGATTGTGGAGCTCTTTTTCCATCTTTTTGCACCAAATACACCAAGTACTTCCCGAAAAGTAAAGATAAATAGGACGAGATTGGGATTTTGCTAATTTTAGAGCCTGTTGAAAGTCGGTTGTCCATGGAAGAAGGGGCGATTCAGAAGGGGAGTGGGCGGTTTCTTTTTGAGGTTGCTCTGTACTATATAATGAATACACGGTGCAGCATGTGGTAAGTAAAAGAATGGATAAAAATCGCATGGAGGACCTCCTTGTAAATGGTGGGGCGCTTTAGTAAAAACTGTATATATCAGTATCATATTTGGGTAACAGAATTCTATTAATTTTTTGGAGTTGGTTGATGCAACAGTTGGAAAGACCCTCTTTCATCGTCATTCGCCACCGTAAGGAAAATCGAAAAAAATGTTCATTACGTGGGTTGGAAAATCGGCCTGATATCCTTTTTTTTGACTACCCCTCTTCTATGGACGCGCTTCCCGAACTCGATCAATATATTCTTTTAGACATAGATGGAGCCCCCCTTTCATCGAATGATCGAGCCCCTTTTGTTCTTCTCGACGGTACTTGGAGATATGCTTGTGTGATGAAGGCACAGGTTAGCCAGCTTCGCCTCTGTAAGCGAAGAAAAATACCAGACACATGGCGTACTGCTTATCCTAGAAAGCAATCAGAATGGGTCGACCCTGAACAGGGACTTGCATCGGTAGAGGCAATGTATGCGGCTGCCTCTATCACAAAGACTCCTATGGAGGGGATACTCGATCACTATTATTGGAAGGAGCGTTTTTTAGAGCTCAATAGAGGTTATTGCTGTGTGGATTCTAGACAAAAGGCTTGATGTTCAACAAACAGATTTGCTAAGATTTAAGCACTGAATTTTTCGTTGTGGTGAACTCGATGGATAAAAATGATAAATCATCCCTTAAGAAAAAAGAGGATGTTCGACGGCAGTGGCTTATATTTGATGCTCAAGGGAAGACTCTTGGTCGATTAGCTTCTGAAATTGCGAAGGTTTTACGGGGGAAGCACCGGCCTGATTTTACCCCTTACGTAGATTGTGGAGATGGTGTCATTGTCATCAATGCAGATAAGGTTGCCCTTAGTGGTTCTAAAAGAGCCAGAAAGGTGTATAGATATTATACAGGTCATATGAGTGGGCTTCGAGAAGTTCCATATCAAACGATGGCAGGGCGTCACCCGACATATCCGGTCGAACATGCGATTAAGGGGATGATGCCAAAGACGCGTCTTGCTCGAAAGCAGTTGAAACGGTTGCGTGTATTTGTGGGTACTGAGCATGATATGCAAGCTCAAAAGCCAGTTGTTGTAAATTGTTAACAAGAAAAGTGTAAAAAAGTATGCAAGAACAAAATGCTACAGGTCGTCGAAAGACAGCAGTTGCCTCCGTACGGATTAGAAAAGGAAAGGGAAAGGTAGATATCAATGGCCGTGCATTTGATAAATATTTCCCCGATGAAAATCAGCGAGACATGATTATGGCTCCGGTCCACACAATAAAGCAGGTGTCTCCAATGGACATTATTGTGCGTGTGCGTGGTGGAGGTATTGAGGCGCAGGCAGAGGCTGTCCGCTTAGGACTTGCTCGAGCATTGGTTAAAGACAACAACGAGTGTAAGCACGCACTAAAAGAAGTCGGATATCTTACTCGAGATAGTAGAAGGAAAGAAAGAAAGAAATACGGTCGAGCTGGTGCTCGAAAACGATTCCAGTTCTCTAAACGATAAAGAGATACTTTTTCCAATAAGAGATATTCTTAAAACCCAAGTTGCGCCCCACATCGCGTTCGATTGTGTTCAAACGCGATGTGGGGCGCAACTTAGGTTTAAACCCAGTTAGGTTTTCCTAGCTGGGTTTTTTCTTTAGCCTCTTTTTAATGAGGTAAGAAGCAGGGTGAAATCGAGCCGTTTAGAGACCTGATTTTGGCGACTTATATTGAAAGATTAGACAAAAAGTATGAAGAAACAACGGGAGAAAGCGACCGCTTTCTCCCAACTTAAGAAGAGAGTAAGGGATCAGCCTTCTTTGCTGGAACAGACGAAAGAGATAACATCACCGACAGTCTTTAAGCCTTCAGCCTGTTCGTCGGCAATAGGCATTCCAAATTTGTCCTCAAGAGTCATTATCAATTCGGTAAGATCTAAGGAATCTGCATCTAAGTCATCGATAAATGACATCTCTTCTCCAATTTCAGAGACATCAACACCTAGTTGTTCGGCGATGGTCTCTATGACTTCGCTCTTTAGCTCTTCATTTGCCATTGTCATCAAACCTTTGTTAGAAAGATTAAAGTACCTACAAAGCTATCAAAACGGGTTATTAAGATCAAGACTAACCGCTCTTGAGACACTTTTGTATCATGAGCTTTTGCCAAGGGGGAGAGCCCGAGTCCTCTCTTTTGATCTGGATTGGTGGTAACATATGGTGGGGAGGGGACGTGCAGGTTGTAAGTACAAAAAGAATTGAGGCAAAGATGTCTGTAACACACGCCCGTACAATAACACGTTCGCGTGTACCCGCAAGAGCAAGAGAGTCTTCTTCTGTTTCTGCGACGTTACCTACATGCGCTGGATCTACAACCTGTACGCTCATGTTTTCACCTTACGATTACACGAATAACGTCAGCATTATAGCGAGAAAGCTCAAGCTTTTGTCAAGTATAGTTTGGATAATTTTTTCTGTACCGTTTAGATTTTACGCCATGCAAAGACCGCCGTCTACAACCAATACTTGTCCTGTTATATATGAGGAGAGATCTGAAGCGAGAAAAAGAGCAGCGCGTGCGATCTCTTCAGCTGTCCCCATTCGTTTTAAAGGAATAGTTTCAGTCGTCATTTTAATTTTATCTTCACCCAGAGCTTCTGTCATTTCGGTCTGGATAAAGCCCGGGGCAATGCAATTAACTCTAACATTTCTCGACGCCATTTCTCGAGCAAGTGATTTAGAAAAAGCGATCATACCGGCCTTTGAAGCTGCATAGTTCGTTTGACCAGCATTACCTAAGAGGCCAATAATGGAGCTGAGGTTGATAATTTGTCCCTGTTTAGCCTTCATCATCTTTTTGCACGCATGCTGACACGTATAAAAGCAGGACTGTAGGTTCGTCTTCAAAACCTGTTCCCAGTCGTCTAGAGACATTCTAATTAAGAGGCCGTCTCGTGTTATGCCGGCATTGTTGACCAAGATGTCAAGAGAAGAAAATTGTTCAGAAAACTTTGCAAAAAAAGCATCTACTTCTTGTTGAGAGGAGATATCGCAAAGCTCGAAAAAGAGCTTATCCTTAAATCCAAGCTCGGCTGCTTCATCAAGCAGGCTAAGTCCCCTTTCTTTATTTATGCCAACGGCTACGACAGAAGCTCCTTCATTAAGAAACTCAAAGGCTATCGCTTTTCCAATGCCCGATGTGGCTCCTGTGATGACGGCCGTTTTTTTATTGAGAAGATTTTTGTTCATAAAATACCTGACTAATGGGTTGTTGATAGGGTAGCTTCTAGGGTTTTAAGATCTTCAACTGTTTCAATAGTGAGCGTTGGAATTTCAATTCCCATTCGCTTATTGAGACCTGCTAACGTTGATCCGCATCCAATTTCAATACAGTGGGAAGGTCTTTCTTGCATGCATGTATGGACACATTGATGCCAAAGGACGCTTGCTGTGACCTGTTTCTCGAGATTTTGCTTAACTTCTTCTATAGAAGTTGCTACCTGTCCTGTAGCATTCATGACAATAGGAAGAGAGGGGGGCTTAATAGAGACTGTAGCAAGAGCTTTTTCAAGCCCTTTTTGAGCGGGACTCATCAATCCACTATGAAACGCCCCGTGCACCTGGAGAGGAAGCGCGCGTTTTGCTCCAAGTGATTTTGCCTTTTTCTGGGCAGCTTCAAGCCCTTTTTCGGTTCCCGAAACAACTACCTGCCCGGGGCAGTTAAAGTTGGCACACCATAAATCTGAGGGCATGTCAAGCTCACGAACCATATGTACAACCTGGTCATCTGTTAATCCGAGGATAACGAGCATGCCTCCT
>Ga0180437_10004534_pt1 | contig 19710 bp, 18 predicted proteins | sample SS_ome_4_FD_132410 | JGI IMG/M metagenome (GOLD analysis project Ga0180437, IMG submission 132410) | Hypersaline lake sediment archaeal communities from the Salton Sea, California, USA - SS_3_D_1 metaG | ecosystem: Environmental > Aquatic > Non-marine Saline and Alkaline > Hypersaline >... | reverse complement strand
GGACACTGGAAGCACCAGGGACGGAGAGATGAAGTGGTGGGGTCGTGGAGTAGTGAATTGAACCGGGCAGGTGTCAGGATTCTAGGTTAAGGGTTTGCGCTTCGAACTAGGGGAAACGGTGGCGTACTGGAGTGCTGGGGCAAAAGCATGGGGGTCTTGGCATGAATTTCTTGACAAAACAGCAAATAGCCTGTAAATTTTACGATCATGAGCGCACAATTACAGAAATATCGATTTCTTCAGAACCTCTTGCCTGAACCGATTGCGAAACAACTGCTTGTTGTAACCGGAGCCAGACAGACAGGGAAGACGACCTTGGCCAAAACCAGATATCCGGATTTGAAGTACATCAACCTGGATGCCCCTGAAAATCGAGAAGTGATCCGAGCCATTTCAACGCCGGCATGGGCCACGAGTGTCGGCAATGCTGTCATTGATGAAGCACAAAAAGAACCCAGCCTATTTGAAAAAGTCAAATACGCTTTTGACGAAGGATCCCTCTCGTTTTGCCTTATGCTGGGGTCAATTCAGATTCTTCTGTTAAAGAAAATACGAGAATCTCTCGCAGGACGAGTCTCCCTTTATGAAATATGGCCTCTAATGATGGGCGAAATCTTCATGGATGTTGATCCTCATGATACTCAACCCCCGCTTGTTGACAGATTGTTTTCAAAGAAAAGCTTTGAGGACATACTCGGAGGCCTTCCGGGGATTCTGTTTGAGGAGGTTGATATCAAGTATCGTGATGCTGAGAACCATCTGTTGAAATGGGGGGGCATGCCAGCCTTACTGCCCCTGTCGGATCAACAACGCTGGAAATGGCTCAAAGACTACGTGTACACCTATCTAGAAAGGGATTTAGGCGATCTAGCTCGACTCGATGACCTTGTTCCATTTCGGACATTCCAGAGGTTATCCGCTCTCCGATCCGCCCAATTGCTCAACTATTCGGAGCTTTCACGGGATGCCGGCCTGAGCGTGGACACGGCTAGAAGGTATTTGCAGTACCTGGACCTTTCCTACCAGACCGTATTGCTTCAGCCATACTATCGGAATATCACCAGTTCCGTGATAAAAACACCCAAGTTGTATTGGGTCGATGTAGGGCTCTTGCGTCAGTTAGGAGGTTTCCGGAGTGAGTACTCCGGTGAGGTCTATGAAACTATGGTAGTAGGTGAACTCATAAAATGGATTCGCACTACCCAGAAACAGGCGAAACTCTATTTTTATAGAACGCGCTCGGGAATGGAACTCGATGTTCTCTTAAAAACCGAAAACGGCCTCATCGGTATGGAGATAAAGTCCAGAAAAACCCACGCAGAAGCCGACCTGCGTGCCATGAAGGAAGTGGCCCAGCGTCTGGGCAAAGAGTGGCGCGGCGGACTGCTTGTCAATCAAGGGAATATCCTCCAGAAGATTGGTGACCCGCATATCTGGGTGATACCTTCACGAAGATTGTTCATCTGATCTTAAGTGTTTTTGTGTCTCTTTGCCTGCAGATTTCTGCTGCAGGTAAACATCTCTTTTTCTTCACTTAAAAAAGCCCAAGCCCCGTCGCCTGTGCCACCGCTTCCCGGCGGCTGCTGACGTTGGCCTTTCCGAAGATGTTTCTCACGTGGAATTTTCCTTCTCCTTTGACATGTGTTGCCCAGCGAACCTTGGCCATTTTGTTGATTCCTAGGGGAGAAGACATGAGAAGAAGATTACGGCCGTTACAGAAGCATTTGCTGCCCGAGATGAATTGCATATCTTCAATCGCTTCTTTCAAACGCGGGGAGTAGCTTTAGTGCAACGCGAGCCATCCTTCGTCCGACAACAGATGCGCACAAGGTATCTGTATCGTGACCGCTAACTGCCCACGGGATGGGGAGTTGGTATCTATACTGTGCCCTTCGATGCGGAAGGGGAGGTAAATTCCACCAAAGGCGGAATACCGCGCCCACAAAGCCAATCCGCTTGGAAGGCTGTCCCCCTACCTTGTTCCCAGTAAAAAGGACAAAAGGCGGTCACAGAAAAGATCTGCAACCGCCTTTCATTCCCTTAAGAGCGTGAACAAGAGCCTGAACCCTTATGGGCCCGGCCTCTGAGATCATTCTCCCGAATTGATGGTTTAGTGTTGTACCCCGTGAACGTCGTCTAAAAATGCCCGCAGTCGCTTGGCCCAGAACTCGAAAGCCTCTTTTGCAGGGGTCAGCTTGCCTACATCGAGTTTCCCGCCGGGCGCCTTATCAATGGCCGCACCGATGCGCTCATTGGTAACGGAATCAAGGAACTCAGCTTCCATGGTCGCGCTGCCGATGCCTGTATATCCCCCGGTGGCGCCTTTCTTGACCAGGCTGAATGCCAACCCCACAGGAATAATGGTGGTCACCGTGCCCACGCCTGGCTTGCTGGTTTTGATTTCAGTAATGCCAATACGCACCCTCATCACGTCCGGCCCGACAGTATCTGTGAGTGGGTAGGCATCCTTTAGGGCATCAACAAAGGCCTTGTTGAATGCCTCGGTCAATTCCTGGATTTCACTGGGATGAATCCCTTTATAATCCGCGTCGTTTTTGAAGAAGTAGATCACTTCATCCATCATGATCTTGTTGTATTTGCTAAAATTGATACCCTCCTTCATATAGACCCTGTCAACCCCCTTTTGACCCTCTTTAAAGGCGGGGTAATCCTTGAGAAAGCCCGAGCCCACAGGCTTCTCCCCACAGTCTGCAACGTTGCCAAAGGCTACAACGACGATCAACAAAATGGTAAATCCGATTGATCTTCTCATCACTTACTCCTTTCTATATGTTTTCTAATTCACGGCTCTCCATGTTATTCAGCCCACCCATAGAACGGACCTTCAAGCCAAGAATGGTCAGAAGAATACCAAAAAAGAGCCCATATATGCCAATCATCCAGGCAACCGCCAGGGCGCCCCCAGCGGCATGTGGTAGCATGATCAAACCAAACAGCAGGGAAGCCATCCCGCTTAGACCGAGGGGCCACTCCCCTTTCATCTCTTTTCGGAGATCAATGGCCGCAGTGATTTCCAATATGCCTCTAGTCACTGCCCAGCCAGCGATAAAGAAGGCCAGTGTAACTCCGGCAGTGGGCAAGAAGAGGCTGCCTATCCAGGGCCCCAAGAAGGTGAAACACCCTGTCACCAGGCTCGTGCCTCCTTCGAGCAGGAGTCCCCAGCAGATTTTCCTGGCAAAGGTACTCAAGGCAGGAATAATGGTAAGCAAGCCTTCACAAACGACGAAGACGCCAAAAGCGAATATGACTATATCTAGTGTTAAAGGCGACCATCGAAGGGCTGTCAGGCCAAAAAGCATGGCAAGGAGGCCTCGTAACACAAAGGTCCACCAATATATTGAAAATAGCTGTACCATGTCGTTCCCTCAATGGTGTTTCATTTCACGCTTCGAGCCGGCTCTTCTTTTCCTTAACCGGTTGGAATGGTGAGTACGGGAGCGGCTTGGGGCGTGCCTGTCTCCGCCAGGGTAAAGAGAAACATTAGAAAACTGAACATCTTCTTTGATCTGAAGTCCTTGTCGTCAATCCAGAACCAATGGTCACGATAGCTTACCGCCACAAAGGCGTCGGCGGGTTTCTCCCCATCGCTTTGAACACGAATAAGAGGTGGCACACTGCCAGCCATATCCGTGTCATCCGCAAGGGTAGGCGCAGCACGCTGCTCCGCTACGTGGACGTTGGGCACCTCAATGTATGAGGCCAACTCTTCAAGGACTTCAAGCATGGAGCGGCTGAGCATGGCGATCTCCTGATCGTCCTGGGGAAGAGCTCCGTAAGAAACCCTATATTCCTGCAACCCTGGATTCAGCCCAAGGATTTCCCTCACCGTTTTCATCTCCGCCACGATGTCGGGATCTATATCCTTCCTCCGGAAGGACATCAGGATCACCTGCCTCCCGTCTTCTATTTCTTGGATGCGTATTCCCACGGCCATGGAGTCTTGAATCTTCCGGAGGGAGGAAATGAGTCGGTAAAAATCCGGATCACCCGGATGTGGTCTCACCCTTCCTCCCACACGATTGTAGATGCCGTTCACAGATTCTATGCAAACTCGGAATACGATGTCGACTGGCCGGCCTGCCTGTACCAGAGACAAGATCGCAGCAGGGCGGATCGGGGTCATGAGGCTTCGTGTAAACTTCTCTCCCATGAGCGGCTGATAGGTGATGGTGGGTCGATCAGCGTATTTCCCACGCCCACCCAGGGTCTGACTATCCGTCGGCAAAAAGGCATCCCAGGAGAGAGTTCCCTGGACCTCAGCTTCTACAAGTTGCTGACTGATGATGGAAGAAATGTCCAGAAAGATCGGCGCATCCGCATATCGAAGCTTTACCATGTTCAGGAGCATCTGGCTCTTCCAGGAGTCTGAGATGGCATCGGTGTAAGCAAATCTGTCACGCTCTATGGCCCGCGGCCCCATGCCCGTTGCGCAACCAGCAAGACAAAACATCGCCAACGTCGTGCAGATCATACGAAGTCTGGTCATTTGAATTTCCTCTCAATCGCTCACAAGACGGATCTTTCTATATGATCAAGCCTTATCACTCTAGAAACCTTCTCAATCATAGTCTAAGTACTTCAATCTTTCCAGTTGGCGGGCCTTCTTTCCATAGTTTCCCAGCTGACAGCCTAGCGTAAGCAGCAGCCGTTGATCGACTTCATCCTCTTCAGCGGGCACAGCATTATCCCAATCCACATTGTACTGAAGCGTGGCAGTTATGCCTTTGATGAGAGGAACTCGAAAGCCCGTTCTGGTGTATACTGCGATATCCTCGCTATCTGAAAGACTCCAGATGCCTTGGTTCCAGTGGAAAAACTGCACCCTCTCATCGAAGAAATAACTATCATAGGCAAGGCCCCAGCGGAGCCCAACATAATTGTTATCTTCGTCCACATCGTAATCCTCATTAATGTACGCGGGGCCCAGTTCCGCGGACAAATTACTTAGTGGTGTCTCAAAGAACTGATAGCCTGGCCCCACACTGGCAATGGATCTTAGATTAAGGTCCTTGAATTCATCCCTGTTGAAGAGCGTTCCAAACCAGCCATACCACTTCTCAGTGAAGAAATGGTCATACTTGAGCGTGCCCATGGATTTGTCCTTGGTCTTGTCGTTATCCTTATATTCCTTGTCGTACTCGGCCCAAACGGTGTACCTGGCCTCTTCCGTGCGCGCGAAAAACTGACCGTTCAGATGATACTCCTCCTTCTCCGTGTTTCCTGCCTCAATGTCCAGCCCCACATTGAAACCGGCCGTCCACTGATAGTCGGGGCCAGGGTTGATGGCCGCTACGTCTCCTATGGCAAAGGTCAAAGGCGCCTCCACCTTTTCTGCTTTCACGCTCAATTCTCCGTCCTCAGCAGCACGGACAACGCCACGAAAAGAGGTATCATCACTTAGCCCCACGTCAACGGGTCCGTCTGTTGCAATATCTGCAACGGCTTCCCATGGAATAGACAGGTCTCCGGCGTAAGAAGTTCTGATAGTGAGCACCTTGTCTTCCAGAGTCAAGACGGTCCCGGTAATACGATCACCGTTTTCTAATCGCACCTCATCCGCCCAGACTGCCTTGAACCCTGTAGGAAAGACAAACAGCACTAAAAACGGTATCGTCCATAATATGACGCTGAAGCTTTTCACGGGGATAATACCTCCAAAATCGTGACGGCCTCTTTTCTCAGGCCGGAGACGCCAAATTCTTGCCGCCAAGCCTCTCTTACTCTGGGTCGGGCCATTTTATTGGATGCGGTGCGCGGCCCAGAGCAGTTTACCGGGCAATGCACGCACCAAACACTACGAAACCTACCTGGTTGTCAGAGGCGGTAATGGTTGCCTTTCCGGTGCCCTCGGCGATGACCATGGTCCATCCCTTGCCGTTTTGGACGCCTTGAAGAATCAGGTTGCCTTCCATCTGCTCCATGCTCCTAATCTCGGTGGTGCGCACCGTCCCGTCTTCCAGGGTTCCGCTGATTGTCTTCTTCTCAAAGTCGATTTTGAGAAAGGACGGCATATCAATACTCTCTGCCTCACCTCGGAGACACTCGCCGGCCGGCGTGCACTCGATGGTCTCAATCACGGCGCAGAGCAGGGTCTTTGAACCATCAAAGTCGCCCGCATTAACCTGAACGGGAATGATACAGAGTGAAAATATGACAACACCCATTAGTTTCAGCCTATTCATGTCTTCCTCCTTACCTCTTCTGCCATTACTCCAGCACTCCGCTATTCCAATCACCCAGGCATCTACTTCACGGTGTATCCTTTCCCCTCAAGACAGGCCCCATAGGCACGATTATAGTGATTACGCTTCTGGGCATACTGAGCTGCCTGCTCTTGGGCCCACTGCTCCTGGGCTTGCTCTTGCTGGCGGACCTGATCTCGCTTCCTCATGCCTCCGAACAATCCGCCGGAAGCGGCACCAATGGCCGCTCCCTTTCCTGCATCGCCGGCAATGGCGCCAACGGCCACCCCCACCAGAGCGCCCCGAGCAGCCCCACGAACAGCGCTGCTCTGTGGAGCCTCCTGCTCGGGCGGCGGAGCAGTAGCCCTAGGCTGCGCCATGGGATCAAAACCGGTTTGCTGTTTGGCCCACTCGTAGCACGCATACTTATCCTTCTCGATCTGGTCCTGGCTCTGACCCTTGCTGGGAAAAACAATAAGGTCCTGCTGGGCCAAAGCGGCCCCTGCCCCGAATAGGAGAACCGACACTCCGCACAGGAGCATGCCGATGACGGTTCCTCTTTTTCTCATGACCTTCATGTTCTGTACCTCCTTTTGGAAAACATTTCCCTTAGAATGTGAACATGTCACGCTAGCGTGAATCTTTATCTTCCTTGACTTTGCCCCGATGCCTTCTATTCTGACAGCGCCTTGATCTCCTCGGCAATCTCCCTGCTCAGATCGGCAAGCATTTGGCTCTGTGCCGCAACCAGTGCCTCGTAAGTTGAAGCATCTGTCCTTGCGTTTAAGCTCGAATACTCCGTTAAGAGCACTTTTTCACCATCGTCTCCCAACAAGGTCCAGCGGGCCCTCATGGAAACATCTCCACCCAAGGCTCCGTCAAACCGCGTCACTTCCACAACGACCTGATAGCCGATAGGTGTGGTTCTCTTCCAAGGGTAGACGATCACACGATCTGTGGAAAGCAAGACCGTAAGGTTCTCTGCCAGGACTCGGGAACAGTTCTCCTCCAAGGGCTCCCCCCAGCGGGCAAAAGGGGCCACTTCAAGCTCATTGGCGCTGGTGCGGGTAATAATCTGCGGCCGATTCACATACTGTGGTAAATCCAAAGGGCCCACGCCAATAGTCAAATCGTCCTTTAGGGTCTGCGTCTTCAGGTCCCCTTTGGAGCTGTAAAGAGAATTCAGCACGTAGAACTTCGTCGTTTGCTGCGTGCCTCCGCCCAAATTGACGCACCCACCCAACACCACCGGGATCACAGAAAAAATAATCACCATGACTCGTAACAGTATGTGACCCATCATTTACCTCCAGGTCCTGCTTTGCCTCTTAGCAAGGCATCAGGGTGTTGTTCCAGATAGTCGGCCAAGACGCGCACAGATCGTGCTGCCGTAGAGACTTCTTCCATGGCCTTTGTAAGCTGGTAAGGCAATTCCGAGTTTTCCGCGATTGACCTATCGAGACTCTCTGCGAGCCTTTGGATGTCTTGCAGAGTCTCGTTGATGTTCTTCATTCCCTCTCCTATTTCAGGAGAATTCACTGCCCGTTCAATGCCTTTTATGGCGGAGGTCAAGTTGTTTACCATGTCATGGATGGGCAGGCTTTGGATGGTCTGACTCAATCGTTGCAGGCCCGTCTTGATGGTGGGGAGCTCTGGATACTTTGTGTCAGCGCCTACCAGTTTTGCCGGTTTGTCGGGATGGAAATCCAGATCTATCATGAGTTGACCCGTAACCATGCTCTGCATCTGCAGCTGGGCCCTTAGGCCACGGGCTATAAGGATTCTGATTTGTTCCTGAGCGCGCCGGCGCCGTTTTTCACCAACTCTTTCAAATCTTTCCGGATCGACCTCGATGAATACCGGAATTTTCACAGTCAGGTCGTTAGGATCGGCCCGCAGGGCGATGTCTGTGACCGAGCCTATTTTTACACCCCGGAACATGACAGCGGAACCAATATTGAGCCCCTTCACCGACCCGTCGAAGTACATCACATAGGGCTCCATCTTGGACAGGAACTTGCCGCTGCCGAAAATCAGCACCCCTGTCACCGCCAGCGCCACTGCGCCCACGACGAAAGCACCAATTACTGTTTTGTTTGCCTGTTTGCTCATGATCTCTTTTCCCCATCCTGCAAGAACTGAAATGACTGGCTTCTCAGCATATTTTCTTCCGCCTTCTGACACCTAATCCCCGACTCCTGACTTCTGCCTCCCGCCTTCTGTCTTTCACTTCCCCTCTTCCTCCCCCCTCCTTAGAAAACGCTGCACCTTGGGATCACCTGATTCTGCCAGGAGCATTTTGGGATCCCCACTGGCAATCATAGTCTTTGATTCCGGGTCCAGAAAGACCGAGTTGTTCCCAATCGCAAAAATGCTTGCTAGTTCATGGGTCACTATCACCACTGTGGCTCCGAGACTGTCCCGGAGTTCCAGGATCAGGTCATCCAGGAGTTTGGCACTCACCGGATCAAGTCCTGCTGAAGGCTCGTCAAAAAAAAGAACCTCGGGATCAAGGGCCATGGCCCGGGCAAGGCCGGCCCGTTTTCTCATCCCTCCACTGATCTCTGAAGGATAGTAATCGTCAAAGCCCGCCAGGCCCACCAGCGCCAGCTTCAGCGAAACTATCTCCTTGATTCCACCGGGGCTCAGGTCCGTGTACTCTCCCAGAGGCAGGGCCACGTTTTCCGCCAGGGTCATGGAACTCCAGAGGGCGCCACTCTGGTAGAGTATGCCGATGTCCCTCATAATTTGGTCCCGCTTTTCAGGTCCCGTTTCCCAGAAATTCACATCACCGTAGAAAACCTGCCCCCGAGCAGGGGCCTTTAGTCCGACCATAGTCTTCATGAGTGTGCTTTTGCCGCAACCGCTTCCACCCATAATAATGAAGACATCGCCACGATTGACAGTAAAGCTGACGTCTTGCATCAGCACAAAACTGCCGTAGGCCATGGTAAGGTTTTCTACTACTATGTGGGATTCTCTTTTGGTCATCACTTCAGCGTCACACCTTGTTGCTAGACAGACTAATTGAGTATACCAGCGCTTGTTACCAGGCGTAGGCGACACCCACCCCGGCAATCACTTGCATGTCTGAACCCCGATCATCAACAACAGGGCTGTTCTTTGCATCGGAAAGGAGGCTCTTGATCCTGATGCCGGCCCCCAGATGCCAGGATTTACTCAGGTGAACCATTAGCATTGGCTGAATATACACATCCTTCAGCCCCTCCTCTGCATCGTAGACTGGAAGGGGGGTGCTAATAGAGTCTTCCCCCGTTACATCAAAATAGGCGGACATGTAGTCGTCGCTTGCATAGGTGCCGCCGCCTGCGATGCCAAGATCAATGGCCTTTGAGACAGGGTACCACGCCCGGGCCGATGCTTGTATGGTGAAACCATCGTGTCCGTCTGAAACATCTTGAAGGTAACTCAGGCTGGCCCCATATCTGATGCGAGGGTTTTGGTTGTCGCGGATGAGAAACCCTGCGAAGGCCCCCACTTCGAAGGAGTCGTCAACTTGGTGGATTTCCTTTATCACCTTATCCTCTATATCCTCGTCCCGCCCAAATCGATAGCGGGCTATGGGGCCAAACTGCAGGGCATCGTGGTTCAAAATATTGACTTCCAGATAGCTGCCTAGAAGTCGAATGTGGCGGTTTTCAAATTGCAGGTTAAGGGCCGGCAGCGCACCGAACATGTAGTCATCTGACCCCTCGTAATCCGGCACCACCCCTGCGGACACCCCCACCACATCGGGGACCTCAAGTTCCAGGGGAACCACAAAATCCGCCGCCGCGAACACCGCCCCCTTCAAAAACACCGCGCTGGTCAGAATCGCCACCAAACAGAACAGATGTCCCACCTTTATCATTCGCTTTTCCCTTCCAATTTTTCTAAGTTCGGAAGTCCGCCTCATTTCCATTCCCATGCCTCCATTGCTGCACCACGTCTTGTTTCTGGCACCTGTTCCCTGGTCCCTGTGCACTGCTATATTCCCAGCACATTACATGCGATCGTGACGATGGCTGTCGCCACCACGATGCTTACAATCCCCGTGACCACGGCTGACGTGGCCGCATCGCCCACAGCAGAGGCGCTGCGTCCGCATTGCATTCCCCTGAGGCACCCGGCCAGGGCTACCAACACTCCGAATACGGCGCTTTGAAAGAGGCCGATCCACAAGTTGTTTAGACTGATGCCCGCCCGGGTCTGGTTGTAATACTCAACCACATTCAGGTCGAGCATGGTTACCCCGACGATCAGTCCGCCTAGGACGCCCATCAGATCGGCATACAGGCAAAGCAGGGGCATCATGAGCGCAAGGGCAATCATCCTCGGCAGGACAAGGAATTCCATGGGAGATATGCCAAGGGTCTCCAAGGCGTCGATTTCCTCGTTTACCTGCATCGTGCCCAACTGGGCAGCAAAAGCCGCTCCCGTGCGGCCTGCCATGATGATGCCTGCCATGACGGCCCCCATGACGCGAACCATGGCTATGCCCACGAGGTTCGCCACATAAATCTGGGCCCCGAACATCATGAGTTGCACCGCCCCCACAAAGGCGAGGATCAGGCCCACGAGCAGGCTGATAAGCGATACAATGGGCAGGGCCTGGGCGCCGCATTCCTGGATGATCAGCATAAGATCACAACGCCGGAACCGGGCTTTGCCGCGCAACACCCTTGTGACAGCAATGAAGGCTGCACCAATGAAGTTCAGCATTTCTACTGTGGAACGGCCGAAGTCGACGGCAGAATCCCCAACACGGGCCAGAAAAGGGACGCGCGTCGCTTCCCTACGGGCACCCTTTCTCTCAGGCACGGCAGAGGCAAGGGCCAGAAGGCGCTGTACGCCCTCCGGCAGGCCCACTTTATCCACCTGGATTTTCTTCTCTGAGCACTGGTCGATGACTTTGGATAGAAATGTCAATAGACCGCTGTCCCAGCCTGTAAGGTCCTGACAATCAAAGGCGATGAGCCGGGCCTTTGGCTCGGATTGGATCTGCTCCAATACGGCATCAGCTTTGGGCAGTGCTTCTCCGATCTTCCAGTCCCCTCCAAGGTGCACCAGAAGCGTGTCAGCCGTCGTCGGGCCAAAACCTATTTTCGTTTGTCCAGCCATTTGCCGTTTCATCGCAGTCCGATCTTGGTTGCCCTGTTTCGGCAGCAGAGATACAGAGTGGCGGTTTCTTGTGGGCTGTCAGAATCAGCTACCAGTGAAACAGGACGCTGAGACCTGCGCCGAACTCATCCACATCATAGAGGTACCAGTCGGGATCTCCCTCTTCTTCATTTTCATATTCTACGGCCGTGTATTTGCCATAAAGCGCGGCGGACCAATGCTCGAAAAAGCGCCAGGAAACGCCGGTAGAAACGAGGTATGTTCCCTCGGAGCCGCCAAACCCTGCGTTCACAAGGCTATTCCACGTCCATTTTTCGGCAAGGACAACATCAGCCGACATGCCAAAGAGTATATCGGCCCAACTCTCATCAATGTCTCTATTCAAACGGGTGGTTGTCCCGCCCTCAACCACGGTGACCTCGCTATCCCAATCGTGCTTGGTATATCGCACGCCACAGTGGGCTCTGAGCGTGATGCGATCAGTTGCCGCCACAGGGAAACCCACGGTCAGCTCACCGCCCATCATCTCAAAATTAAGGTCAGAGTAAAGGGACCCATCTGAAAGGGTAGTTCTCGAATCACCTTCCAGCTCCAGTTGACTCAAAGAGTACTGAATCATCCATGTGCCATCTGTGGCATAACCGGCAAGCCCAAAGGCTGTTTCCATGAGATCGTCGATATCATCGGGGTCAAGATCCACGTCAAGTTCGACGGGGCCTTGCAGGTTTGTGTGAAACCCTATGTCCCCATCCACATTGAGGCGAAACAGACCGGTTCCAACGCCAAAATTCCACTCTGCCTTTGCCACTGCGCTGTAATTCATCACAACACCCAACACACAAAGAACGATCAACCATTGCTTTGCCTTCACTGGTTTTCCTCCCATCTCTTTTGTTTCAAGTTTGTTCCCCCCCTCATGATCCTACCCGCTCAACGTCAAAGAAATACCGTGCAACCTATCCAGATCCCGCTGCCAGTTTCACCCAGACGGAGCTTTCCCCCAAAAAGGAGGGAAAAACGGCCGGTGAAGGAGATCCATCACTGGCCGGGGTAAATACGGGTAATCTTTGTGCCTTGAAGCCCGAGCCCGGCCATGAGCCCTTTCTGACCGAAGAAGAAGGCATAGACGTCTTCTTGGGCGGTGGTCGTGGTCAGCGATCCGGACACACCCTCGTCCACGATGACAATGGATGGGCCCACCCCAACTTCCCAGCCGTCACTCTGGTCGAGCCAGTTCATGGCCGAGTCGGTCATGAAGAAAAGCACATACCCATACTTCTGCAAGCCAGCTTGCAAACCATAGGAAATCTGAACCGTCTTATAATAGCCGCTGGTCCTTCTGTTCTTGAGGAAAGCCCCCTCACCATATTGTCCCCCCACCAGGAAGCCTCCCTTCACGATGCTTGGAAAAACCAGGATGCCCTTCGCCTTTTCTCCCAACGTCTTGGCAGAAGCGGAGTCTGCATACAGTTCCTCCAAGGCATTTTTGACATCGCGGTCAATCTCTACCGCGGTGGCTTCCGCAGCGGCATTGGGGCTATTATATGTCCCCACAGAGAAGGCAAAGACCAACAACGTGGCCGTTAAACCTAGGTATCTCATCATGGTAACCTCCTTTTTGTTATGACTACTTGACATTTCCAATGAGCGGTATGTTTGCCGCAACTTCATACATGAGCGCCGCGTTTATCTTGTTCTCGATCTGATAGTAGCGCACGACCTTTACGTCGGGCAGGACTTTGCGGAACTTGCCAAGATACTTCTTCCGAAGTTTCAGATCCACAGCCTCGATGGCCATATACTCGTCAAGGAGTTTCTTCGCAGTATCGTTGGTCATCTCTTTGTAGGCCTCCGCATAGTCATTGATCAACTTCAGGGTTCGTGCGCGAAGCAGGAACAGTTCATCCTGATACGCTTCATAGACAGGCCAGAACCCCTTGGCTTCAGCCTCAGTAAGCTGCATGTTCCCGGCGATGAAGAGCTTCTTGTCGGCCCGGACCTTCTCAATGACAAACTGCATGTTGTTTGCCGGTTTGTCCTTTGCGGATACTAAAAAGGGCCACGCCATCACCAATCCCAACATAGGGAGTATCATTCTGTTTTTCATGTTCATGCTTTTTCTCCTTTTTGATGCCTGTTCATTCTGTTTCCCTTCTCTCTTTGCGTCTTCCCCTGACCATCCTTGGAGTTTCGCTTGACGGTATACCTTTCTAGCGGCCGGCACATCCCCTGAAAAGGGTTAAAAATGGGGGATATTGAGGATCGGGGGTGGGAGATGGGGAGTGAAGGCAATGGGGGCAGATCCGCTGCCTTCAGCATGGAGAGGGTTTCGAGCCCGGCAGCGGGAAAAATGGTTTGAACACCTGCCAGAGAATGGGAGAGGAACCGACGCAGGTCGTTGTCCTTTTCGTCCAGTGACAACCAGGCCCCGGATCGGTCGATAGTGGCCAGCCAACTGCTGATGAGAATACTTTTTCCGTATCCTGCCGGGGCCGAGACCAGTGTCAAAGGCCGATCACTTCCCCCGTCAAGATATTCCATTATTAGAGAACGGTGCACATAGTCCGCAGGGACCGGCGGCCGGTGGAGTTTGGTGTGAAGGATGGGGTTATGGTTTGTTTGCATTTCCATCTGGGCTTCAATATTTTAGGTGTCAGCCCCCCCAACACCCTATATCTGGCTCTCTATCGGCAATAGCCGAAAGAAGAAATCGGAAACACGCTGCCAGAAATGACGCGCCGGTTGCCTGGTTACTGTTCCGGAACTCGATTCCCACTTCATCTGATTGTCCTCATCCAGATAAACACGCCATGCGTTTTCAGGGGACATGAGGGCGTCGAACTGGTCTGCGATCTGACCGCATAGACCTGGAGACTCGATATAGAGACCGTTTTCCGTATTAAGTTCAATAGCGCGAGGGTCGAGATTCAGCGATCCAACAAAACAGCGGTCCCGATCCGCCACCATTGCTTTGACGTGGAGACAGGTGAATTCTGACGCCACCGGAGGCACGTTCGACAGCCTCCGTATTTCCGCCGGCAAATCATGCTTCATTTCATACAGGGACGCACCGATCTCGAGAATCTTTCGACGGTATTTCTTGTAATGGCTATGGGCTGCCGTGTGATTATTGGCACCCATGGAAGGGGTAATGATCGATACTTTCACGCCACGAGACAAAAGTTCTTCCAGCTTGTTCAGTAAACCTTCTGTGGGGATGAAATAGGGTGACACAATGACGATCTCCTCTTGACTGGGAGCTGCGATATAATTAAGCATATCCAACAGACGATGTTCTTCTTCTCCTATCAGGACAGGCTTGTCCTGAAGGAAATACGCTCTTCCGGGCACAAGGGCCTTCGGAAGTTGCCGGAAGGTTTCTTCCCAGTCTCTCGGCTTCAAAGGGTAAGACGAGAGCACATCGGCTCTTTTTGCCAAATACGCTTCGTCCCTTTTGCGAATAGGTCCGATTTCCTCGATGCTTGCCTTATCGGACATGGCCCTTCCAGGATAGGCCAATTCAGCATTCCAGTAGGCATCAAAGGCGCTGGCAAGCTCGGATAAAACAGGACCAACGACCAGCACATCCAGATCGCGGAAATTATACTTCTTACCGAGACCAAAGTATTCATTGCCGATATTGCGACCGCCCACAATGGCGACATGATTATCGGCAATAAACAGCTTGTTGTGCATGCGTCGGTTGAGTTCTTCCAAGTTAGACAGAAAATCAATCGCTGAACCCACCAAGCTTTCACGGACCTTTCCGGGGTTAAATATCTTAATGTCGATATTCGGATGCAGTGTAAGGGCGGCCACGCTACGATCATCGGGTGCGAAAACCATGTCATCCACAAGCAAGCGGACGCGTACGCCACGATCGGCTGCCCGCAGGAGGCGTTCAAATAGAAGCACGCCAACCTCGTCATCCTGCCAGATAAAATACTGGGCGTCGATGGATTGTGTTGCTTGGTCTACAAGAGCGAGGCGCCATTTATAGGCTTCGGCACTGCTTGAAAGCAGTAAGAACCCGCACTGACCGGGTGAGTGGTCTTTGGCCACCGCAGAGGCGACCGTTGAGAGCACTCCGCTGGGCGCCGGCGGCATGGAGTAGACATCCTGTGTGTGGGGCGCCGGTTTAAGGGTTGCACATCCGCCAGAGATCAGGACTAGAAGAACAAGAAAGCCTCGGATCATATTTTTCATAAAGCCTCCTCAAGTTTTCCGCACCGGGTCTTCATCACAGCCGCCCGCGGTCAAATTCCAAGATAGCGATTCAGGCTGTCCTGCCACGCCGGTTGATGAATCTTTTCAAGAAACAAATGATTAATCGGTTCTCGCAAAGGACTCCCCTTGGGTAGGCCGATCCCGGAGACTAACCGATTCATCCACACTGCGCAGGTGCAGATCCCGTTGGGGAAAGGCAATCTCGATACTCGCTGCCCGGAAACGCCGGTCAATCTCCTGGTGTAGCTCGCTTTTTGCCTTCAGCCTGGCATCAACATCGGAGACCCAGACGCGAAGCTCGAAGTCGAGCGTACTCTGCCCGAAACTGAGAAAGAGCACCTGGGGCGCGGGCGTCTCCACCACCCTGCTGTTTGCTTTGGCGCATGCCATGAGCGTTTCTATGACCAGGGGGACGTCGGATCCATAGGCCACCCCCACCGGAATAATGAGCCGTATTTCACGATTGCTAAGGGTCCAATTGGTTACCTGATTGGTGACCAGATCGGCGTTGGGGATGATCACTTCTGCGTGGTCAAAGGTCTGGACGGTTGTAGCTCGAAGGCCGATCCTTTTGATTTCAGACCAGTTTCCATGGAATTCGATGTAGTCTCCCACCCTGATGGGTCGTTCAAAGAGCAAAATGAGACCGCTGACAAAGTTGTTCACTACCCCTTGCAGGCCAAAACCGATGCCCACGCCAAGGGCGCTCAGCATGATGGTGAGTTTTGTGATCTCGAGCCCGAGTGTCGACACCGCCCATAAGAAGCCCACGGATATGATGACGTAGTGAACCAGTCGTGCAATTGAAAGACGGACCCCCCTTTCCACCCCGCGCCTGAAGAGCACTTCATCGACGAGCAGTTTCTTGACGATTGAGGATGCCACAAAGGATCCATAAAAGATGGCTGCTGAAGCAATCAGCAAGCCTACACTTATCCGTTGGGAACCCAAGTTGAACCCAAGGGCCAGCAAACCTTTGATGGCCCCTCTCATGCTGTCATAAATTTTCCAGGTCACAAGAAGAGTGGGTAGCAAAACGAGCCCCCATATGGCGACGTCAATGAGGCATGCCGCTCGGCGAATGATGACATCGGTATCGCTCTGCAGCACCGTCGCTCGCCGCAGAGGAGAGTCTTGGAACACCCATTCCACACCCCCGCGAATCACGCGCATGAACAATAGGAAGACAAGCACTATTGCCATGGAATTTATCGAAGATACGAACAGGTATAAGGCCAGCCCTCCTTTGCCCCAAAGCTGGACCACGATGATGACGGCAAAAAAGAGAGCACCCAAACGAAGCGACCGCGTGTAAAGGCCTGAGGCTTGATGGCGAACGCTTTTCCCGGCCCACTGCACACAGAAAATAAGGCCAAGCAGCGCTGTGACTACCGTGTACAGGCGGAAAAGTGGGAGGGGCAGGCTCACCACAGACATGAGCCTGGTGACGATCAAAAGGATCATCAATCCGTAAACAAAGTGCCTTTTCCATGAGAGCTCATACAAGCTTCCTGCCAGGCGGGCAAAGGAGATGCCGCCGACAATCGTAAGGGCCAGTCTCCACGTAGCCGGGATCCCCTCATATTGATAAAGAAAAAAGGTGGCCATAAGGCCTAGAAACAAACTGGCTGAAAAGGGCCGTGCCGCAAGAAACCCCCAGCGACTGGATTCGCTTAACACCTGCCGGTTTCGGCGGACGGCGATGATCACGACGAGAGAAAGCAGTCCCTGGAGCAGAACAATCCATCCCTGCCGGCCCCAAAAACGGGTGTCCGGCCATGAGACCTCATACAGGCCTTTTTGCACGGCGTGCCACAATTGGCTTGAAAACTGAGAAAAATATCGCGTGGAGAACATGGGAGGAGATGCATCAAGGAGGACATCACGCCGCCCGGCCAGAATCAGATCGTCCAATTCTGCCACAAGAGCGTGTATCTCAGCCTGGATATCGCCTGCTTTCTCCTGCACCGTCAGCATGGCCTCCAACTGCGAGACAATCAAATTCAGGGCCGTGTCGATGGTGTCATTTGCTTTTTCAAAGGTCGATGTGAGCTTGTCCAGGCCTCCTTCCTTGAGCAGGTAAGACTGCCATTCGTTCCAATTTGTTTTCTCCGCCAGCCATTCCTTCCTCCAGGCCCCAAGCTGACGAATGGCCTCGCCAAGGGGCTTGCTGATTCCTTCAAATGAGTCATTCTTTTTCTCCAATGCCGTTTTGATTTCCACCAGCCTGTTGTAATTGTAATCCTTCGAATTCTTCAGACGTTGCAGTTTATCGGCAGGATCGGCCAGATCCGCCTCGATCACGGCGTACTTTTCTTCAACCAAGGAGACGTCCAGGCCACCCTCAATACTATTTTGAAGGGCTGCCAAACGGCTGGACAGTTTTGTCGCCAAGGGCACAACATCTGCCAGGTCCGGCACTTCAACGACGACTTCTTCTTTTGCGCCAGCGGTTGGATCCTCTTGGGTCTTCTCCTGGGCCCGCAAGTGGCTTGATGTGAGCAGTGCAGCCATCAGCAGAGTGATACAGAGGATTCTTCTTGCAGGAATTGTCATGAGCTTCTCCCAGTCACAGGTGACACAAAATGGACCCCTCAAGTGTAGAATATGATCTATTTGGGATCGATTTCACTTCCTCCTAGCACCTTTACATCAAGCGGTCCTTGTGCATTGTCGTGCTTCCAAAAAGAATGCCGGAACGGGAGCGAGAACTGGATCCCCTGGCCTTCAAACTTGCGGAGTATTGCGAAATTCACCTTTTCGCTAAACGCTTTGAATTCCCAGTAGTCTGAGGACCTATACCAGTACTTGAACTGGATGCTGAACGCATCTGGAGTGAATTCGTTGAAAAAGACGCGCGGCGGACGATCAGGATCCAAGCCTTCGTGTTCGTCCAGTTCATCTCGAATGATCGCCACGGCCAGCTCGACTTTCTCTCGGGGTGTATCCAGTGGGATGTGAATCTCACCGACCCGGCCCATATAAGGCCGGCGTGACAGGTTCTCGATATCGCTTGCAGCCAGTTGATCGTTTGCAAGTGTGACTTCGGGGCCGGTGAGCAGACGAAGCCGTGTGGATCGCAGGCCAATGTCCTCCACGACACCGTCGTACTCTCTCACGAGTATCCGCTCGCCGACGCGAAAGGGTTTGTCCCACAAGAGGACCAATGTCCCAAAGAGCGTTTTCAGCGTGTCCTGTGCTCCCAGGGCGATGGCAAGCCCACCGATTCCAGCGCTTGCTAGGAGTGTGGCGATGGGGATGCCAAGATACTGGCCTCCCGCAAGAAGGAGGATCACTCCTAAAGCGAAACTCGCCAATTTGGAAATGATCCTGATCAGCTGGGCATTCAGCCCTGCCGGGTTGACATAGGGCGACGCGATGATGGACTCGGCGATTCGGTTGCTGAGTGCAAAGATGACCACGAGTGCTGCCAACAGGGTGACTAGAATGGTGACGAAATCAGCGATGTAAAGAGGTGTGCCGCGTAGCGTCAGGTAACGGTAGGCCACATATTTGAAGGCCAAAGGGATCAGCATGGCGGCAATCGGGAAGAGGATTGTTGGCCAGTACTTGAAAATACTTTTTCCGCGCACGCGATTGGTGAAAGCAACGTGGCCTTGATAGGTCACCGTCATTAGCGTGATTGCCACCAGAAAAGCCACCAGGAGCCCGGGCCATTTCCAATTGGCCAGGCCCCACGTCCTCCCCAGCCGCAGGTTTTCCGGGAGCGCTTCGACAACCGCCGCTAGAAGAGGATGGCCTGGCGCAGACAGGTACCACCGGTACAGGTTTTCAGATACCTGCGGTCCCTCGGTGCGATACGGTCTGGCCTCAATGCGCCTGAAATACCGTGGTGCACGTTCCACGGTTCCCGGCGAGAAGAGGTACTCGTGCCGTCTTGGCCCTTGCTCTACTCTGGAAATCGTGATTCTGGTTTCCGGAATTCGATAGTCAGTCAACTTTTCGAGGCCACCGGCGGCTATAATCTCCGCCATGTCGGGAACCTGATCCCAGGGTGGCAATATGACACGGTCCAATATCTCTTTGATGCATACGGCTACTTCACCGGCCCGATCTTCACGAGCGAAGGAGGGGAGTTCACTATCATCAATGCAATCCAGCGCACGTTCGGCGATTGCAATGTGCTCCGGGTCGGCTC
>Ga0180437_10004533_pt1 | contig 19710 bp, 24 predicted proteins | sample SS_ome_4_FD_132410 | JGI IMG/M metagenome (GOLD analysis project Ga0180437, IMG submission 132410) | Hypersaline lake sediment archaeal communities from the Salton Sea, California, USA - SS_3_D_1 metaG | ecosystem: Environmental > Aquatic > Non-marine Saline and Alkaline > Hypersaline >... | reverse complement strand
CCAGCTCGTAACTGCTAATCTGGTTGCAGGTGCTTGGCTTGAAGGTAGTGGCGCTCTCGTAGGTCTCACTATCGGTGCTAATCCGGGTCAGATCACTGTAGGTGCTACTGGTACATTTACTGCCGGTAAGTATCGACTGATCGTTGAGTATATCCAGCCCAAACCTGTTCAGACAGGCTAAGGTTGCGTAATTAACCCTAACGGAGAGGAGGGGATAAAACCCCTCCAATCCTAGTTTGGAGAAATACTTTGGCAAAGATGACTTTAATTCAAATAGTTAAGAATATTCTTAGCTCTATGGATAGTGATGATGTCAACTCTATCAACGATACTGTAGAAGCTCTACAGGTAGCTGAGGTAGTTAAAGAGACCTACTTTGCCCTTATAGATGAATTGAACCTCCCATCCAAAGGAGGTTTAGTTAATTTAGAATCTGCTGTCCCTGCATTTCCAACTAAGATGCGAATACCTGACACGGTGACACGCATTGACTGGATTAAATATAACAGGGAAGACGCTACGATAGCACATGCAGCGTACAAAGATGTTATCTATCTGACTCCACAACAGTTTATGGACCATATATTGAGCCGTAACAGTGAAGCAGATAACTATGTTGAATACACGGATGATGGAATTGTCTATGTTCTGCGTAACGACACTATTCCTACCTATTGGACATCAATAGACGATAAGCATATTATTTTTGACAGTTGGGACTCTGCTACAGAGACTAACTTGCAAGGATCGAAAACTACGGTACGTGCTCTTTATGGCCACGGGTGGACAATGGACGATGATTATATACCCGATCTGCCAGAGAACCTGTTTACTTTGCTACTGAATGAGGCCAAAAGCACTAGTTTCTTTAACTTTAAACAGACAGTTCACAACAAAGCTGAACAGTACAACCGCCGACAGCGGATTGCTTTACGTAAAAACAAATTTGCTACCGATGGTGGCATACCGACCCCTAATTACGGAAGGAAGACCAGAAAATGACAGACCAGCTCGAACGAAATCACGCCGTTAAGAATTACGAAACTCCCGCAGGTAAAGAGATTGGTATCTTTAAGGTTGCCAATACTTCTCTGTACCGTATAGGTTTTCTGCAAGGTGGAGAAGTGCCACTAGCCTTATCAGGCATGTTCACTGCACCATCTAAGGCTGTACAGGCTATCGAATCCTATTTAGCCAAGAGGGAAAGGGACGAAAATCGTAATACTAAACAAGTTGTCAAAGGAACTCCTACTAAAAAGGCTAGTTAATGGCACTCAATTCCGCCAATAAGAATTATTTCCAGTTTGTCAAAGGCATCGTAACAGAAGCCTCTCCTTTGAATCGTCCTGAAAATACTTCTATTGACGAACAGAACTTCGAGTTATTTCTTCAGGGCTACAGAAAAAGGCGCAAAGGTCTTTCAGCAGAAGATGTGAACCAAGGACAGGTCTCTCCTACTTTAGCAAGTCTTGCTAGGGGAAGTATGCCTACTATGGACACTTTCAGGTGGGATAATCCCGGTAATATAGCTGATATATCCTTTGTATTAGCCAAAGATGGCTCTCAAGTTGTACTGTGGCAAGAAGTAAGCGGCAAGTTTAACTCGTATACCAGTACTTACGATGTGATTGATCTGTACGATTACAGGTCTGCTTCAGCTACGTCGCGTGCTGATATCGACAACATGCGCATAGAGTACACCCAAGGCAACGGTCAGTGCTTTATTGTTGGTGGTCTTATTGACGCTATTAGCTTAGAGTGGGATTCGTCTAACAGTGATATTATTATCAGACGTTTGACGTTCTTTGAACGTGATCTCGACGGACTAGTAGATGGTTCTGAAGGTAGTTCTGAGCCTACGAGTCTGTCTCTGAACCATAAGTATAACTTGTGGAATCAAGGATGGCCGGATGGCTACATTACTCAATACTTTACGGCTGTCAGTAGGTATCCATCTAATGCACAGGTATGGTTTTATGGTAAGCGTGTAGATCCTTCTACAGGAAACGAGATCTTTGACTCTACTTTCTTGCAGATGCAGGACTTTGGTAACGCTAACGCTCCTCGTGGTCGTATAATGAAGAACATTTACAACCATGACGAGAACTATGTTACCTATAATATAGCAAACGCTACAGCAGTTAGTTGGAACAATGCTACTAAAGAGTTCACAATCACTACACAAGACCCTCACGGACTTGCTGTAAGTGATCTGATCTTGATGCTGAATGCCAACTTGACTATTTTTAATGGTATAGGGTACACGAACTATGATATCAGTGGGAACTGGTTTGTAAACGCAGTTCCTTCGACTACTACTTTTACAATACTGGATTCGTCTTTAGCAAATACTGCTACTAGTTGGTCATTTACTGATGCTGGAAGTGTCTCTGTGGCACTCCCCGGTTCTATAGCTGGTACGCTTCCTCCGTATTGGGACGCAACAAACACTAAACGATATAGCAAGGTGGAGTTTTTCGCCAATCGCTTATGGTTAGCAGGTTTGGATGACGACAGATATGGAAGACGACTATATTTTTCTCAAATTGCTACTGATAAGGTTAAACTCACACGATTACACCAAGACGCCGATCCTACCTCAGAACATATTTCCGACCTACTTCCTACCGATGGAGGTTTTGTCTCATTGCCGGACATTGGCAACGTACTCGGAATGGAGGTATTCGGTCGTTATCTATTGGTATTTGCAGACAACGGAGTATGGGCAATAGGACCCGGCGATGGACGAGAATTCAGAGCTGATGATTACTCAGTAAAAGAATTGACAAGGGCTGATCTTGTTCACCCTAGAGCTATTGTGAAGACTGGTTCTAATGTCATGTACTGGACAACAGAGGGAATCTACGCAGTAGTAGCTAACGAGGTATCGGGTGAACCTGAGATAGCCAACCTCACTAAAAACACGATCCACTCACTATACAAAGACGTTCTTAAGAACAATACCTTTGATGTAAGAGGAGTGTTCGATAAAGTAGAGAACCGTATATTCTGGATGTACAATGATACAACTTCAGAGCTATGGGACCCTACGTACGCTAAAAACTGGCAAGCCTCTAAGATACTGATTGCTGATTTGAGCATAGGAGCTTTCTATAAGTACACTCTGTATGAACCCAATAGCACCTATAGTGATTTCCAGCCCGTTGCACTAGAGACCTCTAAAGAGTTTATTGACAATAAATCGTATGTCAGGATGCTTGTTAGATGTACCATACCCGGAGAACCTAATCCTGAACTGCTATGGTTCACTTTCTCGAATGACCAGACCTTTACAGACTTCAGTGATTTTGTCACTACTGGATGGGCTCCTCCTGTGTGGCTTGATACAAGCTACGAGATCATGCAAGATGCGATGCGTAAGAAGTTTGCTAACTACATCTATTGCTACTTTAACCGTACAGAAGATACGGCGGTAGATGATGGATCAGGCAACTTTAATCTAACGGTTCCATCTAGTTGCTTCATGTCTGTACGTTGGGACTGGGCAGGAAGCGCTATCAGTGGGAAGTACTCTCAGACTCAACAGGTATACCGACTAGGAAGATTTCTACCTCCCGGTAGTGCCGGATCTTGGGATAATGGATTTCCTGTAGTAGTTACAAAAAACAAGGTACGTGGTACTGGAAAATCTTTCTACATCCATTTCGAGGGGGAAGATTATAAGGACGTACAGCTCCTTGGATGGGCAATTGAAATTCAAGGAGTAACTAAGGTATGAATAATGATACTACACTTTATGGTATAAACTCAAAGCACGTTATTGATGTACCTCTCATAAAAACAAATGACGTAGAAGTTAGTATGCAACTGCTTGATTTTCAACCAGATGTCTGTGTCGTTCATTGTGAAGTTCAGAACTGGTCTTTTGGGAAGTACAAGGAATTTATTGATATGTGGAGTGAGATTATTGTAGCTCTGCGTGATAAAGGGTTTAAGAAGGTATTAGCACTGATAAAGCAAGACGATGATGGCAAGAATGAACACTTCTGCGAAATGTTTGGGTTTATGTACATTGCATCGTACCCAGATGTGGAGCTTGATGAAGTCAGAATATTAGGACTGGAGTTATAATACAATGGGCGTTTCAATCGCAATTCTTGCTCTGGCCGCAGCATCGGCGGCAGCAACTACCTACTCAGCGGTAGAAACTTATAAGCAAGGCCAAGCTCAAGAGCGATCTGCTAGAGCGCAGAGACGTGCTATAGATGCACGTAACCGTATGATTGCAGCAGAGAATCAGCGCAAGAAACGTAACGCTATAAGGCAAGCTCGTCAAGCCCAAGCGGCTGTTGTAGCACAGACAGCAGAATCGGGTGGTTCTGTAGCACTTCCGTCTTCAGGGACACAGGGAGCACAGTCTAGTATTACGTCACAGTTAACTTCTAACCTGAGTTTCTTGGATCAAGGTGAGCAGTATTCGGCTTACGCACAGCAACAGAGTGCAGAAGCTTTCCGTCACGATTTGACAGCAGCACGCCACGGCAGCAGAGCTAGGTTAGGATCTTCAGTAGCAGAAGTATTTGGTTCAGCAGCGGGAGCAGCAGGCAGATATGGCTAAACCTAAGTTTTCAGATTTACTAGAGGCTAAGAGTGGAGATACTTTCTACGAGTCGCTAGTACCCGGAGACACAATAACCATGGCTGAAAACCAGAGAGCCAATACGTACGATGAACGGCTCTCTAGTATGGCAGCTATGGTAAACTCCAACAACCAGCCTTTTAGTGTATTTGAGGCTTACGAACGCGCTCGCTCTGAAATAAGGGTAGACCCAACACTAGAAACAACTAAACGCGCTATGCGTGAGAATGTAGTAGGAGACGTTGAAGCAGATCTGGACAACGTCATAAATGAATATATCAGCAATGGAGATATTGCAAGTGCTTCTATGGGAGCTGTAACAGCTCAGGAAGCTTTAGACACAGTTACAACTAATGCGCAAACTGCTTCTATTGAAGAGTTATATCTAGAGTCTCAAGGACGGAACTTTGATGAGCGCATGAGAGCCGAACAACTTTACCAGATAGAAACCTATGGTAGACTGGACACGCTATTAAAGGGTCAAAATGGACTTCTTGACAAAATGTATAATTATAGCGGGCTTCTACTTAGCGACTTTACATTGGATCTTTCTCGTGTTCTTGGCAGTGATTATCTGGTCACACCTGATACATGGGCCACATTCGTAGGTGAGTGGCGTTCTATGCCCGCTGATGTACGTAATAAATTGATGCCGGAGTTAATTGACGCGATCCAAGAAGCTACAGATGAGAATGAAGTAAAAACCGCTATACACGTACTAGATCTGTTAGAGGATAGGCCACTTGCAGATATAGCCGAAGATTTACGAATTGACCAAGCTTTTCTGGGCCTCGATTTAGCAACACTGGGTGCTGTGGTCACAACTAAGATTGCTAGGCTGGCTAAGTTGTCAGGTAATTTGTCTCGCACAGCCAAAGCAATTGATAACCCCGAGGAAGCTGCGCGTATCAGTGCTATGTCCCTAGTCGATGATACTGGACAGGTACAGAAAGCTACAGGTACAGAACCTATCGTAGCACACACTAATGGTACACCGTTTCCTAACTCTAGTGTATTGCCTGAAGCAACAGATGATATCTCTCCTGATATGGAGCGCCTGCTTAGTTCTATTAAAGTTACACAGGATCGTGTACGTAAGGATCTACAGGATGTAGCTAGTGGGGAAGGATTTATTCGTGAGACAGCTTTCACTCCTACTGAGAAAGTACGAGTACAAGAGAGGGCTATCAAAGAACTAGAAGTCATGAATGAAGAACTTGCGGAACAAGGCAAGAACCTCATTGAAGATATTCAGGTAACAAAGACAACCGATAGTGGATTTACTCTTTCGTATCGACACGAAGGAGATATTGTGCGTCAGGAGCACGACTACACTCTGTCTGATCTAGGTACGTTCGATGAACTGCCTACAGGGGCAGGTGAGAAGCTTATCACTTCACCTTCGTATTACCTTAAAGGTATGGGTGAGCGTATTGTAGAGGGTGCTACTAATATTGAACTAGCGCAAGCTAAGATTACAGATAAGTTCAATCGTGCTGTACAGAACGTCACACGTACAACTATTGGTAATCCTCTTGTACACAAGAAGCAGTATCAAGAACTGGATGAAGTGCTACTTGCTGGTGATGACTACGTCAATCCTGATGGTACGTTTGGTACTACGTTCAGTATCGATGACTTGAAGTTTAAAGGTATTGAGACTAAGACTCAGGGTACTGTGCGTCTGAATGATAAGCAGATTGAAGCTTACTATGGTCTACGTGAACTGTTTGACCAAGCTTGGGTAGCTAAGAACAATGAACTCCGTAAGACTTTGAGCCTTAACGGTTTTCGTGACATTCAGTTTGAAGGTCTTAATGTTCTTGGACGGCCTTTTAGTCGTCCCCAAGACTTAACAAAGTCGATGCAGAAGAACAATGTTGGCGTTATCTACAACCCTAAAGCCAATAAAGGTTTGGGTGGAGTACAGAACGTAGCAGACATTGACTTCAGTGAGATGTACAAGAATGGCTACAGGGCTGTACGCTTTCAGCAGAAACAAACCATTAAAGGTAATAAGGTATCTTATGGCTTTGTTAAGGATGAGCGTATCACAGACTTGCCTCGGTACGTCATGCACCACAAACAAGGGTACGTACCTAAAATCTACGAGAACGGGTTTTACTTTGTAAAGGAAGAGATTCGTGGTCTGGTAGACAGTCGTCCTAATCGTCTAGTGTCTCTGAAGACACATCGTATCTTTGATAATAAGAAAGACGCTGAGACGTACATGGATACTCTGAGAGCTGAGAATCCTGACGGTGTGTACAGAACACTACACGATAGGGAACTTAACGAAGCTCAGTTAGCAGAAGAAGCTGTAGGTATGAGTGGTGGTCTTTACACCTCTCCTCGTGCTACTAAACCTCCTGTCTTTGGACTAGAGGGTGCAACTCCGGGGCGTATGAGTGCCTTTGAGTCTCTTCAGCGTAATATCAATCACTTAGGAAACTACCTTAGCCGTAATGAGTGGCGTATTGGTATGCAACGTAAGTGGATCAATACTGCTCGTGATATGAAGATGCTTGATGGTAATAGCTTTGATGGACACCTCTTAGGTGAACCACAGACTAAGCAGTGGAATTCTTTACACGCTTCTCGTAACTACTTGCGAGATCAGATGCGTATCCCTACTACTGAGGAACGCTGGTTTGAAGCTAAGACACGTTCTATGGCAGAATGGGCAGAGTCTCCTATTAGTTTAGGAGGTTACAGATTAGCTCCTGCTAAGTTGCCTAAGTACGCTAGAACCTCTCTACAGCAATTAGCACAGAAAGATCCGTTCTCTATGGCTAGGTCTATTACTTTCCATAGCCTGCTTGGATGGTTCAACCCTGCTCAGTTGTTTGTACAGGCACAAGGCGCGTCTATTGCTATTAGTCTGAACCCTACGTTAGCTCCCGGTGCTATTCGTCAGTACATGGGCCTACGTCCTCTTGTCAGTTTAAGTAAAGCCGGAGCTGATCCTAAGACTATTCGTACTGTTAGTGATCGTCTGGCTAAGTCTATTGGAGTACCCAAGGATGACTTATGGGAAACATACACTTTATGGAACAAGACTGGACTCCAAGAGTCTATTAGAACTACAGCGGATCTTAGTGCAGCAGCTCAGAACTTTGGTTTTGGTGCGGGTGCTTTTAGAGACCTAGCTCAGAAGGGACTGGTATTCTATCGTGAGGGTGAGTACTTTACTCGTGGTATAGCCTTTGAAATTGCTCGTAAGCAGTGGAAGAAAGCTAATCCCGGTAAGAAGATTGGAGATGATGAGCTTAAAGCAATCCTAGATGAAGCTATGAAGTTGCAGCTTAACCTGACTAGGGCTAATAGGGCTGCTTGGCAGAAAGGTGCTCTATCTATTCCTACTCAGTTTCTACAGATTCAGACTAAGTTTATTGAGAAGGTTTGGCCTAACGTACTTGGTGGTAAAGGTGGTCTCTCCGGTGCTCAGAAGATGAAGCTTCTCAGTATGCAGTTTGCTATCTACGGTGGAGCAGGTATACCGTTTGGTAGTTGGATTGTCAATGAGGCAATGAACTTTACTGGACAGACTCCTGAAGAGATGAGTCCTGAGCTGAAACGCTATCTAGATGGTGGTATCTGGGATACTATATTCTACTCTACCTTTGGTGCAGATATGCAGTTCGGTAGACGTGGTGCTGTTGTATCAGGTATCGAAGACTTTGTCAAGAGCGCAGTATACGAGCGTGCTCCTATGGCAGATTCTCTATTTGGTGCTTTCGGTGAGATTCCTACACGTACGTACAAAGCTCTAGGTATGGTGGCTCCTCTAGTGTCTAATCCTACAAAGATTGATTGGACCTTAGCAGAAGCAGGTATCATCGTGAATGAAATGGCTTCAGTTGTATCTACTTGGAGAAGTATTGATCAGGCCATCAAGATGAATCGTGATCAGGTTTTGTATGACAAACACGGTCAGATTATAATTGATCGTAGTTTGGAAGGTGGGTTCAATAAGGCCGAGATCGTAGCTCGTGGGATGGGTTTCCAGCTCAAAGATGTGCAGTCAACCTATGACCTAGAAACAATCAATAGGGAATGGGATAAGCACATACAGAAGAGAGCTGACTCTCTTATTCAGTTGCAGTACAACTACGCTAACCGTGTTGACCAAGAAGGTGCTGGACGTAATCTAGAAGTTATGCAACAGTGGTTGCTTGGCGATTTAAACGATTATGAAGTTCAGCGTGTATACGACATTGTAGCACAACGTCTAGCTAATAATGATTCAAAAGAAGCTAGAGCTGTCAATAAGTTTTACAGGGATGTCAGTGACACAGTGTACGAAGCGAATCCGTTTGCTGGAGGTGTCTTCACTAACACAATTATTCCTAACGTAGAAGAACAGGAAGGTATAGAGTAACATGGCATCTTTACAGAAAGATCTAGGACCCGGACAGTCTATCACACCGTACACTACGGCACAGCCTAGAGTACCTACGGTAGGTGCTGGTGATGCACTAGCTTCTGCTGTGCGGGGTCTAGGTGGACTAGCACTCGATGTTGGTGAACAAGAGTTTGTCCGTACTCAACGAGAGGCTTTTAAGGGCAAGGCAGATGAAGAAATTCCCGGTATTGTGCCAGAAGAGAACGACGGTGGATTTACTGTAACCGAGGAATTTGACCCTACTCAGACTCTCAATCTTAATCAGATCAAGGTTGCTAGGGAACAAGGTCTGTTATCTGCTACTCAGGCTAGGGTACAGGTCTCTAAACGTATTCGAGAGCAAGCAGCTAAGTATCCCGGTATGGAAGGGAGGTTGCGTAGCTATGCCTCTGAGTTCTTTGGTGGATTTGGTCCAGCAGAAGGGTACTTGGATGTAGAGAAGGAGAGTGCTGACAAGAAGCAGATATGGGACGCTTTCATTGCTCCCGGTATCAAAGCGGGTATTATTAATCCCGGTGATGCTTGGAACGATGTAGAAGGCCAACAGGTCTGGAGACAAATGTCCCTAGATCGTACTATGCGTCAGGAACAGGTAGCTATTAATGAGAGTCGTCTCAAGCTAGGTGAAATGGCAGGACAGGAAGGAGGTAATGAGTGGATTGATGCTTATGTAGCTCCGGGTATTGCCGATACACTTGCTGGTCTCAGTGCTGAATACGCGGCAGGGCAGCCCTTACCCGAGTCTAAGCAATTACTTGCTAGTCTGAACACTAAGGAACAGATTCAGAAACAGCAGTTGAATGAGTACTTGTCTCAGAGTAAGTTCCCAGTCAATACAGCGACTAGGGATCAACTCAACGAACGTATTACGGACCAGTACGCAGGTCTACGTAAAGCTATCGAGGAAGGTACTTTAGAAAAGATGCTTGCTGAGAAGAACCAGACTTTCCGAGAGTTTGCTACTCAGTATGGTGTACAGGCTATGCCTAAGATGTTCATGATGGAGCAACTGTTCCCCGGAACTACCTCTACCATGATTAAGATGGCTCCTACCTTCAAACGTCTAGGTACTGAAGCTGCTAGGAACGAGTTCATCAGGTTACAGCCAGAGCCTATTCAGCAGTTCTTTAAGTTTATGGGCAATAACCCTGAACAAATGATTGATCCTTTTATGCAGTACACTAATAACAATGTCAGTACTGGTATTCCTCTATTGGATCAGCTCTATGGTGAGATGCGCCGTAAAGCGGCGGTAGATGCTCCTATTGAGAACCCAGAGCAGGTAGACAAGGACTTCAAAGATAATGCTATTATGGGTACTCTGAAGTTTGATGAGGACGCTACACGTACTTTGGAAATGTCTAACCAGCCTTCTGTGGTCAGTTCTGTACGACGAGATCCTAAGAAGATGGAGCAGTTACGTAATAGGTTCACTGGAGCCTATGCTAATAACGTAGCCACTATGCAAGACAATCCTTACATTATTACTAAGGGAAGGGATGGTCAATACCAGATCGGAGGCTTTAAACCCGGTAGGTCGTTTACTAATCAAGCAGACCTAGATACTGCCTCTGATGTTGTAGACAGCCTGAACACTATGCAGACTACTGTTAAGACTTACGGTGTTGACTTGGTAGGTGAGTATGATCCGCTGTTGTGGGAGGAGAAAGTAGCTAATGACTTTGATCCGATTACAGATCAGGGAGGTACTGTTCGTATGGGTGCTGTCACGGATGATGACGGAGATGAGCTAGTAGAAGGTATGACTTACGAGGGAGTTGATGCAGATGGCAACACAGTCAGGTTCACTATTCGTAATGGAGAGCCAGTAGTTGCCAATTGATATCACAAAACTAGGTAAGATTTCCAAGGCAGGAAAGAAGATAGAGAACATAACTAGTATCAAGAAAGCTGTTCCTAAGAACATAGAAGTGCAAGAGGTTGATCCCTCTACAATAGATATGTCTATCTTTAAGTCGGTCAGGAAGGTTGAACCGGCAGGACCCCCGCAAGTAAATCTGCGGGAAGCACAAGGACGTGATGTTACCGACGCCGTCAATACAGAGGGTAGTACATTCTACCTAGACATTGACGACGCTAAGAGGTTGTTTAATAAGGAATTAGGCGACCCAGAGAAAGTATTCAAGGAGGAACCAGAGAGAGTACGAAAGTTGCAGGAAGATATAGGACGTGAAGGTTTGCGTAGTCCTATAGAAATTGAAGTGAGTGCGATGGATGAAGTTGAAATAGCAGATGGCCATCACCGTATAACTGCCCTAGAACAACTAGGAGAAACTAGAGTACCTATAAAAGTAGACGAAGACTTTGTGTCTTCTGGTCTATATCAACGGTTACAGGACAGATTAAAACAATAATAAAAACCTGTTGTCTGTAAGTATTTAACTATGGAGCTTATAATAACATGCCATCGGATAGTCAACACGACGATAACGTCTCGCACAGGACTGACGTTCAGCGGGACATAGGGTACATCTTAGCTAAAATAGAGGACTTATCTAATTTTGTTAAGTCTCACATGGAAGCCGAAGAGAAGAAGTATGACCAGATAGATAGCCATATTGACAGGCTGTCGAAGGGGTTTTTGGTTTTATTGATATTGATTATCTTGGATGCGTCCGGGGTTCCATTAGGTACTATCATCAGTGCCTTAGCGAGTGTACTATGAATCCAACTACAGGTTTAACGAGACAAGACTTTGCTTGTAAATGTGGATGCGGAGGAGCTACCGTAGACTACGAACTAGCCGGCATCCTTCGTGATCTTGAATATCAATTTGGTGATCTAATTGTCACCTCTGGGTATCGTTGTGAGAAGCACAACAAGAGCGTAGGAGGCGTTACAGGCTCTATGCACACCCAAGGCAGGGCCGCTGACATACAGTCTGTTGCCGTCGAAGCTAACGTGGTCCAAGAGTACTTACTAGAGAAGTACCCGGATAAGTACGGCATAGGCCGATACAATACTTTTACACACATAGATTCCAGATCTATTAAAGGTAGATGGGATAAGAGGAGTAGGTAAAATGGCTTGTAAAAAGAAGGGCCACCGTGGTGGTGGTAAAAGAAAATGATAAAGAAATTAGTAGTTGTTTGGTTACTAGTTATTTCTCTAAGTGGTTGTTCCCTGACAATTAATTCGCCGGGAGCTGCAAAGATTGAGACTGTAGGGTATACAAAATATGACTGTTCCAATAATCGGTGATATTATAAATGCAGGTTCCAAGGCTTTTGCCAGTTGGAATGATGGACGTACTCGTATAAAAGAAGCTAAGATAAATGCTAAGGTAGCTAAGTATAATAAGCAAGCTAGATTAGAAGAAAAAGAACAGGACGCAGAGACTAACTGGGATCTTTATGCGCTTAAGCAGATGTCGGAGTCTTGGAAGGACGAGTTTATTATGGTCCTTTGGTTTATTCCGTTGGTTCTGCTCTTCATTCCCGGTATGCAACCTTACGCAATAGCTGGGTTTGAGGCGCTTAAATCCGTACCTTACGGTTACTGGTTGGTAGTCTTTGGTATTGTGGCAAGCACTTTCGGCTTGAGGTGGTTGTTCAATAGGCGGGTAGAACGTGCTATACATTCTGTTAAAGGCTCAGAAGAGAAGGAGTGAAGAGAGATAGACATACCCACCATGGGGTAGCTACATCTCAACACTCCTTATTATGGTTTAGACTTCTTCGTTGACTAGGGTAATGATTTGAATAGGTTTACCTCGTTTCTGGGCGTATCGAATAACGTCCCTAGTTCCGTTAGAAATCCCGTCCCAAAAGATAATTAACTTATCAGCATTATCAACAATCTGTTTATTCCTAGTAAAGAAGAACCGTGGTGTATAAGTCATCTTTGTATCAATTAGGTGATAAGGCTTATAGAGTATAAAGTCAATACCCTCTCCTACTGCCCATTCTTTGGCAATAGAATCAACTCCCTTCGCACCTCCACTGATAATAACATTCCAATCATCCTCTTTCAGCATATCAAGCTGGTACTTGATAGCGTCGATAGATTCCTGATCAGTTCCCATACTACGACTTCCTACAATAGCTACTTTCATAAAAGCTCCTTAGCTTGTTCAATTAAAGATCTTCGTACTGCATTTATAAGTGCATCTACGTCCTCCATGTCACAACGATATGTATCATCTTCAACTGGATAAACTTCCCAGTAAGGTTTACCGTACACACCTAGTATATCATAACAATCAAGATACACAGAGGCTACAGGAGGTGTGGCGCAAACCTCTTCAGAACCTTTGATCCTGATACGATAGCGTACAATAGCGCCAGTAAAGGGAGGTATTGCTTGTACCTCCATGTCGTCTGGCCAACTAATAAATGGCATCTCTTTCATCCATTTATTCCATTCCATGTGCTCTGCGAGATCACAACTTGACTTAATACTTTTGGCCATCCACTCACTATTCATAATACTATACCTCTAAAAGTTTCTCCAACTTATCAGCGAGAGCTAGAGCACGATCTGCTTCTTGCTTTGCTTCAACACGCCTAGTCTCAGCCAGTGCAATAGTTGCTTCTTCACGTTTTACTTCTTTGGTCTGCACAACATTAACAGTCTTAAGGTCAGTAATGGTCTTTCTGAAGTTCTTAAGAACTTTATCTACGGTCAACATTAGTTCAACTCCTAATTGTGTGTAAAATAAACAGGTCCTTTATGATCTATACGCCGCCACAGCGGCCACCTACCACCCATCTATCCGTATTTCAGGATATCCCTTGATCAATAAGGGGTAATAAAGACAAATGAAAAGATTCCTACAATGTCTCACCAAGCGTAAGGTGATACCCGCGTCCTCCCTATCCTCAGAATCTTTTATTTATGTTAGTTCACATCCACTTGCTGTACAAGCTAACTCTTTCGTATTCTCTGTCATGTCTTCAGTTTCAAACTCAGACAGATCATCTATATTAAAGTTTTCTGGCATTTTCTCTAGCCATTCATAATATTCCTCCTCTGTGATCTCTTGGTAAGGTGCCTGTCTGTAAGTATGATCTGCGTACGGCAAGAAACTGATACCACTGACAATGTCAAAGTTGTGGTATACCCAAGCAGCTACTTCAATCCACTCATGTTCCTTGACGTAAACTGTGATACTAGGTTTATGTTCACACCAATGTAACTGGTATGTCTTCCATAGTTCTAACTGCTCTCTAGCTGAAACGTCCTTTACGCAAGTAGCGTTCTCTGGAGCCTTCATAGGGAAACTGAATACTAGTCCTGTCTCAGGTTTCATTATGTCGTCTTCACAAGGAAAACCTCTTTCTTGCATCAGCTTCGCTAACGGATCTTTCTTATCAGCCCTTACAGTCCGAATATAGTATGGACTAAAGCGAGGGTGAATACCGCTTGCACTGTCCACAAGCTGACTAACAGTGCCAGAAGGCTTAACACAAGTAATACTAGCGCTAGGATTGATCCCAAGCTTTGCAGCCCACTCCTTATTAGTTTCAATGGCCACCTCTTTTAGTTCTTCCAGAGCTTCTGCTAAATAATTAGGTCCACGTCCGGGCTTGCCGAAAAACCATGTAATGTCCTTACACATACCTCCACTCATCACAGGATGATCCATGATCCCTGTAAAACTTACTCCGAGGAGAGCTTCCTCTTCGGTGTTCCTCGTCCAAGGGCTTGATAAATATCTGAATTTTGTACGTGTGGCCTGAAAAGTCCCGAGTATGGTAGCAAGTCTAACCTTTCTCTTGAGGTCGTTAAATGTGTCGCCATTCCGAACAACAACCTCTGTGAGGTTACAGAATTGTTTGCTACGGAGAACGATCTCAGAGCAAGGATTACACCCATAGTCTTTGTAATTTGACTCAGCGCGTCTCTCCGGTTGTAGTCTTTCCGCCGCCTTGCGATTAAAAATACCTCGTTCACCGGATTTCGACTCATAGAGAGATTTCCATTCATCGATAAAAATTGAAGTATCCGGTTTCTCTGTGTAACAAACAGAATTGTTAGCAAGAGCCCGCTGACCGTTAGCAGTCCACCACTCGCCAGACTTAGCACCGCGCATCCTTGTGTCTGAGAGATTAGATAGACTAATAAGGGCAGACCTACGTACACCACCAACGACAACAATGTCAGCCACTTTGCACACAATATCGTGACATTCGATGCTCGAAAGTTTTCGTCCTTTTGCATTCTTGAATACCTCCACTGTAAACCTGAATAGATCTTCTAGTGGCTCTGGTCCAGATGCCCTGCCTCCAAAAGTCTTGAGTCTAGCACCAGCAGGACGTACCTTAGAGGTGTCCCACTTAGGGATCTGTCCAGCATACAGCATACTCACTAGTTGTCGATAGGCACTAGCCCAGCCAATCTTAGAGTCACGTACTACAATGGTTGTCTCAGTATCATCAAATTCCTCTGCTATCTCTGGTAATTGGTTTACGTACTGACGTTCAACACTAAATCCTACCCCTGTGCCACACATAAGTACGTACATAATCTCATCAAATACTTTAGGATTATCTACGGCTACGTACGAACAATTGAATCCTGCTACGTTGTCCCTGTCAAGAGCCTTGCCTGCTGTCATCAGCATTCGCATAGATGGCATAATGTCTAGGTCTTCAATAGCGCTCCGAATTTCATTCTGAAGGATACTAGCGTGCTCAGGATATTTATCAGCAAAGTAATAGGCGTACCTCTTTACTGTCTCTTTCCATGTCTCACGACGATTAAAATCTTCTAGCCACCTAGCGTATCTAGATTTATGGATGTACGATTGGTAGTCACTTGGAAGTTTGTTTGTCAATTTTCTTATCCTTTGATTTGGTGTTTTGAAGTTTAGGCATCGACCATAGATTGATCGGAGGGAACCTTAACTTCGGCCAGTTGATTTTCATTTTGTCGGTCTCACAGGTTTCTTATCACGAGGTTCCTTTACCTTACTCATCAAATTCATCTGTGTAGTAGTCTTCCAGTTCATTAAGCACTTCCTGTCTGTTCTTAGCCCTCTTGTACTTTGTTGACGGTGTATGCGGTCTAGCGCCTGTATCTCTGTAATCCGTTTCAATTCGGCTTGACGGCGTTGACTTTCGCGCGTTGCCACTGCACTTGTTGCCGCTGCGATTACTGTAGACAAGTCCATCATTGCCATTCTGTCCTATAATATCAATTCTCTTTGTCATGTGATCCTTTCTCACGTATTAGCGATTGCCTATATACCATCTGACCTTGCTCATTCTGAACGAAGTCCATTATTCCAACTACTTCCCATCCTAGTTCTTCAGCGGCTATAATAGTGTCGAGTATCGTGTCAACACTTGCACTTTCAGCTACCATTATATCTAAGTCTTCAGCATCCTTCGTCATCTATTTGGTCCTCTTTCTCTAGGTAGTCTGCTATCTTATCTTGGAAACGATCTAAGATATCCTCAGTCTCGATATTTAAAATATCAATAATATAATCAGGATCGTGTTCCATGTAATTATTGACAAACTGTTCTACAGTTGCACACATTAGAACTCTCCTTTCTTAGCATGAACTACTCTTACATCTCTAGGTAATGTAACTGGATCAAGAACTATTGTATCACCCATTGCAGCAATATGCTCTAAAGGTAAGTGATAATGTTGCTGTATCATATGATCTTTAAATTTTATACGTATAGAAACTTCAGCATATCCTAAATCACGATTAATTTTGACAGCTACGCCTAAATTTTTAGCCATTTCAAAGTCTAAAGGTTCTTCATAAGGCCGATATGCTGCATCAACCATACTAGGTGGGCCTAATTTAGTATCATATAATGATTCCATTTCTCTTCGGGTTAGTTTAGTCATACTATATCTTCTCCTGCGTCAATACATTCTCACGCTGTTCGTTCTTAAGAACATTGACACGTCCACGTAAAGGAGTACCGCAGTCATTGCAACGATAGCGCTGATATGACATAGTGTTAGTGTGGGCTAGTCCTTTCTTTACTACATTAGTTGAACCGCAATTAGTACAAGTAGGCTTCTTCATGTCAGTAAATAGAGCGTGGTTCGGATGATCTTTAATCCAAGGACGAAGCCAAGCGTACAGTTCTTCAAGCAGAACAACGTCTTGCTTGTTGTACTTCTCCATCTTAGCCCAGGCTTTTGGTTTACCGTCCATACAATCCAGCCAAAGCTGGTGTCCTTCGTGCTCAATCTTCTTACCAATGCCCAACTCTTGGGTAACGTGGTTAAGTTTATTAGAGACGAAACGGAACTCTTTCTTAACAGTCTTCAGAAGGTCAATCTGCTGATAAGGATCAGGAGGCAGATACTCATCTTCTAGAAATTCTCTATTGATATGAGGTACATCAAACTTACGTCCGTTATAATGGATAACCGCATCAGCTTCATTGAGTAGCTCCCAAAGAGCCTCCAGCATCTTTTCTCTACCATGTTTGTACTCAGAGTAAAAGATTACTTTAGGAGACCCTTCCCACTTAGCAGCGAAGCAAAGCATACGGGCTGTTTCGTGCAACTGATTAATACCAATGTTCTGATTCCAGATACCCCAAACAGTAGCAAGATTTGGTGCTAATTCTATATCTAAGAATAATTTCTTCACGATATCTTTTTACCTTCCTTTTTAAACTCTTTTATTGTACCCTCAGCAATTCCTAGCCACAGACCTCCACTATTTCTCAGTGTGGCTATACGCGCACAGAAACCTTTGGGAAGTTCTTTACGTCTGTACATAGTTGAAGTACTTAGGTTTAGATATCCGTCTTTATCTTTAAGGAAGACGTGTCGTTTAGTTGTACCTTTAGATACAAACTTTGTAGCAATGATATCACCTACTTTATAATCTGACTTTTTATTCTGTATCATAACCATATTCTTTTAACCACTCCTCTGGTATATCTCCTATAGCATAGGGTATACCATGCCTTTTACACCAGTCTGAGTAACGCATATCAGACTTCTTGTGTATCTTATTGTCTCTCATAAATACCATACGAATATCGAGGTCGGGATGATACTCTGCAACTAGCTTCATCGTTGTGCGATTAGCTGCGGTAAACAACCCCTTAGTCTCGATAATTAGAACTTCATCATCGGAAATCCCGGTGCTCTTTTTAGAGCGTCTAGAAGTTCCTTTGACCAGTACTCTTGGTCGAATGATGAAGTCGGGAGTATAGGTCCTTGTTTTGGCCACCTTTCTGTGTCCACAGGACTCACAGACACCTCCTCTAACTCGCTCGTAGTACTCCAGCGATATAGATTCATATTCATAGTCTATGTCCCTATCGTCTAGAGCCTTAGCTACCTTCTTCTCGAATTTACTTCTCAGATTCCTTCTCCGGTACGTTAGGAGTCTTAGCTACTTCGGTAAGGTAGCGAGGTCCTGTTGAGTAGATGAAGGTACGCAGTCCTGCACCATCGTTAGACTCTTTCCAACACTCGTGCTTGAATGGGCAATAGCTACAAGAGGTACGAAGTTTCATGTTACCACTCTTTCCGTCTGGAGTTGCGTCAAATGCCCTCTCAGGAGGCGCAGTAGCTTCCATGTCTTCAACTAGCTCAATACGGTGCTGTTCTAGTTCGTTGTGACGGCGTTCTATTGTCTCCTCGTCATCTGGAACCTCGGCATAGATAGGCATCCTGACAATGTTGCCTAACTGCTTATCAATAGCCAAGAAGCTGCAAGACTGACCGTCCTTGATATCCTCTCCGTAGATGCCTTCACCATATCCAGCTAACTGTGGAATGTAGCCGAAAGGATCATCTTCGTGGAGTTTATCTTCCTTGAACTTCTTGAAGCCGTGGGTTGTAGTTGACTTCACATCGACTACTTCACCGTCAATAATGGCATCAATACGTCCACGTAGTAACCATCCATTAGGAAGATTGATTTCTACTCCTCTTTGCTGGTCTTCGACTGTGTGTCCAGACAGTTCAGCGAGTAGCAGTACAATTTCTTCTAGGATATCACCGTACAAAAACTTGACAATGTTAGCAGGTTTGAGCTGCTCCTTGTCAGTGTGATATTCCTCCCTCAGTTCGTACCAGAGCTGCCGCCTACAAGGACGGCCATACTCTGACATGTACAGAACTTTATGCTTACGAGAGCCTTTCTTACGAGCTGTGAGAGCACGTTTCAGTGTGAGTGCAATATCACTACCGAACTTAACGAGCTTCTCGTCAGTAATCTCAATGTCTTTACCGTCAATCAGTTCTTGAAGCATAGCTTCGATATCGGGTACAACAGTATCAGCTTTCTTATCATAGGACATTTTAGTTACCTTCTGGTTTTTCAGCCATCATTGCCTTAGCCATTTCAAGTTCAAGATCACCAGTGCTGTACTTCTCAAGCTTAGTAGCAATATCAAGTACCTGATGGATAAGATCATCGTTTGACATTATGGATAACTCATCAATTTCTTTTGATGCCTCTAGTAACCTGATAGCATTTGTGACGCTGTTCTGACGGATAATAGACCGATCAGGGTGGTTAGCTGGGACAGGAAAAGACTTAATCAGCCATCCAGCATTACGCTCGTAGTGAGCAGGACTAGGGGCTTCAGCGGGTGAATGTGCAACTGCTGGTCCACTATGGCCCTGAGAAGGGTTGCCACCAGACGTAATTACCTCTACACCGCCCTTGATATTGTTCCACTGGCCCTTCTTGATGAAGTCAAAGGACACTACGTCACCACGATTAATGCCGTTCAGTGGGTTG
>Ga0180437_10004532_pt1 | contig 19712 bp, 18 predicted proteins | sample SS_ome_4_FD_132410 | JGI IMG/M metagenome (GOLD analysis project Ga0180437, IMG submission 132410) | Hypersaline lake sediment archaeal communities from the Salton Sea, California, USA - SS_3_D_1 metaG | ecosystem: Environmental > Aquatic > Non-marine Saline and Alkaline > Hypersaline >... | reverse complement strand
GGGGGCTAGAGCAAAAGTCATGCCTTGCGCCCGACAGCCTTACACGCCGCCCTCGAGACGGGGGCTAGAGCAAAAGTCATGCCTTGCGCCCGACAGCCCTATGCGCCGCCCCCGAGACGGGGGCTGAAGCAGAAGTCATGCTTTGCGCCCGACAGCCCTACGCGCCGCCCCCGAGACGGGGGCTCGAGCAGAAGTCATGCCTTGCGCCTGACAGCCGTCCACGCCGCCCCCGAGACGGGGGTTCGAGCAGAAGTCATGCCTTGCGCCCGACAGCCCTACGCGCCGCCCCCGAGACGGGGGCTCGAGTAGAAGTCATGCCTTGCGCCTGACAGCCTTACACGCCGCCCCCGAGACGGGGGCTCGAGCGCGCGGTGGGCATGTGATCAATAGAAGGTCGTCCGTATCACCGGCTGGAACAGCGCCTTCCGATGGGCGCAGACGGGATCGGCCGGACAGCGCGCGCACTGCGGCTCCGCCATCTCCAGGCAGCGCCCGCGGGCGTTGAGAAAGAACCAGTTGTCCACCGCCCCGGCGTGCTTGCCGGTGCGCGCGGCGATTCGCTCGATGACCAGGTAGGCGGCATAGCGCACGGCCCATTCGTCCCCTGGCGACAGAACCCGCCGGTCCGCCAGATCCTGGCGCAGATCGCCATCCACGATATCGAGCAACCCCATTCGCAGGCAGGCACGTAACAGGTGGTAGTCAACCACCGGCGCGACCTGCTCCCCGGGCCCAAAGGCCAGAAACGCCTCCGGTCGCTGGTTGAGGATCATGGCCAGCAACGCAGGTTTCTTGCGCAGTGGGTCCTCCTTGTAGCCGCCCACGTGGTCCAACAGGCCCATAAAGGTCTCCAGGGAACGCGGTGATGCCTGTGCCTGGCGCACCACATCACCTGGCGTGAGACCGAGGGCGAGCATATCATGGCCGTACTGTTGCGCCTGTTCCAGGTGCAATTCGAGGGCCGGCATCGGGTCGCTGCCGTCATCGGCGCGGAACAGGCTCTGCATCTCCTGGCGCGCCAGGTTCGCCTGGCGTTCCGGGCCATAGAATTCGGCGTCAGCGTCCAGAGGGCGCAAGTAGGCTACCCACAGGTAATCTGAGCCCTTCAGCGCCCTGCCCTCAATTGGGGCGATCAGGGGTTGGTCGTACCTGCCCTGGGCAACGGTCCAGAAGCTAAACTGCTGCAACGTAGAGGCAAAGAAAAAGTCGACTGCCGCTGGATGCCCGACCGGCGGGTATTCAGGGCCGGTGAAAGGACAGGGCGCAACATCAGGGAGATCGGCCACCAGTTGGGCCACCCGCTCGACCTGCGCGCCATTGACCACCACCCGGCCATCAAAAGGCATCGCGGGCGGCGCCTCAGGCCACAAGAGGGCTGCCGGCCCGACGTGCTCTGTCATCTCTGCCGCCAGCGGCATCGCTGCGCGGGCCGCCATGATGGGATGCGCACCCTGGACCAGGTGGGCCAGCGTCCCCCCACAGAACGCGTCGCCCGCCCCGGTCGGGTCCAGCGCCTGGCATGGCACGCCGGGGATCGCCGTGGCAAAGCTACCCTGGACGACCCGAGCCCCCTGTTCACCCGAGGTGATAAACAGGTACGCGCCCGGGCGCACCCTGGCCGCAGCGACCGATCCGAAGAGACCGGCTGCCTCCTCCCCATTCATAAAGCAGATGTCAGCCGCGTCCATGACCGCGCGCACGGCTTCCGGTTTCTCCCTGACGGCGTCGAGATAGGTCCCCACCGAGATCCGTACTGCGCCGCGTTGGCGGCAGGCCTCCAGGAAAGCGCGCTGTCGCTGGACAGCGCCCAGGGGCACGATATGGACACAGTCGTACACCGATAGGTCCGGCAGCAAACCGTCTGGCGACAGGTCCGGCTCTGCCCCAAACCGAGCCTGGAGGTAGACGGTCTCCCCACCACGGTGCGCGATCTCAAAGTGGGGTAGCTCCTCAGGGGTGACGAAGGGTCCAAGCCACGCCGAGAGACGGTCGGCGACGGGCTGTAACATCTCGGGGACAGGGTCTGGTCTCGGGGCGAACAGGGAGACCTGCACGCCGCAGCGATGGACAGCCATCGCGGTGTACATGCCCGCGCCACCGGGCGATGTGGCCGTCTGGCCTGCGAAATGCAGAATATCGGACGAAGCACCACCAATGACGAGGATTGCAGCCATCGTACCCTTACACCTCCCGATCAGAATGCCCTTTGCCAGTTATCGATCCTGGCCCTGGCCCTGAGCCCGGCAGCCTCGTACAGCCTGTTGGCGCCCAACGATTCGCTCCACGAATTGACCGTGAGTGTTCTACATCCCAGGAGGCGCAGGCGGTTACTCGCCTCTGCCAGCAGCGCCCGGCCCAGCCCCCGTTTCCGGTAGGCCGGCACGGTGCCCACCGGCTCCAATTCGGCAACGCCGCTTTCCCGGTCGAGCCAGGCTGTGCAGAACGCGGCGACCTCTCCACCATCGGACAGGAGGAGGAGGTCCAGCCCGGGGACATAAGAGGGCGCACGCTGCACAATGCGGTAGACCTCAACCGAGTCCTCAAAGCTGAACACCGCCTTGACGGCCAGGTGAAACCTCTGCATCTCCTCCAGCGTCTCCAGCGGCTTGACCAGGAAGCCCTCCGGCAACGTGACCGGCTCGACCCCGCCATTGTCCAGCGGTTTCTCCCGGTGGATGCAATAACCCGAACCCCTGGCATAGTTGCGAGAGCGCAGCAGTTGCCCCAGGAACGCATTGCCCTCCATGGCCTCGATGCGTAAGGGCTTGCCGGTGGTCCCCTTCTGGACGTAGCGCGCTTCCGCCCAGACGAGCATCGCCTCCAGCATCTCGGGGCAGTCGGGATCCAGGATGAGGACTGCATCCCCGTCGCTTTCAAACAGGACAGCGCCGGCCAGCCTGCCCTGCTCCGTCTCCCACAAGCGGATGTCCTGGTGCCAGCCCTGGAGCCCGTGCACCCCTTCATCGGCGATCCGGCGTTGGGCCCAGATATCGAACCGGGCAAAGCTCCAGGCGTTCCAGTAGGGCGCCTGGGCATAGGCACGCCGGATCAGCGTGCCGATCAGGAACAGATCGTCTCTGCGCTGGAAGGACCTTCCGCTCATGTTCGATGCACCAGTAACGCCAACAGGGGCCGGCCCGCTCCGCGATGTTCCCAGCGAAGCGGTCCCCGCCCGAGATGTCGTGGGTGTCCAAAAGAGTATACCATGGTCGGCAGGAAACGGCAAAGCTCCGTCGACACAACCACTCCAGCTACATCCTGTTCACCGGGCTGGTATCGCTGTCCCGCCAGGTGTTCCAGCAGCCGGCCGGCCCGCGGGCCACCAAGAGGGCCCGCGGCAGCGCCTCTGCCATCTACAACACCCTGGTCCACGAGCTATTCCACGCCGGTTATTGGCAGAGCGCGCTGCTGCCCGAGGGCTACTGGGACACGGTGCTGGAGGCCCGCCTGTACGCATCTACAATCGGGTGTCCGACGAGGATATGAGGATCTGGATCGATCCCGGGGAGTGAAAAGGACGTGTCTCTCATTGACGCGCTTACGCTTCACCCAGAACGGAACGGGGATGATCCAGGTAGTCCTGCACGTGTTCATAGAATCTCCCCACGTGCAGTCCATCCACGACGGCATGATGTCCTTGCACACTCAAGGGCATCTTGAGGTACGCTCCCTCTTGGAAGCGTTTCCCCCACGCAAACCGCGGTACAGAGTCCGCTGGTTGTAAATGGAGGGCGTGCATAAAGCTCGTGAACGACACCCAGGGGATCGACGTCATGAACAACAGGTCGTCCCGCCCTGGTTCGTCCTTCAGCACCTTGTGGTCTTGCAGGTAGGCGATCTGCTCCGCCGCGCTCGCGGCAAACAACGCAAAATCTTCGGTATAGCGAACCGTACAGAAGCTGAACAGATCCCCACCCGTCAGGATCGTCGTGGAAGGGTGTACGACCTCGTGCTCTACCACCCCGTCTCCCCGGATGCGATAGCGGAATTCGGGAATGGCGTTGGCGGCCCGTGCGAGCACGTACATGACGGCCACGGTAAACGACAGGCCACGCTGCTTTACGGCGGGATGGAACGTTGTCACGTCCACGTTGGCACACAAGCTGAAATGTGGATAGCCAAAGGTGCGGTAGACCTCAAAGTGCTCGCGTCGCGGCCAGGTCTCCAGGTCGATATGGCGCATCCCTCACCTCCAGACTGACATGTGGGTGCCTACGAATGTAGGCACAAAGCGCATTCCCGATTACACCGTCGGCTCCAACGACTTGCCTGGCGGCAAGTCCCCCCCGCCACCCTCGCGCTGCGGCCAGTGGTCCAGCACCAGCCACAAAGCTATGCCCGTGGCGATGCCGGGTACGAGGATAATGCCCAGGGCAGGGAGCACCATCTGGTTGGAGAGAGTCGCTGCTCCCCAACCGAGGATGCCCCAGCCGAGGGCGTTGGCCACGATCCACCAACCGGCCCGGTGTACGCGTTGGCGCAGCATCAGCCACTGGGCGAGCCCCAGGGACGCACCAACGAACCCGGTGACCAGGATGGCGAACCACACCGATTGAAGATCAAGAAAGCTGTACAGGATGCGGGAGAGGAGGCTACTGCCAAAGAGGCCCACCAGCAAGCCCAGGGCCGTTGCCGCCAGCCACCACCCCATGCGCGGCAGGCAACGGCGGAGCCAGAAATACTGGAAAAGACCGGTTGCCAGGGCAATCAGGGGGTAGAATATATACGACAACAAGTAATCTTCGGTGATCCGGGTGCGCCCTGCCACTTGTATGGTACCACCCACGGCTCTCTCGACCATGGAGATCAACACCCAGGCGACCACCCAGGCCACGGGAACGCTGATGGCATTCAGCATGACCCATGCGGGATAAGAGACCCAGTTCGGTCTTCTAGCTTCTGTTATCACGCCCTATGTGCCCCCTTTCCTCTTGGGCAAGTTGAAAACCATCATATCGAGATAGGTGCGGTATGATTCATCTTGCAGCCGCGAGAAGTAACCCCTCGCTGTCTCTTCGGGCATGTCGGCGGAGAACAAGGCATCCTGGGCCAGGTAACGTGCGCTTCTCCCGGTCCCACTGCTGGCCTGTGCCGTGCGCAACTCACGGGGCTTCTGCCGCTGAATCGTGGCGCTCGCCGAGATCCCACCTGCGCAGGCGTCGCATGGCGTCAAAGAAGGTGAGCAGGATGACGATGCCGTTTATCCCGTAAAAGATGGTGACCAGCTTGCCGGCTGCGGTCGCCGGGGTCAGGTCGCCGTAACCTATGGTGGTCAAGGTGATGACCACAAAGTAGAACGAGTCCAGCCAGTCCCAGCCTTCCAGCCAGTGATAGACCGCAGCCCCGACCCCAAGGATGATCACCACATAGACAAAGAAGGGACGGGTCCTGGGGTCGCGAAGCATGTCCAGGAACAGGGTCTGCTGAAAAGGAAGCTGCGGACGATTCTTGGGTTCGTTCACAGTATGATCCTCACTTTCTGCGTTGGATGGAGAGAGTATACCGCGGAAGCGCAGCCAGGTCAAGGCTTGACCATCCGACCATCCAGGAAGCTTGGAGCTGTCTGGATTGTGTAGCTGCCCGTAACGTTTGGGCCGGTTCCCCGTCTATCTAGTGTGTGACCTTCGAAGCTTGGAGCTTACTGGAAGGTGAAATCTGTCTCAGAGAGGAGAAAGGCGATGAGGAAATTTGTAATTCCGATCGGGCTGCTGCTGGTGCTGCTGGTCGCGGCCCTGCCGGCAGGGGCCATCACCTGGGGGCAGCTCGACACGGCGCACCCTTTCGTGGGGGCGATGGTGGTCGACTGGCCGGACTATGGCCCCTGGCAACTGTGCAGTGGCACCCTGATCCACCCCCAGGTGGTGCTGACCGCAGGGCACTGCACCTACGACCTGGACGACATCGGCATCACCACGGTTTGGGTCAATTTCGACCCGTATGCCCTCAACCCGGATACGCTGCTGGAGGTATCCGAGTGGGTGACCCACCCCGAGTTCGATTGGGCCGAAGCGGACAAGCACGACGTGGGCGCGCTGATCCTGGCCGAGCCGGTGACCGACATCACGCCCGCCGCGCTGCCGGTGGAGGGATTCCTGCAACAGCTCAAACGGGACGGCTTGCTGCGCCAAAAGATGGACGGCACCCCGTTCACGGTGGTGGGCTATGGAGGGTCGCTGGATTGGCCGCCGCCGGATATCTGGTATGACGACATGCGCCAGTACGCCGAATCGGAGTACGTGGCCATCACGCCAGTGTGGCTGCACATGAACCAGCACATCCTGAAGGACAACGCCGGCACCTGCTTTGGCGACTCGGGCGGGCCGGCCTTTTGGACGGAGCCGGACGGGACCGAGATCCTGGTGGGGATCACGTCCACGGGGGACGCCCAGTGCATTGTGACAGGGCTGGACTACCGGGTGGACATCCCGCAGACGCTGGACTTTATCGACGGGGTGATTGGGAGCCTGCCGTAGCTGCGGGCAGGTGCTGGACGCACAAGACCGGACAGGTTGCCGGAAACCTGTCCGGTCTGTCTTTTTTCACGTGAATAGAGTGACCCATGTCGCCAGTCACGTTGCTGGTGAAATGCATCCAGCAGAGGCGAACACGGGAGTGCAATGATGGTGCCTCAAAGCTGCAGCAGCTGGGTTACCTGGATTGAAGCGTCTGGCAAGTGCTGCTCGCAAGCCGTGATCCAAGGATGCAAGCGATGTGACAATGATCAGAATGGATCTACATCTATGTGAAAACTCACATTGCACGTATACTGGTATTCCTCTCCCGCATACCTGTCAGTGACGGTGCAATCCCCATCATGATCTATGGCATAGCCATCACCAACTTTTACGAAAGAGCCGCCTGCGCAGAACAGGCTACTGAGATGCGTAACCCCTCCAACCTCAACGAGCCAATTGTGACGGAGCTCCATTTCATGTTTTCCGACTGGCTTCAGGATGGACAGGTAGCCCGCTACACCAGCAGGCGGCGTTGGACAACCTGTGAAAGCAGCTCCGTAGTCCAGCTCAAAATCATTCACCATCATGTCTGAGCGGATGTATTTGCTATCATCCATTACCTTCTGATCCTCAGCAAGGTAAGCAGTGTTACTAAGATCACCCGTAAACACTGCAAGGTGCGTAGGATCCCAGACACCAGGCTTTTTCGCTGCTGCCACTGAAACCAATGTCAGCATAGCCAAGATTGCCACCAGAACTGCCACCAAAGTTCTCTTCTTCATCTGACACCTCCAGGGGGTTTCTGCAAACTTCCGATTCGGCAATCCTACTTGCGGGTAACTACATTGTACCACAACGAAACGCACTTGTCAAGGTCGGCCTGAAAACGATCATTTTTCAGGCTGTTTCTAATTATTTCTACCACTGGACATCTATGTCGTTTAGACTCACAGGACTTCTTCTGAGCCGGTTAGGGGCACCCGGTGCACTGCCATCTCCGCAGCGCAGCAAATTCTCTGCGGCAGAGGGACTGATCAGGCAGCCGGCTCGTCGCGCACTCAAGACAGCGACCGCGCCACCAGAGGTGGGGTATCAGGCGATAAGGCACCTGCCAGGCGTACGCTTTGTAGCCCTCCAACTCGTCCTGGAGCGTCCTGTCCTCCAGGGCTGTGCGACCCACCAGGAGCGCCGAAAACAAGCTCCCCGGGATGAGGGCCCATAACGAGCCCAGTGCCAGCGCCGAGGCGAGGCTAAAGATCATCTACGACCACGCTGCTACCCGGCCAGGAATTCCAGCACCAGGGCATTGAATTCCTCGGGGCGTTCGAGCTGCGGTGCGTGGCCACAGAGGTCAAATACGTGCAGTTGGGCGTGTGGCATTCCTTTGGCGGCTACGTCAGCATGACTGACAGGCAGCACTTCATCCTGCTGTCCCCAGACGATCAAGGTAGGCGCTGTGATCGTTCCCAGGCCCTCCAGGATTGGTGAGAGGATCTCGGCCTTGATTCCCCAGAAATTGCACATGGAGCGCAACATGGTCAGATAGGCCTCTTGTGCCCCAGGCAGGACGAACATCTGATAGAAATCCTCAATGGCCTCATCGGTAATCAACGTTTGATCATACACGCATGCCTACAACACCTGGGCGGCTCCCTTTCGACTGGGGCGTGACAACCGCTCGCCGATGAAGGGCAACGCTGCGAGGCGCAGAAGCATTGTAACCTCTCTACCGAGCCCGGCGCTATCCACCAGTACCAGCTTGTCCACCTTCTCAGGGAACAAGAGCGCGAATTGCAGCGCCACCAGGCCGCCCATAGAGTTCCCGATGAGGCTGGCCCGCTCGATCCCCTGATCGGCCATAAAATCGCTGACAAAGCGGACCAGATGGTCAACGGAATACGGGATTGGGGGCTTGTCGGAGCGCCCGAAACCGACCATGTCCAGGGCATAGACTCTATGACATCCGACCTGGACATTGGCGAATTCGGGCGGCAGAGATGATGATGACCATGGCCCGCAAGCGAGCTGAGCGTTTCCACGGACATGGCTGCAGCCGTGGCCTGGGGCGCCTCTGCCCTTGCCCTCTGTGCGAAAATCACGTATAGTGAAGTCGTGGTGAACCACTCCAGGCCGCATCGCGTTTTCATGGTGAGCTGGGGCAGAAGATGCGGATAAAAGTTTTCCCACGTAGTCATGTAGTGGGTAGCGGGCAACAGGCCGCGCGGGGTTTGGCGCAGAGCGGGTCCAGGGACGCAGGAGGAGTTCGACCATGGCTCAGCGCGTGAGCCGTCTGGCGTGGGTGGCGATGGGCGTGTTGGCGGTGGCGTTGGCCGCTGCCGGCATCTACGCCTTGTGGCAGAGAGGGATCCCGGCGACACCGGTCCCGGTGAAAGGCAACGCGGTCACCATCACCTTTGCCTGCCTGGACCATGAGCGCGGCTCGTACGAAGGCCTGATCTCGGATTTCCAGGCAGCCAACCCCGACGTCCAGGTACAAATCGTCTCGGCCAACGAGGCGTCCGGCATGCAGCAACAGGGCAGCGCGGTGGTCTCGGACGGCAACGAGGTGGGGCGACTGGCCGCTGCGGCCGATACGTTCGCCTGGTATGCGAGGCTCGATCCCGCCGACAATGCCTTCCTGCTGGAACTGGGACCGTTCGTGCAGGATCCCGCCTTCCCAGCCGACGATTTCTATCCCGGCACGCTGGACCGCTTCCGGTGGCAGGGCGGCCTCTATGGCCTGCCCGCCCGGGTGCTGCCCTTCCTAGTGTTTTATGACAAGTCCATGTTCGACGAGGCCGGGGTGCCCTACCCCCACACCGGCTGGACGTGGGACGACCTGGTGGCGGCCGCCTCCCAACTCACCGAGCGCGAGGGCGACGAGGTAACCCGCCACGGGTTCGTGGACAGCTCTCCGCACAGCACGCTGCTGGCCATGGCGCAGCAGTACGGCGTCGCGCTGTGGGATGACCGGAGCGACCCACCCCAACCGCTGTTCGACACACCGGGGGTCGCCGGGGTCCTGCGCCGCTATACCGACATGGCGCTGGTCTACGAGATCATGCCGGTGCCTGAGGTTGGGTCCAACCTAATGTCCTCCAATCTGATCAACGAGGGCAAGGCCGCCATCTGGACCGATTTCGCCTTTGACCGGGAGTGGTACGCCCGCCGGACCGACCTGGGACTGGCTCCCTTTCCGGAGGGTGTGGATGCCGCCAATCCCAGTTCCCTGTACGGCTTTTTCATCAGCGCCGGCACGGCCCATCCCGAGGCGGCCTGGCGCTGGCTGAGCCACCTCAGTGCCAACTACCAACCACCGTCGACGGACATGCTACCGGGGCGTCGCTCCGCTGGCGAACGGTTGCCCTGGTGGCGGCGGCTGGACAGGGAAACCCGGGCCGTCTACGAATACGTCCTGGCCCACCCGTCGGTCGCCGGTACGACCGACTGGCCGTTGTGGGGGGCAGCGGTGGCCGTGCTCCAGGACGGGATGGGCACCAAGGAGGCGCTGGCCACGGCCCAGGCGCAGGCGCTGGCGATGCAAGGGGCACTGGCCCAAGCCACGCCGGCCCCGCCGCAGCCGGTGGCTTCGCCCCAACCCACGGCGCAGGGGGAAGAGACGACCATTACCTTTTCCCCGGTCCCGGGTGCAGACGGCTCCCTGTACCGCGAGCTGGCGGCTAGCTTTCACGAGCAGTATCCCGACATCCGCGTGGAGGTGGCGGCCTCCTCACCCAATCCGGCGGAACTGGCCACGAGCCGTGACTGCTTTGGCTACACCGGCCTGTACCTGGTCGCGGACCCGGGCGTTCGCAGCCTGCAGCCCCTGGTGGAGGCGGACGTCGGCACCGACCTGGACGACTTTTATCCGCAGTTCCTGGCGCCGCTGCAACAGGGCGGCGCGCTGTGGGGGTTACCCTACGAGGCGGACGCCCTGATGGTGTACGCCAACGTCGAGCGCTTTGCCGAGGGCGGGGTGCCCCCCCCCGCACCGGGTTGGACCATGCAGGATTTCCTGGAGCGCGCAGCGGCCTTGAGCGACGGGGAGAGCCGCTACGGCTTTGCCACCCGCGAAGGGGCCTATACCGACCTGCTCTTTGTCCTGGAGCGGTTGGGGGCCCAGCTTTTCGCCGAGGACCACGACACAGCGATGCCCACCTTTGACGATCCAACGGTGGTCAGGGCGCTGAGGCAGTATGCCGCCCTGGCCCGCAACCGGGCCCTCACCCCGGCGATGCCAGCCACGCAGGGCGGCTGGCCCGAGAGCGTGGTGGTTGGAAACCATCCATCCGGCGTCGATGCCGGCCAGGTGGCCATGTGGGTGGATGCCCTGGGGTACCAGCCCATCGCCCCGCCGCTCCCTTTCGAGACCCAGGTGGCGCCGCTCCCGGTCGGAACGCAGGCCAGCACGGAGTTCACGATCCACGCCTACTACATCTCGCTGCACAGCCCCGCACCCCAGGCTTGCTGGGCCTGGCTGACCTTCCTGAGCAGCCAACCGCAGACGGTGCACCTGCTGCCAGCGCGGCGCAGCGTGGCTGCCTCCCCTCTGTGGCAGCAGGGGGTGGATGGTGAGGCCCTGCCGGCCTACCTGGCCACCCTCGACTATGCCGGCACAACGCTTCTTGACCTGCGCTGGCAGATCCCCTGGTTGGGGTACGCGTATCCCTGGCTCGACCAGGCTTTCCAGGCGACGGTCGCGGGCGAGGATCCCGGACGGGCGCTGGGCGAGGCCCAGGCCCAGGCCGAGGCGCTGGTGGCCTGCCTGGAGGCCGCCGGCGGGGCTTCAGAGCACGCACAGTTGCTGGCCTGTGCCCGCCAGGTGGATCCGGCGTATCCCGTGAGAGGGGATGGCCCGTAGGGAGCAGAGTGTTCTACGAAGTCGATCAGGGATATCACGAAATGCCGCAGAAACAGTGGGTGCACGACGCCGACAACGCCGGCACCAAGATTCCAGAAGCCGTGCGCCAGCGCACGGAAGAACGATTGCACCGCAGAGGTATCAGGTGAGATGTATCTGCAGTAGAGCGACACCGCTTGTCATCTGAGTCTCGTTCTACAAAAACGATCCGCTCCAGGAGGCAGAGTGATGGAAGGAAGAACACACAACCATGCCAGTGATGCCCTTCAGACCCTTGGGACTGGGGCGGATGGCAGAATAGGTGCGGGCATGTCCCTCATGGCCGGCTATCATGGGAGAGAAGGACGATGAGCACAAGAGTCAAGGTGACGCTGACGCCCGAGCAGGAGACCCTGCTGATTACACTCTATGCCAAGGCACAACCGGACAACCCGCTGTTCTTTGACCCGACGGCCCGGGACATCCTGAACCAGGTGGACTATGACTTTGCCCGCCTGCGTGTCCCCTACAAGACCGTCGTTCTGGTCTGCCAGCGGGCTAAAAAGGTGGACAGCATCGTACAGGACTTTTTGGACGAGCACCCCGGCGGCGTGGTGCTGCAACTGGGTTGCGGCCTGGATAGCCGGTTCTTGCGCGTGGACAATGGCCGGGTCCATTGGTACGACCTGGACATGCCACCGGTGGTGGAACTCCGCCACCAATTCTTTTCCGAGAGCGAGCGCTACCACATGATCGCCACCTCTGTGACGGACCTGGCGTGGGTCGACACGGTCGCAGCTGACAGACAGCCGGTGCTGGTGGTGGCGGAAGGATTGCTGATGTACCTGGACGAAGCCGACGTGCGGCGATTGGTGCTCAGGCTGCACGAGACCTTCCCGGGCTGCCGGCTGGTCGCCGACGTCTTCAGCAGGCTGACGGCGCGCTCGGCCACCAACCATCCCGCGCTGAAATCCACCGGTGCGACCCTGGGGTGGGGCATAGACGATCCGCGTGCGATGGAGGCCTGGGCACCGGCATCCGCCTTCTGGAGGAGTGGTACTTCAGTGACGATCCCGACCTGGCCCGACTGAGCCTGGGGTATCGCGCGGCCTACAGGCTGGCTGGGGTCTTCAAGATGGTGCAGCGGGCGCACCGCATCGTGTATTACCAACTGTAGCCTGCTATGCATCGATAGCCGTGCGGGTCCAAGTCACCGCAGCATCCCTCACTGCCTCCAATCTGATCCAGGGGCACCAGGCGCGTCTCGGCATGGACGTGGTGCTGGTCGGTGGTTGATACGTGACTCCCTTGCCGGACCGTTTCCAGGGCGAGCAGGCAGCAGGCAACAGCATCCTGAGTTGAGGGTCTTCCGGCGTACTCACGCAGCCGGCGGCTCACTCGCTTGCTGTCCGGAAGGGGTGGTCCCATCAGAGCCGGAGCGGGCGGCTTCACCTGATCGATCTCTACCCACGATGGCGCGCACCAACAGCGAGAAACCGGCAACGAGCAGGGCCAGGGCGACAACGTGCTCAGCAGCTCCGCCACTGATGAGGGATGACCGGACGGAATGCCACGGTAGCCAGGTGGCAAAGGAAAGCCCGAGCACGGCCAGGATGCCACCGGGGATCAGTGCCCACCACCGCACCCGGTCCCGCGCATAGACCATAAAGAAGGGGATGGCACCCGCGAGCAGGACGTAGGCTGAGACGAGATCGTCACTGAACAGCCGCCATTGCGTCAGGCCGATCAACCCCGAGATGACCAGCAGGAGGTACGCCGGGATCAGCGCCCACCACCGCCCTCGATCCCGGAAGAAGATCCCCAGGAAGGGCAGGGCCATGGCAAGCAGCACGTAGACGGCGATGGCCTCGTCGCGCAAGAGGTCCGAGGAGACAAGTGCGATCAATCCGGCGACGGCCCACAAGACATAGGCGGCCAGCAGCACCAGCCCATCGGAACGGTCGGCCAGATACAGGCCCAAGGCGCCCAACCCGGAGCCCGCCAGGAAGGCAGCCCACACCCACGGGCTGAGCTCCACCAACTGGTTCACCAGGGACAGCACCCCGACGAGGATCAGAACGCCACCCCAAACCAGAAATTGCTTTGCAGCTCTCGACAACATGCTACCCACTCCCTTCTTCTCGATGCGGGTCGATCCCATGCTGCGTCTTTCCTCTGCGTAGGTCCAGGACTCCCGGCAGGCCAGTGGCTGGCTCATGGGTCGAGCCGGCTCTCCCTGGCAGTATACCACGTCGCAGCGAAGGGCACATCCCCAAAATGGGGGATCTGGGCATTGGACAGGTGGGGAAATTGGGGTCCCTACGGGCTTTCTGAAGCACCACCTGTCCCGTGCAGGCGAGCACGGGCTGGTGCAGGCGATGCTTGAGCAGCATCACCTGCGGCGCCATCCCGCTCCCGACGGGGTGCCTGTGCCGGGCGCAGCGCGAATGCCTGTGCCGAGCGCAGCTTGGGTGCACCAGCAGGGTTACCTCCCCCCGTATTCGAAGGGGTTGATGCTGCGAAATCATTGGCAGCTTGCGGATGGTGGTCAGAGATGATGGAGGCTAGCCGTAGACAGCTCACAGCATGGGTGCGTTAGGAGGGAGAACTCGCTCGGTGAGATCAGGGATGGAGGTTGGGATTATCGATTGACAATCCTTCAGCGAGAGCAAACTCTAGGAGGCTATCGTCCGCGGAAAGAAAGGTGGGCTGGGGCAAAGCTGCATCAGCCAGAGTACGACCTGCGACCAGAGCCGACGCAAGTTGCACCGAATCATAGGCCCGCAGCGGATGGCGCTCCAACAACTGCCCAGCAGCTTCAATTACCGGCAGCTCGAATTCGACAAAGATGTATCGATGCAGGCTATCCTCACGGAATGCGTCCAAAGCATCGGCATGGTGTTGGGCTGAGATGGAAGCCTCTCGCCTGCGGCGCGCCAGCGCACTCCACACTTCAACCATCGTCATCCGGGATGTCAGGATGAGTACGTCCTCGGCCTGGATTATTTCGGAATTGAGCCAGGCACTACCGGACTCGGCAACATAGTGTTTGATGAGCGCGCTGGTATCGAGGTAGTATGGCGTCATCGACCATCGCGCTCTGTGATAATGACTTCAGACAGGGGACCTCCAACTGCATACAGGCGAGCCAGTTCGGCGCGACGATCCTGGGAAATGGATCTGGGTTCCCGTTGTGGACGCGCGGGCTTGACGAGACCCGCGGCAATCAAGGCTGCTTCAGCACGACGCAATTCGTCGTCAGTTTCCTCTTCACCCAGGATCGCCAAACGGACTCGAGCCCGCTCTGGCAGGGAAACCGGAGTCAACAGGCGCAGAACGCCATTCTCGTATATAGCCGTCGCTTCTGTACTCATTGTCCTCTACTCCATTCCGGCTACATTATAGCATGAAGGGACCAGGTAACCAAATCACCGTGATGGTTTCGACTAGGCACTTGCGTCGAATTCCAGATACGTCTATAATGCACAGTGCTAGACCCTGGTCTGTGTGGCGGTTTTGCGCCACATGAATCCCGATCCGATAGGCGCTGCAACTAGAGGAGGCTACTCACGAATGGGCGAAACCATGACAGTCAAACCGTCGATCCGCACTTTTGTACCCGGCGAGTGGAGAACCTATCGGGATCTCCGGCTGCGAGCGCTCGCCGATTCACCTGACGCGTTGGGCAGAACGCTTGCGGAAGAAAAAGATCGCCTCAAGAAAACCAGACCGGCCCAGTCACTGAACCAAAGGCGGTCATTTGTCGTTCTTATTGTGAGAGGGGTACCTGTAGCCAGAAGATGGGCAAGGTGTAGAGGAGTGTGAAGAGATGAAGAAAGCGCTATTGCTGATTTGCGTGCTGGCCATGTTGGTGGCGGCATGTGGCGGTGGTGGAGGGGAAACCCCGGTGGCGGAGCAAGCCACGGCCGCGCCGGCGGCGACGCTGCCGCCGGTCGCGACGGTGCCACCGACTGCAGAAGAGGCGCTGGAAAAGGTCACGATCCGTTTCGCCATCTTTGACTGGGACCAGGCGACCTACGGCGACCTGATCGATGCCTTTGAGGAGGAAAACCCGGACATCAAGGTCCAGGTAGTCTCGATGAACGAGGTACTGGACATGGGCGAACTCCTCGATTTTGAGTGGCCCGACGACGCCGAGCGGAGGCTGGCAGCCGCGGCCGACGTGGTGGCCATGGAGGCCTCAGCCCAGACCGTCGAGGAGGGCCTGATCCGGGATCTGACGCCCTTCATCGAGGCCGATGCCAGGTTCCAGCCCGACGATTTTTTCCCCACCACCCTGGAGACCTACCAGTGGGAGGGCGGCACCTGGTCGCTGCCCACCACGCTGAACTTCCAACTGATCTTTTTCGACAAGGATGCCTTTGACGAGGCGGGCGAGCCCTATCCCGAAGTGGGATGGTCGTGGGATGATTTGCTGGCCAAAGCGAGTGCCCTGACCGTAAGCGAGGGGGACGAGGTAACCCGCTGGGGTTTTGTCGTGCCCATGACGGACCACCGGATGCTGATCGAGGGCCGCGTGGGCCCCCTCGTCGACGAGTCGACCGAGCCGCCAACGCCCCGCTTCGACGAGACCGAGGTGATCGATGCGGTGCGTTGGCACACCAACTTGTACCTCAGAGAACAGGTGATGCCCTACTTTGAGCCGGGCGACGAAGGCGATATCCTGCCGGAAGCGCAGACCCTCATCGAAGAGGAGCACGCGGCCATGTGGCCCCAGGTCGACCTGATCTGGTGGTGGCGCAACCAGCAGGGCAGCGTTGGCGCCGTGCCCTTCCCGGTGGATGATCCCGGCGCCCAGTCGACCCCGAGCTGGACGAGTGGGCTGTCGATGAGCGCGGGAACGACCCAGCCCGCCGCTGCCTGGCGGTTCCTGGACTTTTTGAGCCGGCAAAGCGTCGGCAGCCTGGGCCTCGGCTCGCAATCGCTGCCCGCGCGCCGCTCGGTGGCCGAAAGTAGCGGCTACTGGGATGCCGTGGATCAGGAGCTGGCGGCGACACTGCGCTATGCCCTGGAGCACAGCTATGGGCGGTCCCGCTCCCAGGTCGGCTACGAAGCATTCAACGACGCCCTACAGGCCATCTTCCAGGGTGAAGAATCGGTGGAGGACGCCCTGGCCGACGTTCAGGCACAGGCCGAGGCCGACATCGAACAGGAGCTGGCCGGAGGCGCCGAGGCCACACCCGCGCCGACCATCGTCGTCGCGCCCGCGGAGACAGAGGCGCTGGCCGACGAGGGGGAAATAACCATCACCTTCGTCCCCGGCCTGGGTTCCCTCAACCTGGGGCCCTATCGCGACCTGGCCGAGCGCTTCCACGAGTTATATCCTGACATCGTCGTCGAGGTCGAGATGGCCGACCTGATGAGCGGCACCGTCCCCGACCTGCCCTCCATGGCAGAGTCCTCTGATTGCTTCGAGTGGTATCCTGGCTTCCAGGAAGCCAGGAACCGGGAGGCCATCCTTGACCTGGGTCCGTTCCTCGACGCCGATTCCTCCCTGAGCATTGACGACTTTTACCCGCAGACCGTAGAACAGTTCACCTGGCAGGGGCGGCAGCTCGGCCTGCCGGCCGCCGTCACGCCCTACATCATGGAATACAACAAGGACCTGTTCGACGCTGCGGGCGAGAGCTATCCGGCGCTGGACTGGACCTGGGACGACTTTGTGGCACTGGCCGTGGCGCTGACCGAGGGTGAGGACGAAGAGGAGAAGCAGTATGGCTATGTGAGCGAGATGTACGAGCTCAACGACCTGCTGTTCTTCCTCGAACGGTTGGGGGCCAAGTTGATCGACGAGGGCGCAGACCCGCCAGCCCTCTCGTTCGACGATCCGGCCACCGTCGAAGCGATGCGCACCTACGCCAGCCTGTCCACAGAGTACGGAGTCAAGCCAGTCTTTCTGACCGACATCTCCAAGCTGGCGGGGGCCACAGCGATGTACCTGGAGCGGGAAGCGCTGATCAACGAGGGGCGGGCGGCGATGTGGACCAACGCCGGCACGACGGCGGCGATCTTTGGCGAGCGCACCGAGCTTAACGTGGGCGCTGTGCCGCTGCCGTCCCAGCCGGGCTACGAGGCCGGCAGCTACTCGGGGGCCACCGGCTACTTTATCTCGGCCGGTACGGAGAACCGCCAGGCCTGCTGGCAGTGGATCACCTTCCTCAGTGGGGAACCGGGCGCCGTACAGGGGCTGCCCGCCCGCCGCTCGGTGGCCGAATCGGAGGCGTACCGCCAACAGGTGGGCGCCGAGCGGGCCGACGCCTACCTGGCCAGCGTGGCCGACGTGGACCGGCCCTCCAGCTTCCAGACATTCTCGGACGAGGAGTGGCTGGGTACATCGATCTTTTGGCTGGGCCAGGCCTATGGCCGGGTGGTGGAGGGCGAGGTCAGCGTCGAGGAGGCGCTGGCCGCCGCGCAGCAACTGGCCGACGACTATCGAGCCTGCGTCATCGCCGCCGACGACTACAGCGAGGAGACAGCCAATGCCTGTGCCCAGGAGGTCGATCCCACCCTGCCTGCCTTCCTGTTCCAGACGGGGCAGTAGCGAAGGCGTGCTGGACTGTGGTCCAGCACGAGCAGAGATCGGCAGCGGTGCCAGTTAGGTATTGGTTCTGTTACGCGGCGTGCCGCGGGCGGACGGCACGGCGTAGCAGGCCGAGCAGCAGCGGCAGGAGCAGGATCAAGGCCACCACCACCCAGGCATAGGCCATCGGCCGGGCCGCGTCGGACCACCAGTCGAGCGGGTGGTCCCCCCGGCCCACCAGGCGGCCGTGCCAGTACGCGGCCAGGCCCACGGTGCTGACCAGCCAGGACGCAGTCAGTCCAGCCAGGAGGGCCAGCAAGCGGCCCGCGTCTGTGCCACCCCGCATGTAGGCCAGGGCCCCCGCTGCCAGGCACAACGAGGCCACGATCAGATAGGGCGCGGGATGGGGCCGGTGGACCTCGTCAAACAGGACCCACAGCGCCAGGGGCAGGCCACCGTACAGGGCAAAGGAGAGGCGGGTCCAGTCGCGCCAGGCGCCGGTGAAAAGCCGTGCCAGAGGGCGCAGAGAGCGGGTCAGCAGCAGGGCCAGGATGGCCACGGCGCCCAGGCCCAGCCACGCCCGCCAGCCCCAGGGCTGGTTCCGGGAAAAGGTGTAGCCCAGGAGCTGGAGACCTGGGGTGGACACCGAGCTAAGCCACAGCGCAAACACCAGCCCGTAGCCCACGTAGGGATACGACCAGCGGGGAAAACCCCTGACCCAGCCGGCCAGCACCCCCAGGAGGATGAACAGGTAAGCCCCAAAGTAGAGGGCCGGCCACCAGGGGTGCAGGGCCGGTAGCTCTGCCAGGGCCAGGACCAGCCCCGGCACCAGCAGGGCTGCGGCCCCCAGCAGGGCCTCGCCCCAGGGTGCGGGCGTCCAGGCCTCGACTGCCGCGGATGCGGCCTCGTAGGTAGACAGTCTGCCCTCCATGATCCCTCCCTCCTGTCCGGGCCGCACACTTGCCCGCAGGCTGGCGGCCCACTCCCGGCCCAGCGCAGCGGGCCAATCGCGCAGTTCGCGGAGACACAGCCGGGCCATTGTGCCATGCCCCTGGGGCACGGGAGCGCCATCGCCGGCCTCTCCCGTGGCGGCTTCCTGGATGGCCTGGCGAAAGACGTCCTCCATCTCGGCGGCGAACTCGGCATGGAAGGAGGGCGGGTAGAGGCGCAGCAGGCAGCGGTAGGCGCTCGACAGCAACCGGGGCCCCCCGCTCATGCCCGCGCCTCTGAGATGCGCAGGTCCGCGGCGTCCACCAGCGCCTGGAGCCGGGCGACCTCGGCATCGAGCACCCGGCGGCCCAGGTCGGTGAGGACGTAGGCCTTGCGCGGGCGCCCGGGCACCCGGGCACCCGGCTCCGGCGGCGGCTCTGCCTGGGCGCGCTGGATCCAATCCTGGACCAACAGCCGCTTGAGGGCGCCATAGAGCGTCCCGGTGCTGAGCTGGACGCGATCCCCGCTGAGGGCAGCCACGTCTTTCATGATGGCATAGCCATGCCTGGGGCCCGGCGCCAGGCAGAGCAGGATCAGAAAGGTGCTCTCGGTAAGCGGTAGGTTGGCTTCAAGGTCGGTTTTGAGCAACACAGATGCCTCACAGAGCAATATGTCGTCGCACGACATATTATATCACAGAACGGCGATTTGTCAAGCCCAATCTATCGAGTTTGTTGCTGCCGTTTGATTATGTCAAAACAGGGATTGACGCCTGCCTGCGGTTCTGATATAATGGATCTGACACTGAACACCACTGTGCAGATTCCGTTGCAGCCTCACAGAAAATTGAAGCGGTGACCAGGGCCAGGGATAGGCCCTGGTAGCACACTGTGGAACACGCCCGCCCACCGACCAGGCTTTGGCGACAGCCCAGCCGATCGGTGTG
>Ga0180437_10004531_pt1 | contig 19713 bp, 17 predicted proteins | sample SS_ome_4_FD_132410 | JGI IMG/M metagenome (GOLD analysis project Ga0180437, IMG submission 132410) | Hypersaline lake sediment archaeal communities from the Salton Sea, California, USA - SS_3_D_1 metaG | ecosystem: Environmental > Aquatic > Non-marine Saline and Alkaline > Hypersaline >... | reverse complement strand
TCCTTGTGTGTTGGGGGACAGTCTCCCATTCACGAGAGGCTGTCCTTTTTGAGTGTGATGTAAAAACGGGACCTCGACACGTATGCGGCGAGCAGCGCTCGAGGCGACAATGAGCTATAGGCATCACCTCCCTTCGACTTCGCTCAGGGCAAGCCCCTTTTTTTGGGGGTTAGCCCGGGTTCACCAGGCCTGGCCTAGTGAGCCCAAGCTCCCCGACGCTTGCCTATTCGGGCGGGCGGATGCAGATTGTGTCGGTTCCCATGATGGGTACTCCGTCAGAGGTTAAGCCTTTCAAGGTGGCTGTGGTGTCTCCAAAGGAGTAGCTACCGTCGTCAAGGATCTGGACTACCAGGTCTTGGAAGCCATCTCCATTCACGTCCTCAAGCGATCCAGCGTTGCCACTTTTACCCTTCACTCTGACTTGTGCACTATCGAGGGATACGGTGAAGGGGTCCACGGTGGATGCATCGAAATCAGCGCTGCCCAGGATAGCCACGGGGATCACGCCATGGCTGTCACTGTTGAAGCAGTTGGGGTCACTGCCTGGCTTGATGTCAATCGCGACATCAAGCCAGTAGGGGCAACCGGTGACCGTGATATCTGACACTGTTACGGTGCCTCCCCCTCCACCTCGGCCATAAAAGACCTGCATCTGGGTCATGTCACCTGTGAAACTTCTTCCAGCAGGATAGAATTCAGGTTGGGCGTTCTTCCAACCACCTACATAGAGCCCTTGTTGGATGCCTTTGATGGTGGCAAACATTGTTCCCTGGTTTGCATCGAGAGCATGGTATGTGACCACGATATTGTAGATGCCCTCTGTGTTGTATGTCCCACCGTCAACCGCGCCCCACAGGTTCGCCTGCCATTGATCAACCCCATCACGGTCAAACCAGAAGCCATAGTTGGCGCCCGACCAATACGGAGTGATTAGGGTGTTCGCATCGCTGGCGTCATATTGTTGGTAGAGCCATCCGTGTTTACTGAGAAGGTGCATGTCGTTGTTGTTTTGTGAGTTAGGGTTGCTGGTCGCAGAGATGTAATTCGACTGCATCCAGCCGCCCTTGAGGTTCGGATCGATATTGGGAGCCCCTACCTCGCGGAGCCCTACTTCAGTGACTGCCCAGCCCGCGTTCGCTATCGCGCTCATGTTGATCGTGTAGGAAAGGGTCAGGTCGCATTGGGTCAGGTCCCAGATATCGCTAAAGTTTCCGTGTCCCCAATTGTATAATGTGACGCTGCCGTAAACTTTGGCTGATCCCGATGCCAAGACAGGCATTGCTCCCAGGACCAAGGCTAGAGTAAGGGCCAGGAAAAGTGTCTTTTTCATGGTTTGGAAGACCTCCCTTTTTGATGATAACGGCTTTCTACCGTGTGTGTGAGGGTCCTGCGCTGCCCATGTGGGCAGCGCAGGACTTTCTTAGGCAGATGTTCACTGCGTCCATATCCTGAGCAGGTGTTATTTGTAGGCATTGAAACCGGTAGGCTACACCTAGAATGTGTTGCTGTGTTCCTCTGCTCAGGCGGCGTGGAGACTTACTGGATACGAGTATAGCTCTCCCAAAGGATAGACGCGCCGACTAGCTCTGCTATCTGTCGAACTCAGCCGCCAGGGCCGAACACAGAAGGATGCAACCCGTGTCCGCGGTTGTCACCCAGGTTACGGGAGATGTCGTTGTAGGTCTCCAGCTCGCCCGGGGTCAGCGCGATCTGCAGCGCCGTGCCACGGAAGTCGTTGAAGCCGATGGAGTTGTCGGTGATTACAATGGAACCCAGACCTGGGTGTGAGTTCGGATAATAAGACTCGGTTAGCTCGAAAGCCGCCACGTCCACCACGATCGGGTTGTCGCTCACCAGGCTGACCTTGTTCTTGACTACCCGGTTGTAGGAGATTTCCTCCGCACCAGCCCAACCCCAGCGAAAGTCCGCGTAGAGGACGATGCCGCTGCCGTTGTAGCCGCCGCCATCGTTAGGGTGCACATGGAGGGTGCCGCTGATCTTGTTGTGAGCTACTACGTTGTCAGAGACGGTTCCTCCTGCATAGTCCGCGATAAGGATGCCGATACCTCCACCGTTACGAGTGCGCAGGTCGGTGATCGTGTTGTGGCTGATCTCCCAGCCGCTGCCCCGCCAGTTAGAGACGGCCTGGATCGCGTTGTCGAAGCGGCAGTGGGTGACGATGACATTGTTTACAGCAGCACCGTTCATGATTGCGAGATCAGCCGTGAATCGCAAGTGGCTGATCGCAGCTCCACTGCTTCCATCGAGTAACCGGAATCCTTGAGCAAGCCCGCTGGGATGAGCCGGGCCGCTGTTTATGATAGCACCATCCTCACCTTTGATCTCGACCGCCTTTGTGACAGTCGCCCCTGCGTGATTGCCCGGACCAACGAGAATGGTGTCGCCAGCGGCAACGTCCGATGAGTCAATGGCTTCTTGGATCGTCGCAAAGTCGCCCGGCACGTACCAGACGTTGCCAGGTTCCCCCGCCATCGCCGCCGAAGGCATTGCCAGCAAGGCCAATAGTACCAGCACAAACATTAGCTTTCTCATTGCGTTTCCTCCTTTTGCGTTGGGGGACAGTCTCTCATTCACGAGAGGCTGTCCTTGTGAGTGTGATGTGAAAACGGGACCTCGACACGCATGCGACAAGCAGCGCTCGAGGCGACAATGGAAAGGGTCTATAAGCATCACCTCCTCTTAAGCGCAGGGGCAGGGGAGAAGGCCCTGTTGCCACAAGGGACCTTCTCCACCTGGACTGTCACTTGCCCTTGGGCATGATGTTCACCACATCTGTACCCAGGTGCACTCCCTGCCAGATGACGCACTGGACTCCAACTTTAAGGCTATTGGGTAACTGTGATGTTCTTAAAGCTGATGCTATGTGTTGCTCCGTAGCCATAGAGTCCGTAGAACACCTGCAGGTGCTTCATATCTCCGGTGAAGGTCATTCCGGCGGGAGTAAGCTCAATGGTGTTCCAGTTGCCATCGGTTTCAAAGCCCTGGTCAAGACCTCTAATGTTCATATAGGCTGTGCCGGTCGTCTCACTTGTGGCGTGAAGGCTGATTATGACCTGGTAGATGCCACCCGTATTGGCCGTCTCGCCGTTCTGCCATGGATCCACTCCATCGCGGTCCCACCAAACACGATGGTTGGCCCATGGATTCGGTGGCGTTGACGGCAGATTATAGGCCCCTTCGCCCTGACCGCCGACTTTTTGCAGGATTAGCTTGTCGTCCATATCCAGCGTCGGAGCACCAGGTGGATCTGGATTGAAGGTATTTGCAGTCCAATCGTAGTCCGTGGCAAGCCAAACTCCTGAACCCTCCAATTTAACCTTAACGGGTGTGTAAGTAAAGTAGGTAGCCCAATTTTTGCCAGGGAAGGCACTGCCAGCACCCCAGGCGGTTTCCTCCCCCCAGTCAGGACAGGCAACTACTGCGTGTGCCGCGATGTATTTGGTTTCCGCAACCCAACCGGCGACGTCGATAGTATACGTGTACTCTGCGACAGGCGGGTTGTGTTCCATTTTGCAAGCAAACTGACCCGGGATGGGATTGCCTGTCTTGGTCTTTGGAATACCGTCGAGCGAGTTGGCAACTGCCAGATACGTTTCTGTGAGAGCACAGCTGTCCTCAGTGATGGCATATTTGACATAGAGATTGTCGCCCTCACGCCAAACGGTGACATCTCCCACGTCGGTGTACTGACCAGCAATGAGATCCACCTTTTGTTGGGGATATGTGTATTCCCATCTCCAGTAGGGATTAAAATCGGTAGGTGCAGAGCCAAGCGAGCGCACACCCAGTTCGGCCCAGGCGTGGGCATTACTGCCAAAATCGTCCACAAGGCCGTTCCCATCGTAGGTGAAGCTGATCACCATGTCACCGGCGGTCAAGTCCCACACGTCATCGAAGTGATCGGCTGGAAAGCCCCCGCTTAAGGTGATGTCCCCGTAGTTAACTGGCCCTGATGCTGAGACGGGCATCACTCCCAGAACCAAGACAATGGTAAGGGTCAGGAAGAGTATCTTTTTCATCGTTCAGAAACCTCCTTTTTGATTGTGCTGACGGGCTCCTGACAAGGTCAGGCTGTCCGTCATCTGTTGTAAACCGAGTCAGACCTACCTCGAAGGCCAGCATCCAGCGCTGAGGGTACTGATGGTGCTCACCTTTGAGCAGACCAACCTTGCCGAGAATAGATACACTCGATAGCCATCACCTCCTTGCCCGAATGGGACGAAAAAAGCCAACCTAGACCAAACCGAGAGCGGTGTAGGTTGGCATACGTGACCACCAAGCTAAGATGCTCTGAAAGCTAACCACTGATGAAATCAACGGTGGAGGAAGACCCAAAAAAGTTGCCATAATGAGACTCGCAGTGACTCTTTTCATCTGCAATGTTCTAGTTTTGTGAGAGGTCACCCAGAGTAGCACGTAAGTCCTCTGGCAGTGTTCCCCCCACATTATATTATACAAGACCTCAATGAAAAATAGATGAAAAAATGGGCAATGGGTTCATTACAATATTTTCATCTGCGCCTGCTCAGGCAGGTCGAGTCCCTTCACTAGAGACTCTCAAGGCGTAGGCTAGTTTGGTGTTCTCTCGTGTGAAAGCCGGGGGCACCTCCCCTGGGCGTCAAAGCTGTCCCGACGTGCCAGGTGATCTTCACGCAACCTTTATCCTCACCATATTGACACTCGATGCAACTTGTGGTAGACTCATAAAAGGGCACAGTCCCACTCAGGGCGCAAAGACGCCCTTCTGGTAAGCACTCAAGGTTCATCGTTAGCCGCGACGGGCTTGAATGCTTCGGAGCAATAGGGGGTGTGCCTGGGTAGAGCCGATCCTCCAGGGATCGGCTCTCGCCTTTTTCACACTTGGAACACTGACAAAAATGCCAACCAGTTTTCGCCAATATCATTGTATCATATGAACTCTTATCTGTCAATATATAAATGGTTAGAAATTTGTTAAAAAAAGTATTAGTACTCTAGATGGCTTTTGGGCTAGTAAATTGCGCCCCTTGGTATTAATACTTTGTGTATTTCTGCACAAACTGAGCTCCCCCATGTTGCCGATTTGAACTTGACGCCCGGTACTTTATGTGCTACAATTTCGAGGTCTATTCACAATGTGAGTATTCTGAGAGTGAGTATTCGATTCTAAGGCGATCCCGATGAAGAAGGAACTGGCCCCCGAATGGGCCTTGTTGGGCCTGCTGACCCAGAAACCGATGCATGGCTACGAGCTCTACCGCTATTTCACCGACCCCTCAGCCCTGGGGCAGGTGTGGTACCTGGGCCTGAGCCAGATGTACAAGCTGCTCAAGGAACTGGAGGCGCAGGGGCACGTGGAAGCAAGCGTGGAGTCACAGGAGAGCTACCCGCCCCGCAAGGTGTACCACATTACGCCAGCGGGGCGAGCGGCCTTTTGGCAATGGATGGAAAAGCCCGTCCGCAACACCCGCCTGATACGGGTCGAGTTCCTGGCCAAGCTTTTCCTGGCCCAACTCCTGGGATCAAAGATGATCGGGCGGCTCATTGACGCCCAACTGGAGACCTGCCAGGCCCAATTGGCCCGCCTACAAGAGAGGGCTGATCGGGAATTGGGAACTGGGAATCGGGAATTGACCTTTGAACACCTGGTCTTGCGCTTTCGCCAGGGACAGGTTCAGGCCATTATTGACTGGCTGAGAACCTGCCGCCGTGTGTTCCTGGAAGAGTAATGAATAGCGAATGGAGAATGGAGAAGCGTTACAATCGGGCTGTTCTGCTGACGGGCGGGCGCGGCGTGGGCAAAACGACCGTCTGTCAGGCTGTGGCAGAGTTGGCTCGCCGCCGGGGATACCGGCCTGGTGGCGTGATCACGCCCGCTCTCTATGCCTGCCCTGAGCAAGGTCGAAGGGACAGCCACGGGGTGAAGGTGGGCTTTGAGGCGGTGGACGTGGGCAGTGGCGAACGTTGGCCTTTGGCCCGCACCGACCAGGAGCTGGGTGGTCCCCAGGTGGGCCCCTACCACTTTGAGCCCGAGGGCCTGGCCAGGGCCCTCGAGGTGCTGAAAAAGGCAGCCACTCAGTGCGACCTCCTTATGGTGGACGAAATCGGTCCCCTGGAACTGGAGCGAGGCGAGGGATTCGCGCCTGTCCTGGACTTGGCCCGTCATTGGTGGAGTAGCAGAACGGCTCGACTGAGCCCGCCGGAGTCTTGTTCTACGCCAGCCGAGCGCGAAACAAGTCCTGTCCTGAGCACAGTCGAAGGGTTCGCTACTCCAGAAGAAAATTCTCAAGATTCGTTGCCGGTTGAGGGACCGGTGCACACTCTCATCGTAGTACGCCCGGCCCTTCTGGATCAGGTGCTCCAGCATCTGAGAGGCATTGAGTGTACCGTCTTTAATGTTACCGAGGAGAACCGGGATGAACTGCCCCTGCGGATTGTGGAGACGCTCTGGGGAGGTGGATGAGCGAGGGCGTGATTCACTGATTCGCCGATTCGCTGATTCGTTGACTCGCTATTCGTTATTCGCTATTCGCAATTTTCGTGGTTTCCGTGATGATGATTAAAGTCACCGACCTGACCGTCCATTATGGGAAACAGCTCGCCTTGGAAAGTATCTCGTTCGCCGTCGGACGGGGCGAGTTCGTGCTGCTCAGCGGGCCCTCGGGCTGCGGCAAGAGCACCCTGGCCCGCTCCCTGAGCGGCCTGATCCCCCATGCCTCGTCGGCCAGGATGGCGGGCCGGGTGGTGGTGGATGGGCTGGACACGGCGGCACACTCTCTGCCCGAATTGGCGGCCCACGTGGGGCTGGTCTTTCAGAACCCCGCCACCCAACTCTTCAACGCTATCGTAGAAGAGGAGGTAGCCTTCGCCCCCCGCAACCTGGGCCTGCCAGCCGAGGAGGTGGCGGCGCGGGTCGCCTTTGCCCTGGAGGCCACCGGCATCTTCCCCCTGCGAGGCCGGGCCATACGCACCCTCTCCAGCGGTGAGCAACAGCGGGTGGCCATCGCCTCCGTGCTGGCCCTGCGCCCGCAGGTGCTCGTCCTCGACGAGCCCACTTCCAACCTGGACTGGCGAGGGGTGGAGCAGGTCATGTCCACTCTGGCCCGACTGCACCGCCAGCAGGGGCTGACCATCCTAGTCATCGAGCACCGCCTCCAGGCCGTCTTTCCCCTGGCCGACCGCGTATTGCTGATGCAGGATGGGCGCATTGTGGCCGACGGGCGGCCAGAGGACGTTTTCACCGTTCCCCCCACTTCCCCCCCACTCGTGGGGGGGACAGAGGGGGGGCTGATCACCCTGGGGCTGCGCTACCCCTGGATGGAGGATGGAGATGAGAGATGGGAGATGGGAGATGGGAGATGGGAGATGGTCGGAGGGAAAGCCAGCCCAACCACCCAACCACCCAACCACCCAACCACCTATCCGCTGGTTGCCATCCGAGGTCTGGAGGCTGGCTACGGGCGACGGACGGTCTTACAGGACCTGGATCTGGCCCTCTACCCAGGAGAGTTCGTGGCCCTGGTGGGCCATAACGGGGCCGGGAAGAGCACCCTGGCCAGGGTCCTGGCCGGGCTTTTGCGCCCACGCCAGGGGAGGATCACCTGGCATGAAAAGCTCCGCCGTCTGCCCCTGGGGCGGCGGGTGGGGTTCCTGTTTCAGAACCCCCTGGACCAACTGGTGTGCGACACGGTGGAAGAAGAAGTCGCCTTCGGCCCCCGCAACCTCGGCCTACCTGTAGAGGAGCGACTTGAGACGACCCTGGCCGCAGCCGACCTGACGGCGCTCCGCCACCGCCGCTCGGCGGCCTTGAGCGCCGGAGAGCAGCAACGGACAGCCCTGGCGGCCGCCCTCTCCACGAATCCCCGCTTGCTCATCCTGGACGAGCCGACCATGGGACAGGACTGGGCGCACCTGAGCCTTATGATGGAGTCCCTCATTCAGCTCAACCACAACGGGCAGGCCATCCTCCTCATCACCCACGACGACAAGCTGGTCTGTCGCTACGCCAGGCGGATCATCCTGTTAGAAGAAGGGCGCATTGTTCGTGATGCGTGAAACGTAAAAACGTGAAACGTGATTCGTGTAATTCGGTTTAAGGAGGGACTATGAAGACATTCACCACACGGGACTGGGTCTACATTGCTGTGTTTGGCGCTCTCTGGGGGGCTGTTGAGATCACCTTGGGGGCCTATCTGCACGTCATCTTTCCCCCGTTGACCGACACCTTTCTGGTGGGGGTGATCCTGGCCGGGCTGGGGGCCATCATCGCCCTGACGGGGCGTCACTTTGTGCCCCACACCGGTAGCGTGCTGATGATCGGTGTGGTGACCGCCCTGCTGAAAGCCCTCAGCCTGGGCGGGGTCAAGATCGGACCGATGGTGGCCATCCTGGCCGAGAGCCTGCTGATAGAGGCCGGGCTTGTCCTGGGCTTTGGTCCGTTTCGCTACTCAACCCAAGCCCGCCAGCCGTCGCGCTGGGCTTTCGCCCTGGCCGGGGCGCTGGCCGTCAGTTGGAACTTTTTCCACAAGTTCGTGATGATGCGCCTGCTCTACGGCCAGGGATTTACCGAGGTGGCCGTGAAGATGGTCAAGGACGGCAGCCAGTTGCTGGGTCTCGACGTCCGCTACAGTATCGCCATCCTGGTGGTCTTGTTTGTCATCCGGCTCGTCGTCGGGGCAGCGGCTGGCTGGCTGGCCTGGGACCTGGGCGGGGCCGTGCGGCGGCGGCTGGCGAGAGAGGGATGACGAGATTCGAGATCTGGGACTTGAGATTGGGGAATGGGGAATTGAGTCCCTGGGGCTATCTGGTTTTCTTGCTCTGGACACTGCTCCTGGTTGGCCTGCTGCCAGACCAGCGGGTGACGCTGTTGCTGGGCAGCGTGCTCCTCTTCGCCCTCCTCACCGGCGGTGGTGGGTTGCGGCCTCTGCGTCGGCCCCGCTTCTGGACCCTGATCCTGCCGGCGCTGGCTCTCGGTCCCCTGCTGCTGGGTGAAAAAGACCTGGCCTGGGGCTGGCTGCGCCTCTCGCGGGCCGGGTTCTGGATGGGGTTGTGGATGGCCCTGCGGGCCTTCTGTCTGACCGTGGCCTTTAGTGTGGCCCTCAATGCCCTCTCTGTTTCCGAGATGGCCCGGCTTTTCGAGACGGTGGGGTTGAAGGGGCTCGGCTTCGCCTTGGGGGTGGCCCTGAACCTGCTGCCCACCCTACAGGAAACCAGCGAGGCGACCTACCACACTTTGCGCCTGCGGGGTGGGTTTCGCCGTCCCTGGCAGGCTCTCAAGTTGTTTCTGGTCACCGTCATCGCCAACGCCCTGCGGCACAGCGACGACGTGGTCAACGCTGCCGCTGCCCGTGCCTTTGAGCCCACGCTACGACGGGGGGAGCCGGTGCGCTTTCAACGGGCCGATGGCTTGCTGGCAGTGGCGTTGCTGGGCCTGGGCTGTGGGTTTGCCTTCTGGCCGTTGTGAAGCGGGGTGAGGAGTCTGTGACCTGGATGGGACCCTCTATCGGGGAGCAAGCCCGAGACCCTAAGGGTTTCTGAAACCCTTAGGGTCTGGATTGACTACAGGCACAGCCTCGATGAGCTGGACGATGCCCAGGGCATACCGCTCGCTGCGGGTGATGGTAAAGCCAGCAGATATCACCACGGCCTCGGTCTCCCGGTTCAGGTGACAGCTCCGGCTCCAGGCGTGCCAGGGCAGGTCCAAGAGGTCCGTCAGGCGGGCTGCCCAGGGATGGGCACCGCGCACATGCTCCAGCAAAAGCAGCCGGCCGTCGGGGCGCAAGGTGCGGCGCACCTCTTGCAAGACGGCCAGAGGATCGGTTACGTTGCATAAAAGGAAGGAGCCGACCACTCCATCAAAGGTGGCATCGGGAAAGGCCAGGTGGTGGGCGTCAGTCTGGCTCAACTGGACCGCAGCGTGCGTCCGACGGCGGCGGGCTACCGACAGCATCTCGGCGCTGGCGTCCACTGCGATCACGCGGCTGCTGGCCGGGTAGAAAGGCAGATTGGCTCCTGTCCCTACTCCTACCTCCAACACCAAACGCGGAGGGGCGGAAGGGCGGAGGGTGTGGAGGGCTCGCCGACGCAAGCGAGCGAACAGAGCTTGTTCCAGAGGCCACATGAAGAGGTCATAGCCCGAAGCCAAAGCATCAAAGCAGGCCATCTCAGTCTTTCAGTTGCTCCAGTTCTTCTTCCAACTCTTCCAGCCTCATGAGCATCGCTGGTGGTACCGAATGTTTGGGCCACCGCGCTTTGAGGTCGGCGATTTCTTGTTCCAGTTCCTGGATGCGGGCCTCCCGCTTTTTCTCCTCCTGCGACATTCAGGCCTCCTTCAGCGTCGGAGGGTAGCTATCAGCCGTTGGGGGTGCAACAGCAGGTCCAGTGCCGCGTTGATGTCCGGCACGACCAGGTCGGCCCTTTGCCAGGCGGCCCGGGCCAACCCTTCCATCCCCAATACAGCGACTCCCAGAGCCGCCACGGCCAGCATCTCCGCATCGTTGGCCCCGTTCCCCACAGCGACCACCCTCTCCGCTCCCAGCGATTCGACAAAGGTCCGTTTCTGGGCCGCTTCGTCACCCGGCGTCAGGCGATGCAGACGGATACCCAGAGCATCGGCCGTGGCTGCCCCTCGCCCCCGGGTGTCAGCCGTCAGCAGGTGGATCTGCAAACGAGGCGACAGGGCCACCAGCCGCTCAGGGACACCGGGCAGGACCTCCCCATCCAGAGCCAGGGTGCCGTTCAAGTCCAACACCAGGTGCTCCAGCATCAATCGGCCATAGGCGGGGATCTCGACGGTCAGCATCGGCTCACCATTGGCTCCAGGTAGATGCCTGTGGGCTCGCCGGTAGGATCGGCGTTAAAGGCAAAGATGTTGTTCACCTGACCATTATAGCACACCTGGCCCGGGTTTTCAATACTTGGGGATATCATCTCACAGCGCAAAAGGCCGACACCACTCGCGTGGTACGGCCTTTCACTAACCCTTTTTCACAGGCTGGCTCGCGTCGTCCAGCATAGCGCCGAAACGGCGGACAAAGTCTAGCATCCCATCCAGACCCAGGAACGCGGCGCTCTGGCCGCTTTGCACGTGCTCAATCCGACCGCGCCAGCGTGGCCCGGCAGCCGACCACTCGCGCCAAAAGCGGACGACGAAGGTGCTGACGGGGGGAACTGGAGACTCGGTCATACGATGTCCCTCTCAGCGGCCAGACCCCTCGGGTTTCTAAAACCCGAGGAGTTTTTGAGCCTATGGTTCAACAAGAGGGAACGTCATATTGTGCGTTGTGCTCTTTCGGGCAGTGTATTGATCATCAACTGCGACAAATTTCAGCTTGACGGGCTTGTCTCCCTCTTTTGTTACATAGACCTGGTAGGTGCCAATACAGGTTATCGTCTCTCCTTGCACAGTAAGACAACGTCCCCCCTCTGACTCGAGTTTGAGTTGCGTGCCCTCAAACCAAAATTTTCCCTGGTCAGATCTCATCCCCTTGGCATCGCCGCTAACCACCGTGACGCAGAAGGTGCCTTCCTTTGTATATTCGGTATGAGTCTTGTGCCCCAGGCAAGTTCTTCCTTGCCAGACACCGACCACGTCCTCGACCTTGCTCGCCAGAACCTCCTGCGCCGGGGTCGGCGGTGGTGGCGTGGGCAGCACTGAAGCCGCGCTGGGGCTGCAGCCAGTGGCTGCCAATGTGAGCACAATCGCGATCACAGCAAATTTTACCCATTGCCCGTTCATGGTCGTTCCTCCTTCTTTGTACGATTCTGCTTTTACATGATGGGATTTCTTGTTTCTGTGAAGTTATTGTACTACGAGGCTCTCAAAAAGGTAGCAAATCGGGTCTCAAATAGAAGAAACCCGTTCTCTTCAAGAAAACGGGCAAGCTGCCGAGATTCTTCGTCGCTTCCCTTTCGTCTTGCTCAGGGCTTTGGCTCACTCCTCAGAAAGTCTCACGTTGTAGTGCTAATGCGGCTCGATGATGACATCCTTCCAGAACCGCCATCCGGTCGCCGACATGGGGTACTTTCTCACCCACGGCTTCATCAACAGGTGCCTCCGCCCATAATAGAGGGGCATGATCGCTGCCTCCTCTACCAGGATCCTGTCCGCTTGCCGGTATCGTTTCATCCTCTCTCTCTGATCCATGAGTCGCCTGGCTTCCTCCACCAGCCCGTCATAGGCCACGTTCCGCCACCGAGTGTCGCTTTGGACAGGAGCCACCCTCAGGAAATTGTCGGGATCGGGATAGTCGGCTTCCCACCCTGCGAGAAATATGTGTGGAGGCTCCCTTTGTAGCCTGTCGAAAAACATCGCTTGCTCCATTACCTCCCACATGACCTCGACCCCCAGGTTCTCCCGCCACTGCGCCTGCAGATATTCGCTATAGGGAACAAAGTCAGGACGCGTCGGCGAGTCTACAACGGGGAAGCCATGGCCTCCTGGATAGCCAGCCTCGGCCAGCAGTTGGCGTGCCTGCTCAGGGTCGTACGGCAGGCCGATCCCCGCCGAGTGTCCTGGCATCCCTGGTGGCAAGAACCCGCCCGTCGCCGGGAAGACGTAGCCTCGCATGACCACGTCCGCCAGCGCTTCCCGATCGGTGGCAAGGACAAAGGCCCGGCGCACCCGGGGGTCATCGAGGGGCGACCGCCTCACATCGAATCCCACGTATAGGGTGTGAAGCCGGGGTGTTGGGACATGTTCCCCGGCGTGCCGCTGCCGGGCGCGGTCCCTTTCCAGGGATGGGAGGCTCAGAAGATCCAAGATGTCCAGACCATCGGCCTCATACAGCTCCAACTGGGCGAACGGATCGGTGAGGAAGGACAGTTCCACCCGCTGCACGTTGCCTGTGAACCGGCCATGATATTGGGAGTTGCGCACCAGCACCATGGACTCACCCCCCCGCCAGGACTCGAGTCTGAAAGGGCCATTGGTGACGATATTGCCCATCTCTGTCCAGGCGTCACCGTGTGCCTTCACCACATGTCGGGGCACGGGATAGGTGACCTCGTGGGCTATCAAGTGGGGAAAATGGCCGGTGGGATCTTTTAATTCCACAGCCAGGGTGACTGCATTGAGGGCCTGTACTCCTACCTGGTCTGGGTCGGACATCCGGCCCTGATGAAAGGCCCTGGCTCCTTTGACATCATACAGCAGGCTGGCATTGCGTGACCCGGTGACCGGATCCAGCACCCGTTTCCAGGCGTACTCAAAGTCACCCGCTGTCACCAGGGTGCCATCGCTCCAACGCACATCGTCCCGCAAGTGGAAGACGAACTTGTGCCCACCTTCCAGCACTTCCCAACTGCGGGCCACATCGGGCATGACCTCCATCTCCGGGCTTAGCACCCCTAGCCCACTGAAGAGTTGGCCTATCATAACGCCCGACCACAAGTCCCCGCCTATGGTCGGATCCAACGTCACCGGATCGCGCCAATTCACCCTCAGGGTGTGAGAGGCAGGCTGTGACAGGCTGGTCGGCTGAATCTCTCCCACCCGCTGCCACAGGGCGAAACCCTCCTCATAAGCCTGGCGCGCCTGCCGGAACTCGAAGGCGGTGTGATAGGTCAGTCCCATCTTCATCAACGTCCGAGCTGCCCGTTCGTGCTCTCCCTGTTCCTTCAGGAACCCCAGTGCTCGCTGGTAGTAATCAATGGCTTCCTGGTGGGCATACAGTCCGCGCGCCCGATCCCCCGCCTGGAGCAGGTAGGTGATCGCTTTTTCCGTCAGCGTCTCGTCGTGCTGTCGGCCTTCCTCGAAATGGAAGGCCAGTTCGCCCGCCAGCGTCTCCACCTGAGGGCCGTAGAGGCTCTCCATGGCCGCCCCGGCCTGCGCGTGGGCGTGTTGCCGACGTCGGCGTGGCATCTCAGCGTAGATCACCTCCTGGATCTTGTGGTGGGTGAAGGTATAGTCACGCCCCATGGACCCGGTTCCCTCTTCGATCAACCGATGACGCAACAGATCATCCAATGTCTCCAGCGTCGCTTCTTGGCCCCGATTCCAGACCGCGTTGAGCAGATCAAAGTCAAACTCGCGCCCGAGTACCGCTGCCAGGCGCAGCGCCTCCTGCGCGTCATCGTTCAGACCATGAACCCGGGTCTGGATGGCCTCGCTCACACCGGTCGGCAGTGGAATCTCTCTTTTGCTGATCCGGGCAAAGTCGCCCCTCCATGCACCTCCCTCCAAGCGGACCGCGCCCGCCTCAAAGAGCGCCTTGACGATCTCCATCAGGAAGAAGGGATTGCCCTCCGTTTCCTGGTGTAATCGCTGCGCCAGGGGCGCTACTATTTCGCCTGCCCCCGACATCTCGATGACCATCGCCTCCACAGCCTCTGGTGAAAGGCGCGACAGGCGCAGGGGCTTGCTCAGCCCCTCCCGGCTCAACTGCTGCTGTATAGCTTTCAGGGAATGCCGCTGCCCCACTACTTCCGGGCGCAGCGTGCCAACCATCAGAATAGGGTGATCTGCCAGATGGCGGGCCAGGTAGTGGATCAATTGCAGTGTAGACTCGGTGGCCCAATGCAGGTCCTCCAGGACGATCAGGAGCGCTCCGCGAGAAGACAACTTGGCCAGGAAACGGGCCACACCATCGAAGAGGCGCGCCCGCTCCTGGTCCGAGCGGATCGTGGGTGTGACCTCGATCTTGGGCTGCCCTTCGACTGAGCTCAGGACAAGCTTCTCCAGTACCTCCGGCACCAAGCGGGCTAGCTCCCCCAGAGTCCAGGTGGAAAAGTCCGCCAGTTCGGCCGGTGCCAGACTCGGCAGAATAGTCCGCAGCGCCTCGGCGACGGGCTGATAGGGCAGGACGCGCTCGAATTCGTAGCAACGGCCCCACAGCACGCGGATGCCCTGCCAGCGCAGATGATTGGCGAACTCTTCGGCAAGGCGGGTCTTGCCCACCCCAGCCTCGCCGCTGACAAGCACCAATCCTCCCTGTCCCGTCTCCGTCCCCTGCCAATGTTCCAGCAGAAATGCCAGTTCCTCCTCTCTGCCCACCAGCCTGCTGGGTGTCGTCGCCTCGAGGGGACTGCGCCCCGGAGGCACCGGAAGCGCTGCCGCTGGTACCTGAAGTGTAGGGCGGGTTGCCATACCCTCCAAGCGCCCTTCCAGAATCGCCTGGTAGAGCTCGGTGGTCTCGACCATTGGCTTCGTACTCAGCTCCTCCCGCACGATCTCCCGGCAGCGGCGGTACTGCTCCAGCGCTGCATGACGCTGCCCCAGATGGCAATAGGCGCGCATCGCCAACCGATGCGCATCCTCCCGCAACGGGTCGTGTTCGAGCAAGTGTAAGGCTGTGGCCAACGCCGCCTCATGCTCCTCCCTCGCCTCCTGCCCGACCATCAGCCTCGACAGCGCCCCGGCAAACAGGGCTTCCAGCCGGTAGCGCTCATTGATGATCCAGTCATCGTAAAAGCCATCCAGAAAGTCGCCGCGGTAGAGCGCCACCGCCGATGGCAGGTGAGCAATATCATCTCGCGAGACATGGGACTCGAACTCGTCCACGTCGAGCCAGAGGTCTGCCTGGGGATCGAACTGTACCGTGTGGAGATCGCTCAGAATGTGGATTTCGTCGGGGAGGCAGCGGCGGACGTGCCACAGGGACGTCGAGAGAGAGCTGCGCGCCTTGCGCTCTGGCCGATCGCCCCAGAAGAGACCGGCCAACCGCTCCCGGGACTGGGGCTGGTGGCGATGGAGTATCAAGTAGGCCAGCAAAGACTGGGATTTGAGCGTGGCGGGCTTGGGCAACGGCTGGTCGTCATAGTAGATGTCTAGCGTGCCCAGAAAGTACAGTCGCAAGGTGGACACGAAATGTCCTCTCTCACACCTCTTTCCGTTTCCAGCGCCCCAGCCGGAACCAGATGGCAAAGAGCAAACCGTTGGCCAGGTTGGAGAGGGCTCGCCCGACCCATACCCCGGTGATGCCCAGAACTGTCCCCTGAGCCAGGCCGTAAGACAAGGGCGCTTCCAGTCCCCACAGAGTCAACAGGTTGACGAACATGGCTGGCACGGTATTCCCCGCTCCATCAAAGGCGCGGGCCAGCACCACCCCCACTGCGCTAAAGATCAGTGAAGGAGCCACGATGCGCAGGCATTCAGCGCCAATGTCCACCACTTCCGGCGTCGGATCGAAGAAGGCCACCAGCGGGCGGGCGAAAGCAAAGAACACCACTGCAAAGGCAGTCAACAGGCTGACGCTGTAGGCCGTCACCCACCAAGCGCTGCGCTCGGCCCGTTGGGGCTGGACGGCACCCAGGTTTTGCCCCACCAGCGTGGCGGCGGTGTTGCCCAGGCCAAAGCCCGGGATGAGGGCGATGAGCAGGATGCGGTTGGCCACACCGAATCCAGCCGTGGCAAAGGTGCCGTATAGGCCGACAATGGCCAGAATGATCAGCCGCGAAGTGGAGCGCAGGGTCATCTGAGCGGTGCTGGGCAGGGCGATCTTGACGATGTGCCACATCAGGGGCAGGTCGGGCCATAGATCGTGGAGAGCGATGGCGATGCGGGCCCGGCCGCTCAACAGGATGGCTATCTGGAGCAGCACTCCCGCCCCAAAGCCCAGCACCCCGGCCCAGGCAGAACCCTCCACTCCCAGGGCCGGGAAAGGTCCCCACCCGAAAATGAGGAATGGCTCCAGGACGACGGTCAGGCCCTGGCTCAGGATCAGCACCCTTAAGGCCAGCCCGGCCTCGCCCGCGCCGCGCAGCAAAAAGTTGATGACAAAGACCAGGACCAGGGTGAATAGACCGCCAAAGACAATGCGGAGAAACGAGACCCCCATGGGCAGCACCTCGGCGTCGGCCCCCAGGACGCGCAAGACCGGTTCGGCCAGCAGGGTGCCCACGGCACCCAGCACCAGGGAGACGAACGCAGCCAGCAGGACCGCCTGCCAGGTAGCGTGGTTGGCCTGTGCCCTGTCGCGGGCCCCGATGCGCCGCGCCACCACAGCCATCCCGCCGATGCCCAAGCCGTTGGCCAGGCTGTTGATGGCCCAGCGCAGGGTCATGCTGATGGTCACAGCAGCCAGCGCTGCCGAGCCAAGCTTGCCCACCCAGTAGGTATCCGCTATCTGAGTGACACTCAGCATGGCCATCTCCAGGGTCATGGGGACGGCCAGGGCCCAGATGTCGAGGTGGAGGTTGCCGGTGGTGACATCCCGCTTCTCCGCCAACCCCTGCTCAATGGTTCTATGTTTTTGCGATGAAAGCTCGGTGTCGGCCATAGGTTACTTTCTATGAAAGGCGAAATCTAGTCCCCGGTTGGCTCTACCGAACTCCCCTCCACCATGAGGATGGCCGTCCGTTCCGGTGCTCTGGTACGATGTACGACCCCTCTGGGGATGGTATAACCTTGGTGGGGTTCAAGCGTTATCGTTTCATTTTCCAGATCAATCAGAAACTTGCCCTGGAGGACGAAAAAGAACTCGTCTTCCTCGTCGTGTTTGTGCCAATGAAATTCCCCTTGCAAAACGCCGAGGCGAACGACACAATCATTCACCTGACAAAGGGTTTGATTGTACCATTGCTCCTTGCAGGCGGCAACGAGGGCCGGTACGTCAATTAGCTCAAGGAAACCGAACTTGGTATCCAGGTTGATAGTGTAATGGGATTGTTCTTTCATGGTAGATCTCCTTGCTCGATAATTCCAATAGCTTGCCCGACGCCGTCTTCAGCGCGAATGCGTTCCCCCAGCGCCGCGGCGCGTGCCTGCATATCCCTGTCCGTGACGGCGCTGGTGATGGCTGCCGCCAGCCGCTCGGCCGTCAATTGGCGGCGTGGTATGGGCCGGGGGCCGACGCCCAGTTCTGTCACCCGCCGGGCCCAGAGCGGCTGGTCGCCAATGTGCGGCACAAGCACGGACGGCACACCGGCACGCAGTCCGGCTCCTGTAGTCCCTGATCCACCGTGGTGTATCACCGCCGCCATGCGTGGAAACAACCAGGCATGGGGAATAGAGTCCAGTGTGCACAGATCGGCGGAGCGGTGGGACAAGTTGGCGCTGGCCAATCCGCCCCAGCCCATGACGAACACCCCGCGCTGCCCCGATCGCTTGAGGGCCTCCCGCACAAGTTGGGTCGTCTGCTGGGGGTTGCGATGCGCCATGCTGCCAAAGCCGACGTACACCGGTGGTGGGCCGGACTCGAGAAAGTCAATCAGCCGAGCGGGCGGCTGCCAATCCGGCGCGTGATCGAGAAACCAGTAGCCGGTGACGTGGACATGCTCCCCCCAATCGGGAGGCTTGGGGACGACGATGGGGCTGAAACTGTAGAGCATGGGCAGGGGTTGGCCATGTAATTGGCTGTAAGGCCATTTGCCGAGGGGAATTGCTGGCAGGCGGAACCGTTCTCGCCGCCACCGGTTGACAAGCCGTCCGGTGAGTTGTTGCATGAACTGCTCGGCCAGGGCGTGCGTCCACAGGTTATAGGCCCCGCCCAGGGGAAGCAGGGGAAAGGCCACGCTGGGAAAGGCGCGCGTGCGGGTCAAGGCAGGAAAAGGGATGGCCCAGTAGCAGGGCACACCCAGTTTCTCCGCAACGTGATAAGCGCCAAAGCCCATGGTTGAAAAGACAATCGTTTCCGATCCCTGGCAGGCCAACCACGCATTCTCCGCGAGCCGCTCGAACATGGGCCGCATCGTCCGGAGGATCTGCCAAACCCAAAGGAGGACGTTGCGGCCGGATTCCATGCCTGCCCCCAAGTCTCCCGTTCCCAGTAACTGGCGTGCGTTCATGCCAAGCGGAGAAAAGTCCAGGCCGTGCTCTCTGACGAGCGCTCCAAAGTCGTCGGGCGCGATGAAGCGCACCTTGTGCCGGCCTGTTTGTTGCAGCCCGACCGCTAAGGCGAGGAGGGGCTGCACGTCACCGCGTGAGCCAATCGCCAAAACTGTGATGCGCATTGCGTACCTCAGATTTCTCTAACAAGCGTTCAATTAGCCACAGGTCGTAGAGCCACATATTCTGTCCCGGGGATTCCCGCTCGATCCCAATCCCCTCTGAGCCACCTGTTACCTTGACGCCCCTCCAGCGCTTGGCTTTGCGCAGCCCTTTCAAAACCTCTGTCACGGCTGCGGGTGCGTCTTCGTCGGCCACCAGTTTCCCGGCCTGGCTGTGGATTTCGAAGGGTGGCGTTCCCGCCTGTACCCATGTGTAACTGCGCTTTCCAATCGTCTCGATGTGCACTTGGCGTCCGCGGCGGCTACCGTCGAATACGGTTGCTCCCTCGTGCAAAGCTTGGCCAATGCTGAGAATCCCGGATATGTATGGCTTGTCCGAGGGGGGCTCTGCTAATGAAAGCCCCAGCGGCGCCAGGTAGGCGGCTTCTCCGCCCTTGATAGATTTGCCTACCAAGAAGGGGGTGACCACCAAGAACACGATCAGTATGACGATCACTCCAGGGGCCCAAACCCTCATGATGTAATTAGCTGGCAAGTCATCTTGGAAATACACCCACACCCAAAAGTTGCCCAGTATCCACAAAACAAAAAGATTCTGCATGCCGTACCAGATGAGCACAGGGCGGCGGGCAGCTTTTGCCGCTTCAAGTATTTCGTCTACGTTTCCGCCGTAAATGGCCATGGCTGTGTGCAGTGTGCTCCAACTCTTCAGCGCGCTGATCTCCGGAGTGCTCTCGGGGCGCTTGCGGACGGATTCTTTCAACTCTTTGTTCCCCTTGAACAGGAACACCCACCACCAGTACGCCAGAATGCCGAGGACCCACGGGG
>Ga0180437_10004529_pt1 | contig 19717 bp, 17 predicted proteins | sample SS_ome_4_FD_132410 | JGI IMG/M metagenome (GOLD analysis project Ga0180437, IMG submission 132410) | Hypersaline lake sediment archaeal communities from the Salton Sea, California, USA - SS_3_D_1 metaG | ecosystem: Environmental > Aquatic > Non-marine Saline and Alkaline > Hypersaline >... | reverse complement strand
TCCTCGGCACGAATTTCCAGATAAAAAACAACCGTTTGGGTGGTATCTTAGATATTGAAAACACATGGAATGTTAATATTGTCTTAACTAAATAACGAATGAAGAAGAAAATGCATTAATACCTAAGAACGCTTTCCTAGAGTTGTATTAGCACAATAACGGTCTGAAATGAGAGGTAATTTACCAAAAGATTTTTATCTTACCTTTGAGGTGGGTGGGGTACCTAGAGGAGGATATAAATCTGATTGATGTCTTTTTGGTCTTAGATGAGACTGGCGTGCCCCTTTGTCAAACAAGATCTCCTGATGCCATTTGGAATGACAGTCTAGCCGCTGGAATCTTATCAGCAATAGATGAAGTCAGTTCGGTCTATTGGCAAGGTAATATATTATCACGACTTGAATTCCGTGAAAAACAGCTCTATCTTCTCCGCGATACTAATAAAAGTCGCACATTTGTGCTTGTTACTACTATTAGTGTTCCTCATGAAATTGCAGAGTCATGCCTCAACGAAATGAGCGAGAAATTTGCAGTTGTTTGTCTAGAAAAACATTCTGGTGGACTTGTAACTTCTAGAAGTTTAAACGAAAATTACCAACAAATAGGACATGAACTATTACAAGAATGGAATGCAAGGGCACGTAAAATAGCGCTCCAGAGTGGTGAACCTTACTACCAAGCCCTTTATGCCTATGATGCAATCAAAGACAGGGAAAAATCCTCTTTCATATTAGATAAGACAATTCTCCGAGTACTCTGTGATGCTGGCACACTTTCATTACGTGATCTAAGACAACGAATAGCGACCTTTGAAGAAATGCTTGGAGAACGAATTGACATCCCACAACTACAATCAATTTGTGAGCGCTATGTAAATGACGGACTAATTAAAAAACTTTAAGGAGAGTATTTTATGGGTTTATTTAAGTTCTTTAGAAGGAAGGATCTCAACAGAAATTATTTGAATCGGATGGTAATCGGCTTAGGAGTCGGACTCGTCAAGTCAAGAACTCACATATTAAATTCTGATTTTGGTCCGCAGGGTTCCATGGATGTGCTAGCAACTTGAATGGGACAAGAAGTTGCCAAAGAACTGTTGACTCAAAAGAAAATTTTCACCAATTCTTCTAAGAGTGATGTTATTGAAAAAATCCTTGATGAGGTACGAATTGCAGAGGATCTCGAAGTTTCCTTTGATAACAACTCAGCTCATATTTCAGTTCAAAAATGTCTTATTTGCCCACGGCGAGTTGGTGGTTATGACCTTGAGGGACATACTGCCTGCCCAGTAGGAGGAATAATACGAGGTGCTATCAATTTAGTGACTGGTAAGAGTCCTCAAATTAAACGCATCGCCTTACGTCCAGCAGAAGTTTGTCAAATAGATTTTGACCTTAACTGAGTACATTTCACAGATCTTCAGAGTTTGGAATTTACTGGAATGAATCCACTGAAACTAGACAAATGAATTACCATAAAGTCTTTACGGTAACTTAAACTTCTATCTATTTGATTTCTTCCTGATTTTGCTATTATGAGTACCTTCCATAAACATCCATAGCTGCTGCTACTGCAGATCCAGGTTTTGTTTTAAACCCAAATATAGATAGGGTTTTTTCTAAGGCTGCTAGTGTGGGTATTACGTAAAACTGTGACGCTGTCACACCCATATGTCCAATTCTAATACCTTCAAGACCAATTAAACTTTTCATAAGTGAAACCATAATATTGAACTTATCCTCAATAAATCGTCTAAGATCGATTTCACTAATTCCTTCCGGCAATAATAAAGCTGTAACGGTATCAGAAGCGATTTCTTCTTTAGGCAAGCATTTTAAGCCAAGTGCTCGAATTCCCTCGCGGACTGCTTTGCCTGAAATTGCGTGTCTTTCATATCTATTCTCAAGTCCTTCTTCTAGCGCTAACTCAATAGCTTTTCTTAGTGCTAGTACTACAGAAGTTGGCACAGAAGCCGGGAATGGATGTCCTATTTCTGTCATTTCTTCGATGTATTCATCCCATACATTTAGATTCATATACCTGCCTCTAATGGGATGTTTTCTATTTTTAGCGACGTCCCATGCGTTTTCACTAATCATTACTGGAGTCACGCCCATAATACTGCCTAATGCTTTACTTGCATAGCCTACGCACACATCAATGTTCCAATCGTCACATCGAATTTCCATTCCTCCAAAAGATGAAATTGCATCAACAGCATACAATATCCCATTATTTTTTGCGATTTCACCTATTTCTTTCACTGGATTTACTACAGCCGTTGATGTTTCATTATGAACTAGGAAAATTGCTTTAACATCCTCTTCTTCACATTTTTCCTTTATCGAACTAACATCAGCAGCTTCTCCGTAATTCTTCGTTATAATCACAGGCATCCTTTCGTATAATTCAACTATCTTTCCGTATAATTCTCCAAAAAACCCATTATAGACAACAATTGCTTTATCACCTGGTTCAATTAAGTTTGCGACGGACAGTTCTAAACCTAAACCTCCAGGGCCAGCAAGAATAATAACTGATTGTTTTGTGTTAAAGATGTTTTTAAGTTGTTGGCAAGTATCTTCATATATTTCCCCCCATTCTTTTCCATAATGGGGCATAACTGGCTGTGATAATACATTTAAAACTTCAGGATGAGCTTCAGAAGGCCCTGGAATCATTAAAATCTTTTTTTTATGCATAGATCATACCTCTTATTACCTCTATGTTCTATCAAAGAAGACATATGAGCTCACACTTGTTATCTTTAAAAGCATTGTTATTTCTAACTCTGAGAAAGATTTATATATGCCCTAACTGCCCTTTCGTAGCTAGGTGAAAAAAATGGGGTATCGTGTTTGGATCCTTAAGTTGTAGATATTCTATTTTTCAAACAATAACATGTACCCCGCAGAAACAGCTTAACCTATTTTTGAAGCTAATTTCTCGTTTTTTGCCTTGGTGGCACTGGTTCTAAGCTCTCCTCAGTATAGAGCTTTTTTTATAATTTCTATGGAGAGGATTTTATGGAAATATGTGATTCGATTGAAATGGTTGTAAATAATGAAAACTTGGCAGAAAATAATGCAAAATCAGTAATGAGGACAATTATGTCAGGAGATGCAACTCCTGCTCAAATAAGTGCATTTTTAATCGCTCTTAGGATGAAGGGTGAAACAATCGAAGAAATATCGGCTTTCGCTTCTATTATGAGAGAATTTTGTACGCAAATTAATCCGAAAGTGGACAATAGGATGTTAGTAGATACATGTGGCACTGGCGGTGATAGAGTTAATACATTTAACATATCAACTATTGCATCATTTGTGATTTCTGGAGCTGGAATACCCGTAGCCAAACATGGAAATAGAGCGGTCTCTAGTAAGTGTGGAAGTGCAGATTTACTGGAAGGTTTGGGTGTTAACATAAACGCGTCAGCTGAAATAGTCAGGCACTGCATAGAAAAAATTGGCATTGGTTTCATGTTTGCGCCTCTTTTTCATCCTGCAATGAAATATGCAATGAAATCTCGACGCGAAATAGGCATAAGAACGGTTTTTAATATCTTAGGTCCCCTTACAAACCCTGCAAATGCTAAAGCACAGATATTAGGAGTATACACTCCCTATTTGACCGAAAAAATGGCTAAAGTTCTGAATATGCAAGGAGTAGATCGTGCTCTTGTTTTTCATGGACTTGATGGGCTTGATGAGATTGGTAATACGTGCGAGACGCAAATTTCAGAATTAAATGATGGATATGTAGAAACATATACCGTCAAACCAGAGGATTTCGGAATTAAACGCGCAAGACTATCTGAAATTCAAGGAGGGGATTTTACTAAAAATATTGAAACTTGTTTTCAGATCTTAAGAGGAAATAAGGGTCCAACGCGGGATATAGTATTGTTGAACGCATCAGCGGGCATTTTAGTAGGAGGAAAGGTGGAAAACATAGCAAAGGGAATCGCAGTTGCAGAAGATGTAATAGACTCTGGGGTTGCTCTTAGAAAGTTAAAGGAATTGGTTAGAGGATCAAAAGGATCTCTTAGCATATTTGAAGACTTGGAGGATAAATATTGAATATCTTAGAAAGAATAGCTAGAGATACAAAGAGAAGGATAGATAACGAATTTTCGGGTTATTCCTTTTCCAATACATCAAATCATCAACGAAGAAGTTTAATCAATGCAATCAAGTTAGCTAAGCCAACTAAGATACCACTAATTTCTGAACTTAAACCAGCATCCCCTTCTGAAGGCATTATCCTGGATAAATATGAACCTACAGAAATAGCTGGTGCAATGATAAGAGGAGGTTGTGTAGGGATAAGTGTTCTTACAGAAGAACAGTATTTCAAAGGCCATACGGAAAACCTCAGAAAAATACGCCAAAATGTAGCTATACCCGTTTTAATGAAAGATTTCATAGTTGATGAGCGACAAATTCATAAAGCCGCTGAAATAGGCGCTGATGCTGTTTTATTAATTCCTTCTATTTGTCCTTTTGAATATTTTATCGATTTAGTTGAATCCTATGGGATGGAAGCACTAGTTGAAGTTCATAACAAAGATGAAGTAAAAGAAGTTATGGATAAGAACATTAAACTGATAGGGATAAACAATAGAGACCTTACCCGCATGAAAGTAAATTTAGAAAATACAAAGCTTTTAGCACCGCTCATTCGTGAATATAATGAAAATACAGTAATCGTTAGTGAAAGCGGGATTAACTCCCATGAGGATGCTAAATATGTTATCTTTCAAGGAGCGGATGGAGTACTCGTGGGAACTTCGATTATGAAAAGCGATGACATTTCCATTAAAATACAAGAAATAGCTGGAGGAATAAGTTCTTGAAAGTTAAGATTTGTGGCATTAAAAGAATTCAAGACGCCTTATTTACTGCAAAAAGTGGTGCAGATGCTATAGGATGCATTGTTAACATCTCTAGGAGTCCAAGAAATGTTGATATTGATCAGGCAAAAAAAATTTTTGATTCTTTACCCCCATTTGTGTCATCTGTAGCTGTTTTGTATCCAAAGAGTATGGAAGATGTTATTGATTCTATCAATAGGCTTCAGCCTTCTGCAGTTCAAATACATGGAAATAACTTGAAATTTCGTGAAATTCAAAAATTATCAAAGATTATGAAACAAACTAAATTAATTCAATCACTTGCTATTGATATAAGCACAGGAAAAACTAATTGTGTTGATTCTGATCCATTAAAGGCTGCATTAAAGCTTTCAAGAGCCGTAGCAGCTATTCATATCGACAGTTTAGTTAATGGTGATTCTGGCGGTACGGGGAGATGTTTCAATTGGAGCATTGCTAAGACCATCAAAGACCAAATTGATGTACCAATTATCTTGGCTGGTGGTTTAAACCCTAGTAATGTAGCAGAAGGAATAACCTATGTTAAACCTTTTGCAGTTGATGTTTCTAGTGGCGTGGAAGAACGTCCTGGAGTAAAATCGTATCAAAAAATTCGCGAGTTCATACAAAGATCAAAGGAGGCATGAAAATTAAAGAACAATTTCATTATTATGGAAAATTTCCTGATAATTTAGGGCATTTTGGAGAGTTTGGGGGAAGATATGTTCCAGAACTCTTGATCCCAATTCTTGAAGAATTGGAAAATTCTTTTAACATACTATATGATTCTGAAGAATTCCAACAGGAACTATCTTCTCTTTACCAAGACTATGCGGGACGCCCAACTCCTCTTTACTTTTGCAAAAGAATTTCAAAGGAATTGAATTGTAAAGTTTATTTTAAAAGGGAAGATTTGGTTCACGGAGGCGCACATAAACTCAATAATACACTTGGACAAGCATTACTTGCAGCAAAAATGGGAAAAAAGCGTTTAATTGCGGAAACTGGGGCGGGTCAACATGGTTTTGCTACTGCCATAGCTGGTGCTAAATTAGGGCTTAAAACAGAAGTCTATATGGGGGCAAAAGATGTCGAGCGTCAACAACTTAATGTTCTTCGAATGAAACTTCTTGGCGCAAAAGTCATCCCTGTACACTCAGGAAGCCAGACTCTCAAAGATTCAATTAATGACGCGTTAAGGGATTGGATCACAAACATACAAAATACATTTTATGTTATAGGCTCAGTTGTTGGTCCGCATCCATATCCAATTATTGTGAGAGAATTCCAAAGAGTGATAGGCAAAGAAATTAAAAATCAGATCATGAAAAAAGAAGGACGTCTTCCAGACGCTATTATAGCCTGCATTGGTGGTGGGTCAAATGCAATGGGAGCCTTTTATGATTTCATAGAAGAGGGTTCAGTTGAATTAATAGGTGTTGAGGCTGGTGGAAAAGGGCTGGAAGGAAACAAACATGGGGCTTCTCTTTTTGCAGGTACTAAAGGAATCTTACATGGCTCCTTAACCTACATCTTACAGGATAGTTTTGGACAGATTAATGAATCGCATAGCATTTCTGCAGGACTAGATTATCCAGGTGTGGGTCCAGAGCATGCTTTGCTCAAAGAACTTGGTCGTCTTAAACTTGGTTCAATACGTGATGAAGAGGCGGTTGAGGCTTTAAAATTCTGTAGCACTTTGGAAGGCATTATTCCCGCACTAGAATCTTCTCATGCAATCGCGTATGCAATGAAAACATCGCATCTCTATGATAAGGACGATATAATTGTAATTAATCTCTCAGGATCTGGTTCAAAGGATCTTGGAATAATAGAGGCCTATTTGTAATGAGGTATAACATTGTCAAGACTTAATAATACATTTACAACTTTACAGAAAAGGAATGAAAAGGCATTTATTCCATATATAACACTCGGGGACCCGTCTCCAGAGTTTTCTCTAAAGTTAATTAGAAAATTGCAGGAAAATGGTGCAGATATCATAGAACTTGGAATTCCGTTCTCAGATCCAATCGCAGACGGACCAACTATTCAAGCATCTTCGACGAGGGCTTTGAAAGCGGGTATGACAACTGATCTAGCATTTAATTTAGTTAAAGAAATTAGAAACTCTCTAGAGATTCCGCTTGTCTTTTTAACGTACTACAACATCATTTTTCAAAGAGATGTACAAAGATTTTTCATGGATTGTTCAGATGTCGGCATCGACGGAGTAATTATTCCAGATCTACCTATTGAAGAAGCAGAACACGCTTTAAAGGCTGCAAATGCATATAATGTTGATATAATTTTCACTATTGCCCCAACCACAGCTACTAATCGTTTAAATAAGATATTAAAGTATGCTAATGGATTTCTTTATTTAGTTGGCCTGCTTGGAACAACTGGTGCAAGAATATCGCTTTCAAATCTTACTAAGACAACATTAGAGAGAATACAGCCACTTACAAAGGATAGAATTCCTGTTTCAGTAGGGTTTGGTATTTCAAAGCCAGAACACGTTAAAGAGTTGAACCGTGCCAAAGCTGATGGTATTATTGTAGGGTCTGCTATTATAGACATGCTTGCTAAAAATTTAACTGACGAAGATATTGCACTTGAAAAAATAAGTGAATTTACTGCTACAATGAAAGCTATGACACTTCCTAATGCCTTAGAATGAAGCTTTAAGAAAAATAAGAAGTAAGGAGAGATAATTGAATTGCAATTTGATATGCACATTAAGCATTTAGGCGACGGATACGATATCTTCAATCTCTTTAGGTATTTAATCGATGATTTGGAGCCACGTTACTATTTTCTTCTTGAATCAGTAGACGAATTTAGCACAGAGCCGTTATTCTCTTTTATTTGCTTAGAACCAAATTATATCTTAAAAATAAATGACGGTCATAAGACAGAAGAAATATTGACAGAACAGGGTGCACAAATATTAGATGATTTAAATTCATTGGAATTAAGAGATAACGGCGATAGACTTTTTGATGATCGCAGTGATTATAAAATTGAAGCCCTGGATATACTGTCACAGCATTTCCCATCGAACACCTCCAGTTTCCCTGAAATCTTTCCAAGACGTGTGATGTGCGGAGGATATTTGGGATATTTGGGTTACGACATTGTTGCCCCTGTGGTAGGGTTCAAAAGTACAGCGAAAACTCCCGATATTATGATGGGAATGCATACAAAGGTGTTGATTTACAATCATAAAACACAAGCACTGTTCCTTATTGACAACAGTTTCCATAAGTACGAACCCGATTTAAAACTTGAAAATTCAATTCGTACATTTAAGGAAAAGCACAAATATCAAAAATTTTCAAATGCAGAAGGTACATATCCAGAGATTGACTTTGACGTTGAGGAATTTCCATCGAATGTTGCACAATCGAAATTTTCTGATATGATTGAAAAGACTAAAGACTATATTCTCGAAGGAGATATTTTCCAAGCCGTCATTTCCAGAAAGGTCTCCGTTCCCTTGCAGGGAGATGATTTAAGCATATATGGGGCTTTAAGGCAACTTAACCCCAGTCCATATATGTATTATCTCAATTTTGGAGAGTTTCGTATAATCGGAAGTAGTCCTGAAGCACTGGTCACAAATGATCACAACACTATTTACACTGTTCCTATAGCTGGCACTCGAAGGAGAGGAAAAACGCCTAATGATGAAATAAGAATGGAGAATGAATTAATGAATGATCCCAAAGAGATAGCAGAACACTTAATGCTTGTTGATTTAGCAAGAAACGATTTAGCGAAAATCTCCCTTCCTGGAACAGTTCATCCTACTAACTTTATGAAAATACGAAAATACCGTAATGTAATGCATATTGTAACAAATCTTCAAAGTGAAATGCAACCCGAGCTTACATCTTTTGACTTAGTTAAAAGCATGTTTCCTGCTGGAACAGTTTCTGGTGCTCCCAAATTGAGAGCAATGGAAATTATCCAAGAAACTGAAGTTGATAATAGGGGGGCTTATGCAGGAGCAGTTGGATATTTTTCACTGAATGGTGATTGTGATTTGGCAATCACAATCCGTAGTCTATATTTATTGAACAAAACAGTTACTGCACAGGCTGGGGGAGGCATAGTTGCAGATTCTGATCCACGTTTAGAATGGATCGAAACAAAAAATAAGCTTAGAAGTTTGTTAACAGCGGTAAAAATGGCGGAAGTGTTACAATGAAGATACTAATCATTAACAATAAAGACAGTTTTGTATATAACCTTGTAGACTATGTATCTCGGATAGCTCAATGCAATGTAACAATAGTTCCTAATACTTTTTCGTTGAATCTTATAGAAGAACTGAAACCTGATCGAATAATAATCAGTCCTGGTCCTGGTCATCCCCAGCAAACAGGTAATGTTATCCCAATGATCAAAAAATACTACAAAAGGATTCCAATTTTGGGAGTTTGCTTAGGCCATCAGGCAATAGCGGAGGCATTTGAAGCGGATGTTAAAAAAGCAAAGGTAGGACCTAGGCATGGAAAAATCTCCAATATTTTTCATGATGGCAAGACAATATATCAAGGAATTCCAAAGCCTTTTGAAGGGATGCGATATCATTCTCTTGAAGTTGTAGAAGATTCGCTGCCTGATTGCTTTGAAATATCGTCTATAGCAGATGATAAAACAATTATGGGGATTCGACATAAAGATGCACCACTAGAAGGGGTACAATTCCATCCTGAGTCGATTTCAACGAATGAAGGATTAGATATCCTTAAAAACTTTGTAAAGATCAATTTTTCAGAGAAAGAAGAAACAATGGCGTATGCATGATTTCACAAAAATAAGCAACTTTCCACTATTTTATATTGAGCTTCTGTAAATCACGTTTTTAGGTTTAATTAGGACTTGCTTTTCTCCTTTTTCTACAAAACCCAGTTTATACAATTCTATTTCATATTTTTCTGTTATTCGCCTTATTGTTTCTTCATCATCTTCGGGTGCAATCAATGTAATAAAAACGCCCATGTTCCATACTTGGTAGTTTTCCGAGTCAGAAACATCGAAGCCATATTCTTTGCCAAATTCAATCAGAGACTGAAATAATATAGGCGGCTCTGGCACTTTTTCTATGATATACGAAAACGGAAATCTAGCACGCGCTATCTTTTTCCATCCATGCCCGGTTATTGGCGCAATATAATGCAAGTCGACTCCTTTATCAAGCATTTCAATTATGGGGCGTACATAGATCGGTGTTGGTGTTAATAATTCCTGGCCTAATTCTCTACCATTAGATAATTTTGTAAAATAGCCTTCAGGTAATTTTTCAGCAATAGTTCTTGCCTTTGAAACACCATTTGAGCATATTCCACCGCTAGGAAGGCCATAGATACAATCTCCACTTTTTAGCTTCTGACCATACATAAAACGACTTTTTGGTTTAATGATGCCAACAGAGGCACCAGCTAAATCTAAGGTTTCAGGATACACTACATTTTGCAAGGTAGGGGTTTCACCGCAGGGTATAGCGCAACCGGCTAATTCTGCAGCAACTTTAAAACCATATAGTAATTCATCTACCCTTTCAAGATCTTTGAACCAATTTGAATCTCCTGCTGTTATCAAATCTCCATAAGCAATTGGGTCTGCACCTACTGCTAATAAATCGATAAGAGACATGGCTACAGTATCTTGTCCAATAAACCGATAAGCTTCTTTAGCCTTCATTTTATCTGCAATTTCTTTTTTGTAAGTTAATTCTTGATATATTCTATCTGCAATCACATTTTTTGTTCCAAGTCCCTCAACATTAAAGGCTAACATAAAATCATAATCAAGAAAATCCAATACAGCTGCGGTTTCACCAACGGGGGCGACTCTTATTCTTAATCTATCTTCAATTGTTCCAAATGTTGATTGAAATAATTCTAAAGCTTTCCTTTTAACTGGATCTAAAATATCGTAATCCACTACGTCTGAATATCGCATTTTCATCCCATCTAACTAAATTAAATGCTCTCTTACGTATTCAATTCCGTTTCTTGATATTTGTATACCTGGTCCTTCGCTAGGTAATTTCCCATTGATTTTCAATCTATGCCATTTAGGATGATTATAAGGTGACCAAAATGCTTCCCTATGTGGCATTAATCCAAAAATTCTTCCCGTTGGATCACAAATCCCAGCAATAGCCATATTTGAGCCATTTGGATTATAGGGATATTCCATAGTAGGTTTTCCATCAACAGGATCCGCATAAAATAAGACTATTTGGTCATTCTTTTTCAATTCATCTAAAACAACTGGATCGGTTCTAATCTTTCCTTCACCATGTCGCACCGGAAGGTAGAGTTTGTCTATATCTTTTGTCCAAATGCAATTTGAATCTTTATTTACGCTAAGATGAACCCATCTGTCTTCAAATTTTCCAGAATCATTGTAAATTAACGTAATTCTTTGAGTTTTATAATCACCATCAAATCCGGGTAAGAGTCCGGCTTTTACCAACGTCTGAAAGCCGTTACATACCCCAATTATAAGTTTACCTGCTTGAATGAACTCTTGAAGTTCTTCTTCTAGATTATATCTTAATCTATTTGCGTGTATTATTCCAGCAGTAATATGATCTCCATCTACAAAACCACCGATAAGATCAAATACATGATATTCTCTTAGCATTTTCGGTTTATTTATTAAGTCGTTGATGTGAACTTTATTTACTTCTGCACCCAGTAATCTGTATATGTAAACTGTTTCTTCTTCACAGTTTAATCCATATCCAACTGGGACTAAAACTCTTGGTTTCATCTTAACGACCTAAAGTGCTTTTCCATGCTTTCTTTAAATTGTCTAAATCTGAATCGATTACATACTTTCCATTTAATCCTTTAACCTTCAGTCTGTTATCTTGAGTAACAATTCCTATCTGTGAATAAATATTATCTCCCATTATTCTTTCAAATTGTTCCTTTTTTTCAGTTGAAACAGTTATGATGAATCTACTATTCGATTGTGAATATAATATGAAATCATCTCTTTTCTTCCCTTCATAAGGAACTTTCGTTAATTCGATGTCCATTCCATAGCCACCAGCAAAAGCAGTTTTTGCTAGTGCTATACCCAAACCTCCTATCGTTGGAGTATGTACAGAATTTAGAAGCTCTAGTTCAGTTGCATCACTAATACTTTGATAGATCTTTTTTGCACGTATAGCCTCAACTTTAGGAACATTATTTCCTAAGTATCTTTCACCTCGAAGTTTTTCGCCCATGTAAGAATAATATTCAGAGCCACCTAACTCATCAAGAGTTAAACCCACAACATACACTAAATCATCTGGTTTCTTTACATCCATTGTTACAGTTTTGCTAATGTCATTTATTTTGGCTCTTGCAGAGAACATTAGTGTAGGTGGAATCGAAATTATTCTTTCTACTTCTGTTCCATTATCTATCTCCCTTAGTTTCCAAACGTTTTTCATGCTATCTTTTCCAGAAATACAAGGAATTTTAAACGCTTTACAAAAATCAGCTAAGGATTGATTTGCCCGAACTAATTGAGCGAGTTTATAGTTACCGTCTTCAGAATCCAAAGTGGAAATATTCCAACAAAAATTATCTAAACCATAAAACACAGTATCTTTGCTAGGTAGTTTTCCCCCAACCGCGATAATTCTTCTAACTGCCTCATCTATAATTGATGCAGTCATATGATACGTATCAAGCTCAGAATAATGGGGATTCTTCCCTTCAGCTACTGCTAGGCCTTCCATACTACCATATTCAAGAAAGGAGACTGTTGCGTCACTGGGTACATCACATTGCTCCCCCACTAATAACTTGATAACGCTTAGTCCCTTAACTTCATGATCATATTGTCTAATTTTTTCTTCCTTAGAACATATGTTCAAACGTTTCAACATCTCTTCTAACGTCTCGTTCAAATTAGGAGGTTGTTCAAACTCAGGCTCTTCAAATATTGGTCTTTTCCATAGTGCTTCTAGTTCCATTTTTGGTAAACCGTCATGTAAAAATTTCATATCAAGATAAGCAACAGTCTTATTCCCATAAGTTACATGGAATTTTCCAGAATTTTCAAAAAATCCAAGAACTGTAGATTCTACACTTCTTTTTTTAGTTAGTTCCAGAAATTGCTCGATTTTATCAGGTTCAACTGCTAATGTCATTCTTTCTTGTGATTCTGATACTAGTATTTCCCAAGGGTCTAACCCTTGATATTTCAATGGAACCTTCTCTAAGTCAAATTTACATCCGTTACAATATCTAGCCATCTCCCCAATAGAAGAAGATAAACCACCCGCACCGTTATCTGTTATACATTTGTATAATCCTAAATCTCGGGCTTCTAATATGAAATCACTCATTTTTTTCTGTGTAATTGGGTCACCGATTTGAACAGCTTGAACAGGAGATTCTTTATCAAGTTCTGCTGAAGAAAATGTCGCACCATGTATTCCATCCTTTCCTACTCGCCCTCCAACCATAATTATCAAATCACCATGATCGGCTTTCTTCAGATGGGACGCTTCACCATTGATCTCAACTGGCATGATACCAATTGTACCACAATAGACGATTGGTCTAAACATGTATCTCTTATCAAAAAACTCCCAGCCACTTACTAAAGGAATGCCACTTTGATTTCCACCGTCGATTACCCCTTTATGGACACCATCTCTGATTCTTTTTGGATGTAAGACGCCTGCTGGCACTTTTTCAGTGTATGGACTTCCAAAACAGTAGCCGAATACATTAAACATTAATTTAGCGCCTTTTCCAGTTCCTAGCGGGTCTCTATTTACTCCAACTATTCCTGTAATAGCGCCACCATAAGGTTCTAATGCTGAAGGGGAATTATGTGTCTCAATTTTATCTACGACCAACAATCTGTTATTAAACTTTACCGCACCTGCATTATCATGAAAGGAAGACGCTACCCATCCCCATTTATCGCCAATTGTATTACTTGGGTTCTTTATATAGGTGTCAAAGAGACTATTGATGGTTTCAGTTGTCCCAGTTTCTAAGTCACTATATCGAATAATTGCGTTGAATATTTTATGCTTGCAGTGTTCGGACCATGTTTGAGCCAAGCATTCCAATTCAGCATCCGTAGTTTTGCCATAAAATACTTCATCCATTCCTATCTTTTTTCTTTCCGTGATTACATTTTCATTATTAAAGTAATCTTTTATGGTCTTCATTTCTTCTAAACTTAAAGCAAGAACGCCTTTATTACTGATTTGAATGAGTTTTTCGTCACTAACATTTAAATTATATGCATTTATGTTAATATCTTGTTTTCCTTCAATTTTAGGAATTGTAAACTCAATACTCTTCTTTTTTATTTCGTCATAACTTGCTATTTTTATGTCTTCTATAATCGGGTTCGCGAGGAGTTTCGTTCCGATAATTTTAACATCGTTCTCTGATAGTTCTTTACTATTAATTAGATATTGGGTAGATGTCCAAACATGTTCATCGTCTTTGAGTTGTCTATTTAGTATCGCAGGGATTGCTATGTTTTTTGAAGTATTGGCAACATTATCGGTTACTCCTGGTTTATATCCTACTTCAATAAACCAATCAAAAGTATCTTCTTCGCATAAATATTCTGTTATCGCATCTATAAGAAGATCTCTTTTTATTAAATTCAATTCTTTCTCAGATAAGCTAGCATCTATTGAATAGACCTTTCGGGTTAAAATAGAATCAATTTTTAAATGAAAGAACCTTTCAATTTCTTTCTTTATACTTTCTCCTAAAACGTCTTTTTCGTCTAGTTTGGAGCCAATTTTTATTCTGTGAATCATTAAACAACCACATTAAATCAATTGTTCAGGTTTTTGATAATCAACTGCGCCTTTTATCCCTATACAACTTTCAGCGTTTCTGTTCCCCCACATTCCGCAGATACTTAATTTTTTTCCTCGCAAATAAGCAGCTAAAAATCCTGCAGAATAAGCATCACCTGCGCCAGTAGTATCTATAACGTTTACTGGTCTAGATTCAATGAAATATTCTTCTGTTCTCCCAACAACATACGAACCTTTATCACCTAACGTAACCGCAATCACTTCTATTTTGAATTTTCTAATCAAACTCCTTGCTGCTTCTTCATAGTTCTCGTTTGCAAGTCTTTCAATTTCTTCTTCATTTAGTATCAAAATATCAGTAGCTTTCAATAGATTTTTTATTAATAATGGTTCCTTTTCGAAAAGATCACAATAAAGCATACCGAAACTAAGACTCATTTTATTTGATTCTTCAGCAAGTTTGATCTGGGTTTTTAATGAAGACATGCTATACGCACAAGCGAACGTAGATGAGTGAAAGAGATTTGAACTCCTTATTAAATCTAAGTATAGATTTACATCATCCCACTCAATTCTATCATTAGAACCCGGATAAATTGTTATTTTCCTTTGTTTATTACTACCGACTTCTATTCTAGCAACACTTGAATTGAATTGTAAATCTCTGGTGCAAAAGAATTCAATCCCGTAGTTTTTTAATTTGTTTTCGCCTCTATTTCCAGTTTCATCGTTTCCAAGTTTTCCAAGAGCCGCTACTGAAAATCCAAATTTTGCTAAACCGACAAGTGTATTAACTACTGAACCACCAAGAAAAGCTTTTTCATCATTTTCCAACTCTCCTGGAGACTCACGAGATAAAACTTCAGACTCTTTTACCTCATAATCAACATATCTTATCCTGTCTTCATTGATTGCCGCGAATCCAACAACGCTAAAACTCATCAAAACCACTTATTCAAACAAATTTGGTACTATTTCTCTTAGTTCAAGTTTAACTTGTCCAAGTTTTCCACCGTAGTTCCCACTAGATATCCTCTTAACACCCTCCATGTCAACGACGCTTTCAACACCTACTTTCATAGCATTTTTAACAGTTTCTAATGAAATACCATCGATTACAATTTCTGGAATTGCTCCAATTCCATCTGGAACTAGAGAATCTTTAATTTCGCCCTTCAACGAAGGCACAAATTGGTAATTTGTAGGTGGGCCAATCTCTTTGTAGTTTGCAACCATTGAACCAGATGGACAAGTATAGAACGATGTAATAACACCTTCAACATCGCTGATGGCTTTTACCGCTTCACGTCCAGCCTTTCTGCCAGAAAGTACTGATTCGCAGAAGAACCACAGGTTGGCTCCCGATACACCCTTTCCTACATTTAGTTTCTTATCAACAATAAAATCTTGCCCTCCCATTAAAGGAACTTCAATTGTTTTAGTACCAACTCGTTCATAGCCTCCCCCACAATCACCAATATATCTCCTTGTATCTATGGTCCCAACAATTTCAATTCCTTCATTTGGTTTTAGCCAATCATATAAACTCGTTGTATAGCAAGAAAGAATGTCTTGGCGAACTGGGATTGAAAACTCGCGATAAAGTTTTTCGATCTGACTTTCTAATGGTTTGTTTTCATTTAACATGATCCAAAATTGCAGAATGGCACCCTCACGGCCATCTGGAGTCTGTGTTTTCGGTACCCAAGCTTCAATTCCGGCTTCTGTTCTACCTACTACCGTCGCTGGTGTTGAAGTAGATCTGTAAGCAGCAAACCTCAGTTCATCGTTTTCTATATACGGATCTATTCTATCTCCTGGATAAATACCTCGCTCAGCAGTAACCAATACTCTCACATACAAACCATAAAAAGCCTCACAATAAGTAGAATCTATTTTATTTTTTTCCATGAGCCTTTCCTTCCCTCAATTTTTTTCCAAAATTAGAACTTCTTTTTGCAAATTCTTCTTTGTTCTCATCTGTCAGAATGACTACTTCTGGAAGTTTTTTCGGATACAAACTAATCAGCTGGTTAATAAGTTCTGGAGTAACTAGAAAATCTTCCTTTGCCTTTTTTAATCCATGATAACTCCAATTATGAACAAGATCTTGCAATCCTTCTTTTCCAGAGTTAAAAAATGCATCTACTACAACAGATGTTAAAATTGTATTATCTATAATACATCCTATTTCAGCTTCTTTCACTGCATACATATCTCCATTTACAGAAACGGCCAATCCGCCTTCCTTTCTAACTCGACCAAGAGCTTCTCTGTCTGTAATACTGTCACCTGTGTATACAGTTTTACTAACATCTGATGCTCTTTCGAGTAATGCCTGTTCCTTTTTCGATCCACCAATAGTATTTACGCTTTTTAATAGTTCAAAGGAAGTCGAATATTCATTTTCCATTTCAAGAAAAATCTGGTCTAATCTTTCAATGGAACTTAAAACATCGTCAGGTAACTCATCACGACTCTTAGTATTTATAGGAATCTTAATTTTAGGGAGCGATACTATTTCTTCTGCCCGTTTCTTAAGCCAGTCACTTTCCCTTCCATTAAGTTCAAATTTTTCGTTATCTAAGTCTAATTTAGTGCAAACTGTATTTTCGAAAGGAAAATCCGTAGCCTTACAGAATGCATGGATATGCTGTTCATAGCTGGTACTTATCAAGTAGCATTCCATTTTTTCTCTTAGAAATTGTAAAGTACTCCTTGTCCCCGTCATTAAATTAACATTTTTTGAAGAAATTGACTCCAACAGGTTGTTTGTTGCCCCAAATGCTTTGAAAAAAGGTAACAGAAGTCCTAGTGTACATCCTGAATTATAATTTGGTTTTTTTTCTATATCAACAAGATAATCATCGTATATACTCAGTTGCTTGAAGAGTTCATGCCCATGTGGTCGTATGAGCAAACTTGCAACTTCAAGGGCATTATCATTCAACGAATATGGGCCTTCTACATCAGAAAAATATTTTTTTTCGTCTATAAATTCTCTCATCAACTTATTTCATGTCCCATTCTTCGATAGACTGATTTAAGTGCTCCTTGCTATAGGATTTTTCCAATGTCTCTTCTATAGCGCATTCCTCTAAAACGAATTTTCTTTAGGTTATCATAAGTGTGTATCCTAGCTTCTTCTAAGTTGTTTCCTGTGCCTACGACAGTGAGAACTCTACCCCCAGTAGTATAAATCTGCCCATCTTCATCAAAAGCAGTACCATTGTGAAAAACTAAACAATTGTTGTCGACTTTATCTAAACCTTGTATCTCTTGGTTTGTATGATGTTTTCCTGGATAACCCTCATATCGACCTATTCTTCCACTTACAGCGCATGCACACAACTGGTATGTAGGATCCCACTCAAAATTTATCTCGTTCAATTTACCATCCACAATTGCTCTAGAAATATCATAAAAATCTGTTTTTAACCGTGGCAGTATAACTTGTGCTTCTGGGTCACCCATTCTAACATTAATCTCAAGTACATAAGGATTTTTTTGGTCTCCCTCTTTGCAAATCATTACACCAAAGTAGATAATTCCTTTGTACTCAACTCCATTCAATTTACCAAATTGTGTACTCTCATAATCTTGAATTTTTGTTATAGTAGGGAGTGCTATCTGTTTCATAACCTTCTCGGTTAGTTCTTCATCTAACCATGGATGAGGTGAATAACCTCCCATACCGCCTGTATTAGGATTTTTCCCATCAAAAGATCTTGGATTTACTTTATCATTATCATCAAAAGCGCGTTTATAGTCTTGTGCACCTTCTAAAGGCTTCACAGTTTTACCGTCTGTAAATACAAAAAACATCAATTCTTCGCCGTACAATCTTCTCTCTAAATCAACTCGGATTCCGGCATCCCCGAATTTTTTAAGGATCATAAGTTCGTCAACTGTACTCAATGTATCTGCTTTTGAATCGCAAGGAATTGACCCTTTTCCTGCAGCAAGCCCATCTGCTTTTACAACAAGATTTTCGTTAGGGTTGTCAGAGTAGAAGTCTTTTACATACTCTTTTGCTTCATCTGGATTGTCAAAATTCTTATGTTCCGGAATAGGAACACCAATTTTTTTCAAAAAGTCCTTAGTATCACATTTACTTGATTCCAGTACTGTAGCCATTTGAGAAGGGCCTACGATATCAAGATCCGCGTCCAAAAATACATCGACAATTCCTGCAGACAAATATCCTTCAGGACCAACAAACGACAGATCTATATTGTTTTCCAATGCGTATTTTTTCAGTACATCAATTTCTTCATCTACTGATTCGGCGAATAAAGGTAATTGATGACATTTTTCCAATATAGAACTTCCTGCATTCCCAGGAGTTACATAAACTCTGGAGACTTGAGGACTTTTTGCAAATGCATAAGCAATGGCGTTACCTCTTCCGCCTTTGTCAATAACCATAACTGCTTTACCCATACCTCTTTGTCACCAGAATGAACTTATATCTTAAGAAATGGTTCAAGAGTTTGTTGATAAGGTAAATAATCATAAGGATATACTCCATCTAAACAAGACGTACAAATATCATCTAGGCCAAGTGCTTGCTTTAGATTTTCAATTGAATTATAATAAAGGGAATCAGCCCCTGTGTGTTCTCGTGCTCGTTCATTTATTGTTTCTACATCGTAATTATCTGGAGTAATACCAAGTTTATTAACAAATAATTCTCTAAACGTTGGAAAATCAATACCAAAGAAGCAAGGTGCAATTATAGGTGGACATGAGATCCTAAGATGTACTTCTCGTGCGCCTTTCTCTCGCAACCTCTTTACAATGTTTTGAGTTGTAGTGCCCCTTACTATAGAATCGTCAACTAGTATAATTTTTTTGCCAGCAATTAGGTCATCTACAAACGAAATTTTTTCTCTGGCGATATGCTCTCGATTTATTTGACCTTTTTTAATAAAACTTCTTTGTGGGAAAAAACGGTCTCTGACGATTACTTCTTCGTAAGGAGTCCCCGATTCCTCTGAGAATCCTTTAGCAGCATA
>Ga0180437_10004526_pt1 | contig 19727 bp, 42 predicted proteins | sample SS_ome_4_FD_132410 | JGI IMG/M metagenome (GOLD analysis project Ga0180437, IMG submission 132410) | Hypersaline lake sediment archaeal communities from the Salton Sea, California, USA - SS_3_D_1 metaG | ecosystem: Environmental > Aquatic > Non-marine Saline and Alkaline > Hypersaline >... | reverse complement strand
TTGCGGTCCAGCCGCCCGTGGTTGCCAGGCGTGCACGGGATGAAGACCCGCCCGAACCGGTCATGCAGCATCTGGATCCCCGCCTTGAGGTGGTCCACCAGGTCGAACATCGCGGTGAAGATCGGGCCGCCGTTGGTCTCGCGCAGCTCCTCGTGGATGACCCCGCTCATCATGTCGCCGCCGAGCGCCAGCACGATCCCGGGGTACTCCGCCTTGGTGAACACGTCCTCGAGGAGGTACACGGCCTTCGTGAACACGCGCTCGAGCCGTTGCGCCGCGATCCCGCGGTTGTACTCGTTCCAGCCGTCGACCTGCGCCTTGTACACCGTCTCGTCCCAGTGCAGGTCGCTGAGGAACAGGGTCGGGATCCCGTGGTACATCCCGCCGCCGTGGCGATGCTCCGCGGTCCACCTGGGCACGGACTCCGCCCTGTTGACACCCTCGTGCAGCAGGTCGAGGACCTGCCGCTCGAAGTGGTGGGTCTCGCGCAGGCTCCTGACCTCGCTCTCCAGGCTCTTGACCTGGCGCTTCAACAAAGCTTCCCTCGCGATCAGGTCCGTGACGTCCGGGGATGCCCCCCCGGTGATCGCGGACTTTCCTCCGACGTAGGTCCCGGGCGTGTCTCCGAATTGCTCTAAAAATAATTGATGAAATTGACGCCATCCAAAGTCGGCGTCCCAGTCATTGGACGCGGTGTCCACGGCCTCCTGCACGGTGGCCGCCTGCGGCAGGTATACGTCCCTCATCTTGACGAGGCGCTCTCGCGTCCAGAAGGTCTCCTTGGGCATGATCAGCTCCTAGTCCCGCTGGCCATTTTCTGCCAGCGCCGTCTTGATCCGCACGTAGGACTCGAGCCCCACCCCGGAGGGGCAGCTCCGTCGCATCCAGTCGAAGGTGCGGGGCATTATGCCGGCGCGCTTGCACGCGCGAAGGTAGTCTTGATACGGTTTGAACCTGGCCGAGCTCTTGGATCCCTCAGCCATCGGTCGCGGCCTTGTGCAGGTCAACGATCTCTCTGACGAGGTCTCCGAGCCCGTCGTCAAGAGCGTCGACGTTGCGGATCGGAAGCCAGACCCCGGCGGCCTTGCACCGGCCGTGCCACGCCTTCCTGCCCTCGAGCCACTCGACGTGACCGACCTCGATCCAGATCGGGTCAGTCCGCGGACTCCCAAGCCAGGTGTCCTCCCACCTTCGAGGTCCCTCTAGCTCGGGCTCGACGTGGCCGTCCGGGCGGGGCAGCATGACCTTGCCGTCCGGCGTCAGCCTGACTCCCGGGTCGAGCTTGATGTGGTCGAACTCCCAGCCCTCTATGAGCGGCGGCGCCTCGAAGTGCGTCCCCGCCCCGCCGCCGCCGCAGGACCACTCCTCCATGAGATCGGACACGCCGGCATCATCGGCGGCGGCCCAAACGTCGTCGCGCACCTTCTCGAGCACTTGGCGGTCGCGCCGTCCCAGCCGGTCGTCGTACTTGATCGAGTTGCGGATCCCGTCCAGGAGATGGCTAAGCACCTCGAGGAATCCCTTGGCCCGGTTCGCGCACTGGAAATCGAAGTCGGAGCAGTCCTCGTCGTCCTGATTGAACACCAAGATCTGCCGGCTCTGCTCGGACAGCACCTCGCGGACGGCCTGCTTGACAGTCTTGACGATGTCAGCACCCTTTGCACTTGATGTGTCGTAACCGTTATCAGTAGGCATTCAGCACCTCTTTGGGGTGGACGATCGCGTCCACCGACACGTTAGGCAGGCCGAAGAAGTTGAGGAACGCGGTCACCCTCTCGCAGATCGGTCCCGGATCGTCGAGCTCGAGTACCTCGAGCCACAGCGGGTCCACCACCACGCGGAGCTCCTCGAGCCTGCCTGATCGCCAGCATGACGACGCCACGTCGTGGACAGCGGGGGCGCCCCTCACTCTGAATTGTCTTCGCAGCGCGTCCCGGATCGTGCCGGTGGTGGTCAGCCACAATTCTCCGGCCCCCTGCACGCCTTCTTGGCCGCCTCCTTCTTGCGATCCTTGAACACCCCGGCCCGTCTCAGGATCGCCGCCAGCGCGTTCATGTCCCTGGGCAGCTTCGGCTTCTTCCGTTTCGTAGACTTTCCCATCTGCCCAACGCTCGCATTCATCGCAGTGCTCGCGCCCGTAAGACCAACTCATATCAGACCAGCCTGCGTCGCGACCCATCGAGGCATCGTGGCCGAGCCGTGGCCGATCGTGATCACCTTGGACTTGGGCACCCTAGACGGGACCGGGATCTCGAACGTCGCGCCTCTCGGAGTCTTGACCTTCCTGGTCACGATCTCCCCGGCCAGCAGCCAGCTAGACTTCAGCTCCTTGACCACCCTGCAGGGCACCGTCACTATCTCGCGCGGATCCATGAGCCGACCTCCATGATGTATAAACTCAGTTGAGCGTTGCCCGTGGCGGAAAGCATCAAGAAGATGTTACGCCTTGGCGCTCGCGCGGTCCACCACCCTGAAGCCCCTGCGGTAGTAGAACCCGTCGTCCGCCGTTCCGCTTAGCCAACGCACGCACACGAATTCGCCCCAAGCGTCCATCGCGTTGTGATCTCTGAGCCAATCGCACATCTCTCGATAGCGCTTGGACGTCACCGGCTCAATCACCTCGGCGACGCACCCCGCCGCGGGACCGTACTCCTTCATCAACAGCTCACCGATCATGATGCCCTCCTGACTTGCTCGACCAGCCTCTCGGCGGCCGCCTTTCTGGTCCTGAACCGCCCGCGAACCTCGTGAAATGCCGCCCTGTCCTGCTCCGCGGCGAGAGCTGTCCACCACTTGCCGCCGTTGGTCAGCACGTACCCGACCCTGATGCCGTCCAGCAGCACCCGGTACTCCCGGGCATGCCTCGACACCCTCTCAAACGCGATCATCTCGACCACCGCTCCGGTAAGAAGCCGCCTCCAGTGATCCACCCGTCCAAGGCCATGACCAACTCGGTCACCCTGTCGAGGTCTGCTATCGCTGCCCCGCTGTCGATCGGCTCGTCCTCGTCGATCACCTCCTGGATCTGCTCCGAGAGCCTCAGAAGCTCGGTCAAGCACGCGTTCGGATCCATCTCAGCTCTCCTTCCTGCACAGAATGTAGTCCGCCGCCTTCGCCGCCGCGGTCAAAGCCTTGGTCACCGACACGTCGCCGGACGAGATCCGGCGCTTCCAACCCGCGACGTAGGCGGCGCTGTTCTGCAGGTTGCGCTCGACTCCGGCGGACCCGCACAGGAACGACGAGCAGAACTCGGCGACCAGCTCCTCCTCGGAGTACTGCTCCTGGTCAGAGCCCACGGACGCCCACCCGCCCGGGTGACGGTCCAGCCTCGAGCTGTGGCCTGTGCTGTGCGCCAGCTCGTGGAACATCGTGGCCCAGTACTCGGCCTCGTCCTCGAAGCGGGCCGGAACGGGCACCGTCACCTTGTCGAGGCTCGGCGAGTAGAACGCGCGGTCCCCGCGGTGGGATATCTCGGGCTTGGCCGGCATGCCGTCGACGATCTCGGAGCAGCTCACCATCGAGACCTCTCCGCGCTCCTCCTTGAGGTGGTCGAGTCCGTCGCACTGGTCGAGGTTGAACACGCAGAAAGACCTCGCCGAGCTGCGCATCACGGGCTCGCCGTCCCTGAAAAGCGGCTCCCCGTCGTCTCCCCTCACCTGGGTCGCGCCGTACCAGGCGCAGTGGGTGGCCTTCTCGCCCTTGCGGACCTGGCCCCCGGCCGCCTTGATCTGCCTGTAGGTGCCCCAGATGTCGGTGGAGTAGCTCTCGACCATCGCCACGATGCCGAGGAGGAAGAAGTTGCCGCCCCGGTACGCCTTGCCGGTCTCGATGTTGCGGGGCCCCTCGCCGCGCACCGCCCACGGCCTCCGCCAGGGGACGACGCCGTCGTCGAGCATGCCCAGGATCGCGTCGGTCATCTTCTGGTAAGCAGCATTTCCCATCAGATTCGTTCCTTTCCAACCGTGGGATGCGTCAGGCCGATGTCAACGGCCGACTCGAGCGCGTGGTCCAGCTCCTCGCCGTACTCCTCTTGCAAGTCGCCGAGGGTGTCGGCCAGTGCCGCGTAACGGCCTGCGTCGATGTCACAGTCCACGAGGACCTCTGCCGCCGTGGCCAATACGTTGATCAGATCCGAGCCTGTCAGCTTGCGAATAGTCATCGTTACTCCCCTTCCGGCAGCGCGCCCAGGTCCACGAAGCTCTGCCGCGCCTCGTCCAGCATCCGGCGGATGTTGGCCTCGATGCGGTCCATATTTTCCTGGTGAGCCTCGATCTCGATGGTGAGCTTGCCCTTGCGCCTGATGATCCTGGTCTTGGTCTTCATCTTGCCCCCTCGCTCATGACTGGTTATATAGCACAAGCTGTGCCAAGCTGAAAACTCAAAGATATCGAGGGTGACGGGCCGAAGGGTGGGTCTGTCGAGACCCACGATGAGGAACGTTTTCGCCGCAAGTCATAGACATCTTTGAACATTTGACGTGGGTATGGCAAGACCCAGCAAGCTCAAAGCGAAGTTTTTCAAAATTCTCAAACGATAATAAGCATTTACGCTGACAAAGGGTGGGTCACTCGTCGCCCACATCGTCGTCGATCTCCATCAGCTGGTCCGGCCGCAGGTCCGTGCCGTCGCGCGCGATCCTCGCCGCTCGCTCGCTCGGCCACTCCGCCGGCCCGGGGTCACCCCTGAGCTTCTCGGGGTCGAAGCCGGCGGACTTCGCGGCCTCGCTCACCGCCCTCAGCGCCCTGGTGGCCACCAGCATCTCGTCCTTGGTCTTGGCCTGCGTGACCTTGATCGCGTGGTAGTACAGAAGCTTGCGCCAGTCCTCGTCGGAGCGGCCGTCGCCGTCCAGCGTCAGCTTTATGCCCTCTGACATTCCATCCTCCATGCCTCGCGCAGGTGATCCCGCGCGGCCTTCAAGTTGGCCGGGTCGTTCCACCACCTGTTGACCCCGCTGGGATGGGGCACCACGCTGTACCAGAAGCTGCCAGCGTTATGCCAGCGCAGGGGAGTTGGGTCAAGCTTCATGGCCCGAGCGGTCGCTCCACCGAGCACCAGGACGGTCTCCGTCGCGAGCCTGGGCATGAGGCGCTCCGCGCCCTCCCTGGCCTCGGCCATCGGGAACCTGTCGCCTTTGCCGGCGCTGCCCGGCCAGCGATCGATCAGGTTGACGCGCCTGATCGAGCGAAGCTGGGCCTCACAGATGCCCATCAGCTCGCAGAGGCGCCTCCCCACCCTGCCGCCGAGAAGCGGCTCGGAGGGGTCTCCGGCCCTGCCCGGTGCCTGACCCACAATGATCATCTGCTTTTCCGCCTCATCCCGTACTCGTTCGCGCCGGCAGGGATCTCCAGGCCCTCAGCTCGCACCAGCTTGTTTCCTTTCCTGAACCTGGAGTAGTCGACGTGGTGGTGCCATCTGCCGTATCGCCAGACAAGCTTGGTCACGTCGGGATGGAGCCGCACCAGCATCTGGGACTTGTCCAACGTGCCCTCGGTGTAGATCGTGTCTGTGTTGCCGCCCCTCATCTTCTGGGTCACGATCTTCTCCTGCAGGAACGCGTTGAACTGGATCGTGCACCATCCGGCCTTGAGCATGCGAAGGCTCAGGTCGGTGTCCTCGTTGTAGCGACCTCTCCAGCGAAAAGGCGCGTCGCACCTTATCAGGTTACAGCTGTAGATCCGAGTGTTCGGAACGAACGGCGGCAGCTTCTCGTTCTTGGGCGCGAACATGAAGTACTGAGGACCCGCCATCGCGATGTTGCTGTAGCGAAGGCAGAAGTCCTCCATGCACCTGAAGTGGGTGCCGCACTCCATGCGGTAGTAGCTGTTCTCGTGGAGCCGGTACCAGCACCGGATGTTGTCGTCCATGATCCAGTGCCACTCATGCCCCTCGCTGACCGCGTGGTCCCATATGAAGTTTCTGGCCGGGCCCGAGCCCTTGGGCTTGGTCAGGCCCAGCTCGTCGCAGGCGTCATAGTCCCGCTGGTACTGAGGGTCCAGGATCAGGATCTTCGCCGGGTCTATGACGGACGCGTACAGGTCGCGCTCGCTCTCCTCCACCACGATCCTGTACGGGACCCCGATGCGCTCCAGCGCCTTGGAGGTGAGGCGGCTGTCCGCCCTGCCCTTGCTCGGGATGTACAGGGGAAACCTAGGATTCATCACTCTCGCACCTCCCGCTGGGCTCTATCTCGTGCTTGGGGAACCAGATGTTCCGCTTGTGCTCGTGATCGGGCAGCTTCTGGCCTATCAGGCGCTCGAACTCATCGACCGCCTCGGGGGTCTTGAAGCGGACCAGCACCTCCCGGTGAGGCGGGTTCTCCGGGTTGTCGAACTCCGGCATCCCGACCCACTCCTGGGTGTAGTCGTCGACGACCTCCCCTTCGCCGACCTGAGAGCTCGAGATCTTGGGCGGCGGAGCCAGGCGGTCTATCCTGAGCTCCGCCATGAGCTCGGGCAGCTCGACCTGTATGTCAGCGACCACCTCGTCCAACGCGATAGTCCACTCTCCCTGGGTGTGCATGTTGTTCGCCGCGATGTTGGCCGCCTTCTCGGTGGCCTCGTCCCAGTCGACGAACCTGACCCTGACGTGGCCACCGTCGGGCAGCTTGATCCTACCCTCGTAACCTTCCTGGAAGATCTCCAGGTCACCGCCGTGCTCCTCGCGCAGCGCGCGCACCCTCTGGTGCCCCGCCACGAGGTTTCCCGTCCTTCGGTTGAACACCACCCCGGAGATGTCCCCGAAGCTCTTGAGGCTGGCCTTCAGCCCCCTGAGAGCGTCGTTGGAGATCCTGCGAGGGTTGTAGCTCGCCTCCTTGAGGTCTGAGATCTTCATGTCGCTCACCTCACCTTCGTCTTGAAGTACTCGATCGTGGCGGCCAAGCCCTCGTCTATGTCGACGACGGGCTCCCAACCCAGCAGCTCCTTGGCCCTGGAGATGTCCGGGCACCGCTGGGTCGGGTCGTCTTTGGGCAGCGGAAGCCTGGCGATCTTCAACGTGGGCCTGTTGGCCAGATCGAAGACCTTGTGAGCCAAGTTGATGATCGTTCGCTCGTCAGGGTTGCCAAGGTTCACCGGGTTCTCAACCCTGGACGCCATGAGCTTGACCAGCGCCTGGACCATGTCGGAGACGTAGCAGAACGAGCGGGTCTGGGTTCCGTCGCCGTACACGGTGAGGGTCTCGCCGCGCAGGGCCTGCACCGCGAAGTTGGACACCACCCTACCGTCGTTGGGCAGCATGCGGGGTCCGTAAGTGTTGAAGATCCTGGCCGTGCGGACCTGAACTCCGTACTGCTTCATGAACGACACCGCGAGCGCCTCGGCGCACCGCTTCCCCTCGTCGTAGCAGGCGCGAGGCCCGATCGGGTTGACGTTGCCCCAGTAGCTCTCGGTCTGAGGGTGGACCAGGGGATCGCCGTAGACCTCGGACGTCGATGACAGAAGCATCTTGGCGCCGACCTCGCGGCACAGCTCCAGCATCTTGAGGGTGCCCAGCACGCAGGTCTTGATGGTCCGCGCCGGGTTGCGCTGGTAATGAACCGGCGAGGCGGGGCACGCGAGGTGGTACACCTCGTCGACCTCTATGATCCCGGCGTCGTTAACGTCTGCGCGAAGCAGGTCGAACTCGGCGTGGTTCATCATGTGAGAGATGTTGGTCCTCGATCCGGTGAAGAAGTTGTCGAGACACACCACGGAATGCCCCTGCCCCAGAAGCCACTCGCAGAGGTGAGAGCCTATGAATCCGGCACCTCCGGTGACCAGTATCCTCTTGCTCATGCGATCAACCCCCTAGTCTTGGCCCAGCTCCAACTGCGCCTGAGCTCGGGGAACGTCCGTCCAGGGTTCCTGGACATCCACTCCCTGATCTGAAGCTCCATAGAACTCGTCGGATATCCCCATCCGTGAAGCTTTATGTCGTGCCGCTCGCAGATGCCGAACCACTCGTCGTCGCGCCTCAGCTTCGCGGCTATGCTGGCCAGCGCGACCTCGGGGTAACGCTCGTCCGTCTTGGGCTCGCACGCCAGCTCGATGCCGCGGGTGTCCATCCCCTCAAACAACTTCCCGTCCGCGGTGACGCGGCTGACGGGCTCAGGCTGGTTCAGGAGCGCCGATAGGGCGCACTCGGCCGCTAGCCGCTCGAGCTCGTCCAGTGTTCCCCGGTACTCGTCGATCTCGATCGCCGGGACCAGCTGCACCACGTACCGCGCCCCCATCCTGAGCGCCCTAACCAAGGTCTCGGACCTGCGGGAAGTCGATAGCCGCTTCGAGTCCCGGTCTATCCAAGACCAGTCGCCGTCCTCGTGCAGCGCGGCTGCGGCCACCACAAGGGGCCCGCACGCGGCGCCGCGCCCTGCCTCGTCGACGCCAACCCTCACTTGTCCTCCCAGCCCGGAGACAGGTCGTCCTCGTGAGCGATCAAGCCGCGCTGATCCGGCACCGTCCTGATGAACCAGAAGCCCTCTCCGGCGTATCCCGGGATCTTGGCGTCCCAGCTCTTGAGGTTGCTCTCGATCACGGCCCTTGCGCCCAACGTTCCGTCCCTCAGCTTGAACCTGACCTTGTCCCCGGCCTTCAACGTTATCATGAGAACCGCTCCCCGATATACATGTTCTGGATGGGGCACCACTCGAGCAGCTTCAGGAACTCGGCGCCGGTGTAATCGCGATCGTACTCGTCCACCACGACGGCCACGTTCCGATGGTCGAGGCAGATCTTGCGCACCTTAACTGGATCCTGAGCCCACCCGAACGAGCTGCAGCTGCCGACCCCCTTGCGCACGACGTCCTCGGGCTTGGCAAAGCCCAGCTCGACTCCCCCGGTCGTGGCCCAGCCGCGCTTGTCGGGCCGCTTGCCGCACCCGGGGCAGGCCTCGAGCATCGGGTCTCCGTGGTGGACCCTGCTCTCTCCTCCCGCGCACAGCGTGCGCTTGCAGTCCCAGCAGTAGGCGCCGGCCGCGGACCGCTTGCCGATGTGGACCTGCGGGTCGTCCATGTCGAAACTGACGTCGAGTTCGGCCCCGGCGACGGTCCTGACCGTGGCGGGGATGTTGGTCTTCCAGTAGAAGTTGGTGCCCATCGTGCCCCCTATCTGTACTTGCCGAACGCCTTGACGGCGTCGGTCCAGCTCAGCTCCCCGGTGTAGACGTGGTCGCCGCACGCGATGACGTAGGCGTGGTCGCCCACCTGCTGGATCCTCACCATCGGACGGATCGATCCCTCGCTCTTGGCGTCATCCCGCTGCTGCCCCGCCGGCTCGGACGCCCTCTGCTTCTTCTTGCCAGCCATGAGTTCACCTCCCCAGCTTGGGCATGACGCGGCAGCGCCTACCCTCGAGCATCAGCACCATCGTGCCGCGAGGCGGAAGGTAGCGGGTCCGCCACCTCTTGTCCCCGTCGTCGCAGATCACCTTAGCGTGATCCCGACCCTGTACGGGTTGCGGACCTGCACCTCGGTGATCCTCTTGCCGCCGCCCAACCCGACGAGGCCGGCTATCAGCATCATGAAGCCGACGACGCCCACCATGACGGCCTCCAGCTTGGTCTTGAACACGTCAGCCCTCCCTCGGAAGCTCGCCGCTCGAGCCCACCCTGTCCAGCAGGTGCCTGAGGGCGTCGCTGACAGACCTGCAGCCGTTGCGGCGCCCGTAGGCCCTCAGCTTGCGCAGGTGGACCACCCCCACCCAGAAGGTGTGGTTGTGGCCGCCGACGCACTCGGGCTTGCGCCCAGCCCCGGGCCTCGCTCCGCCTCTCACGTCGCACCCTCCATGGTGTGTATAAACCGTGATGAGCCCGCTCAGCCGTCACTCATCACCCATTTTAGCACGCGCTCGATGCCCAGCCGCCTGGCGCGCTTCTTGACCGGGTCGAGCACCGCCCTCCCGCACAGCCTGCACCTCCCCGAGGCGCGGAGCCCGACCGTGCACTCGCACCCAGGATCACACGCGTTGGGAAAGCGCGAACGATCCGGGCTCTCGGGGTACTTGGGGCGCCTCACGTCTCAGCCCCCCTCGAAGCTGCGGCGCACCGCCTCTCCCACGCTGGATGACACCCCCTTGCCACACGTGATCGACGCGGGGGCGCGTCCCTTGGCCGCCCGGAGCGCCTCGCGGCGACCCCTGGCCCGTCCTGCCCCGTAGACCAGCGCGCAGACCGCGATCCAGACGATTGTCTGAATCACCGATATCATGATGATCGTCATGGCACAGCTCCTTCCAGGGCCGACAGACCCAGCTGCGTCACCGCGTAGATCCGATACGACCACGGATCCCCTGGCTCTCGCCGCACATAGGCGAACCCCTTGTCGACCATACGGGCCCAGGCCTGATCGTCGGCGCCGTCGGGATCGGCGGCGAAGTAGTTCCTGTACCGCTCAGGCCAGCACGTGGCGTGGCGGGCCAGTTCCCGTTCCCACTCAGTCATCACTCACCTCCTCGGCTACGAATCTGGCGATCCGACACGCCGTGCAGTCGCATAATTGGCGGGTCCGGCGCGATTCCCGACATACCGCCGACACCAGGACCGCGCGCCCGATCTCACTGGGCCCCCAGTCCCACTCGTAGGGCCCGGTCCTGACCACTAAGGTGTCTGGTTTTGTCCTGGATCTCCTGATCTGTGTCATGTCGTCGGCTCCTCTGGCCACCAGGTCGGGGGCGGTGTGCCCCGTTCCCAGCGGGCGAAACGGGCCTTATCGGCCCGGTAATAGGCGCGGTACGCCTCCACTGTATCTTTTCTCCGGTAGATGTCGGGCATGCACTGCGGCGGCTCTGTCCACCCCCGTGGCAAGAACACGTTGATGTGAGCGCATCGGTAGATGATGTCGGCCGATTTGTGTCGGCGTCCGTATCGGCGCTCGTATTCCCTGGCCAGGGCGGCGCCGTGACGCAATACCCAGCGGTAGTTTGTGAGCCGCTGGCCGGTCCAGATCACGCATGGGTGTCGGGTATGTGTGGGTCGGTATAGGTCGGGTCGTTCCGCGTACCGTTGTAGTGTGGTGCTGAGGATCTGGGCCGTCTCGAGGACCATCTTGACGACGTGCTTGTCGCACAGCGCGCGGGCCGCAGCCTTCGGGCACCTGTCCACGTAGAAGATGTTCACGGCCACCTCCCCTCACGCTCGTAGTAACCCATCACTCGTCGAGCGTGGCAGCGGCGGGCATAGCGCATGAAGTTCTCGAAGGCGATGGACTCAATGATCATGGCCGCCACCCTTCCTACCTTTTTTGCGCTTCAGTCTCCTACCATACAGAAGCTCCTGCGCCTTCTCGAAGTCGCCATCCATCTCTGCCTGCAAAGCAGCGGGCGGTATGGTGATGCACTCATGATCGATAGGCTCACCCGTCTCTACATCGTGGCCGAAGTTACAGTAGGTGGTGCAGTAGATATCAGTCACGACCAACTCCCCTCTCGCTCGTGGTAGTCCAAGGCCCGCCTGGCATGACACGGCCCGCACAGGCACACGGTGCCGCAGTTCTTCCTGACGCACCGCTCCCGCGCCAGCCAGCGCAGCGCCTCCAGCACCGACATCCTGACCTGACGCTTCTCTCTCACCCTCTCCCGGGCCGCTTTTTGATCCCACGGCATGCTACACCCCCCATGTGTTCGGGCTGTCGAGGCAATCCTCGTCCACATCTCGCGGTCGCCTAAGCGCCTCGACGTACAGCTCGACCGCCTTGGCCAGGTCGCAGTCCTCGGCGTAGAAGGGGTCGGTCTCCCCGGTGGCGTTCTGGATCAGCTGGCCCAGCCTGAGCTGGGGCACCTTCTCCCACGCGTTGAAGATCCGGCGGATCGTGGTCGTCATGCTCTTGCGGTCCCTTGAAATCGAAACGGGCTCTCCGCCGCAGCGATCGCAGTGAAGGCAGCCGGGATCTCCGGACTTGCATTGGTGAAAACCGACATGACCACACAGTGAGCACCTCACAGCTTCACCTCCTCGGCGCGCACGCCGTGATACTTCAGGATCGACCGGACACGGGCGAGCCCGTCCGCGTCTTCGGGCTCGACCTGCAGCGCCACCCGCAGGGGGAGCTCCTCTCCGCGAAGGGCCCGCCTCTGCGCCTCGCGCAGGATCATGTACAGGGCAGACTTGCGGAACGACGCCGCCTCGTCCAGGTACAGGATCCCGCCGGCGGCCATGCCGACCTCCTCGCCGACGGCCCTCTCCCCCGCGGTGTGATGGGGGGCGCGGAGCGGAAGCGCCAGCGCCCTGCTCGCCCTGATCACCGCGCTCTGAGCGTCGGCCATGCTCGTTCTCAGGATGACGATCTTCATAGGTACCTCCAAGCCTCTTGCCGGCAAAGCTCCTTGTAGGCGGCGGTCCCGCTCACCTCGGGGTGGGCTTTGTGGAACTCGGAGCTGGCCCACAGCTTGCGCTCGTGGCTCAGCGTGCCCGGGAACGGCCGCGCCCTGCTCTTGCGCACCTTGGGGACCGCGGTCCTGGCCAAGTGCATCAGGTGGGAAAGCTCGATCCTGTACTCCTCGGTCCAGCAGTGCTTGCCCATCTCTCACGCCCCCTTCGGCTTGACGTAGACGCAGTTGGCGGCCCGCGGCTCGATCGAGACGGGGGAGTGACCCTCGAGCCTGATCACGACGTCGTCCCCGTCGCGGTGGAAGGCGAACGACACGGTCTTTGTCCAATCCGACGGGTCGAAGCTGAACGAGACCTGAGCGTCGGACCCCGGGACGACCTCGACGTGCCTGCCGCCGCGGTCCATGCCCTGGCCTACCACCTCGGCCCCGTCGACCTCTGTCATCAAGAAGTCCCTGATCGAGTCCAGCGCGGTGGAGAACCCCAACCCGGTGGCCACCTTGTCCGCGACCTCCTCTTTGGAAACCCCCGCCGGAGCCTCGACGTCGACGTGGAAGTTGATCCTGTGCGTGGTCTTCATGGCGTCCCCTCCGTGTCTCATATCTTATTATCGCATGATAAGAAGAAATGTAAAGCGAGGAAACGCAGCCCCCCCCCGCATTTTTTTCTCGAGCTCGACCGCGCAGGGAGTAAGATCCAAGGATGAACGATGAGTCCCGCAGCCGGCAAGAGAGGGCCGCCGAGATCGCCGCGTGGGTCATGGAGGCCGTCGGCAGGGGAGACCTGCTCGGCGCGGCGGAGCGGCTCGCCGACGAGATCGTCTGGCTCGAGGACAGGGTGGCGCGCCTCGAGCACGGCGCCTCCGCGGGCCCCGAGGCTCTCGACGACGCCTGAACGATCCGCATTTCCCTAACGCCGACGCTCCCGGCCGTGCCATGATCTAGGCATGAAGCTCGCGATCCTGATCTTCATCGCAACCGCGGTCGCCCTGTCGGCAACGCTGCTGATCGGCGGCTGCGCCGGTCGAGACCTGAGGGCGAGCTGGTGGTTGAAGGCGGTGGACGGCTGCCCGGCGAGGTGGCCGGAGGCGGCGCTCCCGGCGGCGGTGTTCGTCGAGGTGGGGACCCATCCCAGGTTGAGGAGGAGGGTCGAGGCTGCGATCCTGAAGGTGAACGAGGCGGCGGGGCGGGAGCTGCTGAGGCCTGGCACCTTGCCCGGAGGCGGAGGCTGGGTCCCGGGCGCGGTGTCGGTGAGCACCAGCAGGAGCATGAGCGGGGGTCTGTGCACGGCGAGGCAGGACCCGAGGACGGGGCACCTCTCGGCGATGCTGGTCGAGGTGGGCCACGACGCACACCCGGACGTGGTGCTGCACGAGCTCATGCACGCGGTCGGGCTGGGCCACGCAGGCGGCGCCGACTGCTGGCGCGCGGTGATGTGCCCGCAAGTGAGCGACGGCGTTAAGGTTTCCGACGGCTCTCGGCGCTGGCTCAGAAGGGTGTACGGCGGCGGGAGGCCGAATAGCTGTTCACTATTCAAACGTTGACGGGGCTCACGCATTTCGGGCAAGCTAGGTAGCAGTTGAGCGGGGCGAGCACCAGGGAAACCGGCCACACCTACCCCACCCAATCAATAACAAAAACACATACTTAACCAGGTGGGGCTCGAAGTCTCCACCTTGCGCAGGCCTGGGCCGATGTGTCCATGTGTGCTCAAAATTAACAATCCCAAGGGTCTGAAATCATTAAGTATATGTAAGCACTAGCGATTCCCAAAGCTTGTCAAGCGCTTAGGTGAGTTGCTGACCTACATGTGGGCAAGCGGTCGCCGAGGCCTCGCGCTGAGGGCGCGCGCCAGGCTGGAGGAACACGCCCAGTCGCGGAACGCTTGAACGCTTGAACGCCCAGGCGGCGGGCGAGGCGAGGCTGCCCAAGTTGTCTCCCTGGTGGCTTGCGACGGTGACCGGGCGCGCAGAAACCTCGACCAACGGTTGAGATGATCGCAACTTCGACCTTTAGCTATCGTTGAGCTTTTTGAACACGAACTGCTCGGGATCCGGCTCGTCACCTGCCAGGAACCGCTCCACCACGTCGGCGACCTCCCTCGCTGAGCCCACCACGGCGACCGCGGCTCCTAGCTCCCTGACGCTGCTCAGCCACTCCCTCTGGTGCTCCTTCAGTCGGTCATCTCCCAGCTTGAGCTTCAGGCCCAGGAACCTTCCCCCTGGCAGCATGCCCACCACGTCGGGTCCCCCCTTGCCCAGCCCCACCTTGACCCATCCTCCGCTTCTGGTGCGGTGAGCCCCGGTGGAGTTTCTCCAAGCCAGGCAGCCCATGTGGCGCAGCACCTCCACCACGTCCTGGATCTCCGAGAGTTCCCTTCCCATGTGTCCCTCTAAGGAGTTGAAACTCCTGTGAGGGTAGCACGGTTCAGGCCAGGTGTCAACGCCCCACGAGCGCGCCCAACGCGCCCAACGCTTGAGCGCCCAGCTTCGACCATGCCCGTGCCCACCGCTGCGACCGCGGCGTCGAAGCTGGGGTGCCAGCGCCCCGGGCGGAGCCAGCGCGGCATGTCGGGAAACGCCCACTTCTCGTCCCATCCATCTCCGATCCACGTCGTCGCTGCCCGCCTCGCTGCCTGATCGTCGGGCATGGTCCTCGCCGCCATCTCCAGGAAGCGCCTGGTCCTGGCTCTCATCGCTCCTCCTCCTCCTCGACGTCGTCGTCTTCGCAGAACCACCTAAGCACGTTGGGCAGCCAGAAGCTGGCAACCCACCCGTCGTCGTCGTCCCAGAACATCAGCTCGCGCCCGTCGATCGTGTGGTGATCGGCCACCACTTCGAACTTGCTGTCCGCGCAATCGACCGCGAACTCCAACATCGTCAGCCCTCCTTTCGGAAAACGCACAGCTTCCTCTTGCCGTCGATCACCAGATCCCTCAGCTCGAGGCCTGGTACCAACCCCTCTTTGAGATTTCGGGCCATGCAACTGATCGCCGATGACTCCCCGCCCCTGTAGTGGTGGCCAGACTCCTTGAGCGCCTCCTTGAGCGTGAGCCCCGGGTTCTTCATCACCACCTCGAGCAATGCGCGGCACGTCCGCTTGTAGGGCGTGAAGTGGCCGCCCCCCGCGGCTCCGGCGCTCGCGTACTGGCCGTTGCGGTGCTCCTCCAGCAGGGTCTTGTCCCAGATGGTTCTGAACCTGTGAGCTGACCTGCACAGCCTCGGCGCGAGCGCCTCGTCGACCCCGCCCATCGTGGAGTAGGGGCTGACGCTCATCATGCCGACGCCCCAGTCCTCGAGCATCCGCTTGAAGCTCCCGCGGGGGGTTCCCCTGGGCACCGCCACCGACAGGTAATGCTGGCGGCCGATGAGCGGCAGCACCTGGTCGAGCAGCGCCAACGACCTGCTCAGCTTGCACTCCACCACCCAGACCAGGGGGCCGTTGACCGCCACGAGGTCGTGCACCGGGCCAAGCCTCGTCTTGACCTCCTGGTGGACATCCCAGCCGTCGCTGGTCAAGCGCTTGACCACCTTGGCGGCCAGCTCCTGCTCCGTCATCCGGATCATCCCTGAACACCTTCGGGTGTTCCCACCAGGTATCTCACCGCGCCGCGAGGTGTGCCGTCGATGCTCAGGTACAGCGCATCCGGCGTTCTCACCCAATGTCCGGTCCTCGTCCTCAACGCCCAACCCCACCTGTGCAGCGTGAAGCGGTGCCCGAGCAGGCTGATCGGGGTTGGTCCTCCGCGGCGAAAGCTCCACCCGGCGCCGTTGGCTTTCTCCCACCCCCCGAACCAAACCAACCACTGGCGAGCGCGCTTGAGAATGGGTCGCTCATCGCGCCACCATCGCTCCCCGTTGTGCTTCCAATCATTCATGGTCAGCGTCTCCTCAAACGTCGTCCGGGTAGTTGGGCGCGGCGGCGATCTCCGCCAGGCGCACCGTCGGCGAGGCACCCAGCCTGGCCTTTCGCACCTGGTCGGGGTAGCATGTTCGCAACATGCGGGCAGCCTGCTCCTCGGTGGCGAAGCGGTACGGCTCTCGCTCTCCGGTCGGCCTCACCATCCTCCACTCGTCGATCATCGCGCCTGTCTGGACCAGCACCTCCATGACCCAGCTCATGTCGCATCCTTCTCCCTGCCGCGCATCGGCGGCGGCCAGCTACTGCTTCGTCGTCCGGATCAAGGCTCGTTCACCCCCCGCCTCCAGTTGCGCACCAACCCCCTGGTCAGGACGGCGACGTACCGGTCAGCGCCGTCCCTCAGCCGGTGACCCACCTGCTCAAGCTGGTCGCGCACCGCGAACACGATGTCCACCTCGTCGACGCATCCAGGGTCCGCCACCGGGAGGTCGTCGGGGCCCCAACCCAGGTTGGCCTCGGAAAGCGGGATCTTGCGATCCACGTGTCGCGACATGATGTCCCCGGGGCGCCTGTGGGTGACCCTGAGCACCACCTCGGCCTCTATCTCCAGCTCGCCGTCCTCGATCCTCATCTGTTCCCCTCCCTGAGCTCGATGTCGAACTCGTCGCTGTAGTACCACGTCAGCTCCTCACCGGGCGCGATGTCGCGGAGCGCAAACGCCACCCCGACCTGGCGGCCCAGGTAGGGAGGTTCGGCCAAGACGGTATCGATGATCTCGAGATTCGGTTCCGCAGAGTGGTTGCTGAACCGGAGCGGCCCCACCACCTCGACCGGATCCACCCACTGCCCGTCATCGTTGATGTTGAACATCACATGGGGGTCGTAGGTGTCGCTGAGCCAGGCCGGACCGTTCATCACCCCGACCTCGGCCGCCTCCGGGATCGCGACCCTGGCGAAGCAGCCTAGCCCGTGGACCGGGCTCTCCCGCACCTCGACCAGGGCGCGCATCGTCTCCAGGTGCTCGGCGCTGTAGTGCTTGCGCGCCAGCCGGTCAGACATCTCGCGGTTCATGGATCACCTCGCCTAGCCTCGCAGTGTCTCGCCATGCCTCGCCTCGCCATGCCAAGCCCAGCCTGGCCATGCCCAGCTTAGCCCCGTCGGTCAACCTCTGACCTCGCAATGCCTTGCCTCGCCGCGCCGTGCCAGGCCCCGCCTTGCCAGGCCATGCAGTGCCCCGCCCTTAGCGCTTAAATCCTCGCCTCGCCGTGCCAAGCCTAGCCTCACGGTATCTTCCTCGCGACCTTGATCTTCTTGAGCAGGCCGGCCCCGCCCAAGACGCAAGGGTTGTGCAGCACCCTGGGCACCGCCGCCCTGGTCAGGCGCGGACCCTCGACGTCCGATCTGCGGAACGGCCTCGGGACGTCGTACCCCATGCCGTGCTCGACGCCGGTGCCCGCCCCGCGGTGCACCTGCTCGACGATCTCCAGGTCCTCCTCGACCAGCGTGAACCACGTCGTCGTCGTCCGCCCCCCGACGGCCATCACCGCACCTCCATCGGCTCGACCCTCAGCAGGTCCGCCTTGAACCTGTGGTGCCTGTAGCTCCAGTCGTCGCGACCCCCGACGTCGAACGACAGGAACCCCAGGTCGGTCAACCCCTCGCACCTGGTCACGCCGTAGTTCGAGTTGATCTGCAGCGCCGGCGTGACGAACGCGTGCCCCACCCCGTTCTCGACGTGGACGTAGTAGTGAGCGTGGCTCCTCACGATGACGTCCGCGATCTGGCCGCCGCGACCGACCGACTTGTCCAGTATGTCGTTCAGCTGGGACCTGAGCACCGCGGTGGCCCTGCCGTGGTGGAGCGCGCTGGAGCCGATGTGGTGCCTGAAGTTGAACACCACGCCCTCGACGCGCACCTCGCGGCGGCCGGCGAACTCCGCGCCCAGCCTCGTCGCGAGGTGGCGCTCGAACTCCTCGCAGTCGCCGCTGTGGTACGGCGTCCCCGATATGACGACGACGCGGGTCGCGTTGAACTCCTCGACGCACGCCACCGCGGCGTCGGCCTGAAGGTGCCGGTCAGTCGTGAACAGCTCGACCCCGCCGTTCCTCTTGGCGTTGCCGTCGATCGCGTCGCCGTTGACCACCAGCAGGTCGACCTTGCCGAGCCCCGCGGCCTGGTCGGAGTACCAGTCCCACAGAGCGTCCTGGAGCTTCCTGATCCGACCGTTGACGTCCCGGTGGGCCGTCGGTGGGGTGAGCCCCAACCGGTGCCCGCAGTGCATGTCCGAAATCACGACCACCCGCTTCATCTCGTCACCTCCAACGGTGTCTCCAGCCTACAAGGGCTGGTCTCGTCCAGCCGCGCCCAGCCTCGGCGCGTCGAACCGATCACTCCAGCTCGGCGACGTCGAACTTGACGACGCTGAACTTTCCGAACAGCGGCCTGTACGTGCCAAACCCGGTGCAGATCCCGCCGGTGACGAAGATCCGCTTGATGATGTCCACGCTGAGCGTCTCGTTGCGGATCACCTGCATGTGGAACCTGGCCTCCCAAGGATCGTCCCCGTTCGGGATGAACGGGCGCACCTTCGGGTTGGGGATCCCGCCCTTGACGCGCGCCGTGGCGTAGTGGATCCTGGCGCCGCTCGATTCGTCGAAACCGTCGGCGTCGAAGCTGCCGAACACCACCGGCTTCCCGCCCCTGGTCAGCTCCACGTAGTCCTCCTCGACCACGGAGTACGACGACAGCGCGTAGGCGATCTCCTTGTACCCCCTGCCCCCGATCACGCGCTTGGTCGCGCTGTCGGTGTTCTGGGCCGAAAGGAACGACATGATCGCGGTGGCCGGGACGCACACCCGCTTCGTGCCCGGGACGAAGTTGAACTTGTCCTCCACTGGGAGCGCCGTCTTGTTGTCTCCGGCATAACGGTCGAACATGATGCCGGCGCCGATCCCCTTGATCTCGATGCCTATCCTGATATCTTTTTGAATCGCCACATTGTCCCCCTCTCGCTGAACCGTTGCAAACTCTGCAACGGTTGCCTCGCAGTGCCTCGCCGTGCCGTGCCCCGCCTAGCCTAGCCACGCCTTGCGAAGCCATGCCTAGCCTAGCCAAGACATGAATGTCACAAAATTTCCATCCACTGGACAGCCCGCTGCCTCATCTCGGCGGCCACCTCGACCTTGGGACGCCCCGAGTCCACGCTCACCACCTCGATCCCCCTGGACCTCAGCTCCGCCGCGTGCCGGCGATACGAGCCCGCCACCAGCAGCTGGAAGTCGGCGCCCTTGGCCTCGATCGCGTCGGTGGGCTTGTCCCTGCCCGCGATCCTGGCCCCGGCCTCGGCGTGGTCCACCTCGAAGAGGTAGATCAGGTCGGGGTAGGTCGTGATCTCGTGCATCAGCTCGCGGTACAGCAGGTCGGTGAACCACTCGCCGCCCTGCTGTACCGCGGGCTGATGCACGAGATCACGACCTACCCCGACCTGATCTACCTCTTCGAGGTGGACCACGCCGAGGTAGATCAGGTCGGGGTAGGTCGTGATCTCGTGCATCAGCTCGCGGTACAGCA
>Ga0180437_10004525_pt1 | contig 19730 bp, 10 predicted proteins | sample SS_ome_4_FD_132410 | JGI IMG/M metagenome (GOLD analysis project Ga0180437, IMG submission 132410) | Hypersaline lake sediment archaeal communities from the Salton Sea, California, USA - SS_3_D_1 metaG | ecosystem: Environmental > Aquatic > Non-marine Saline and Alkaline > Hypersaline >... | reverse complement strand
GTGTCTCAACTATGACCGGGGCTGGTTCGCCGAGCGCGGCCTGGCCGTGCCCGCCGGACTGGAGGATCTGGTAGCGCCCGAGTACGCGGGCCTGGCGGTCGTCGAGAACCCGGCCACGTCCTCGCCGGGGCTGGCGTTCCTGCTGGCGACGATCGGCCACTTTGGCGAGAGTGGCGACTATACCTACCTCGACTACTGGGCCGGCCTGCGCGCGAACGACGTGCTGGTGACCGAGGGGTGGGAGGACGCCTACTGGGGGCAGTTCACCTATGGCTCCGGCGGGGAGGGGGAGCGGCCCATCGTCGTCAGCTACGCCAGCTCCCCCCCGGTCGAGGTCCACTATGCCGAGGAGCCCTTTGACGAGGCCCCCACGGCGGCCGTCGTCGGCGACGGCAGTTGCTTCCGCCAGATCGAGTTCGTCGGCGTGCTCAAGGGGGCGCAGGACCGCGAGCTGGCCCGGGCCTGGGTCGACTATATGCTGGGCACGGCATTCCAGGAGGACATCCCGCTGCACATGTTCGTGTTCCCCGCCAACGAAAACGCCGCCCTGCCCGACGTCTTTGCCAAATTCGCCCAGATCCCCGACCATCCCGCCGAGGTCGACTTTGCCGCCATCGAGGCCAACCGCGAGGCGTGGATCGAGGCGTGGACCGAGGTGGCGTTGCGGTGAGGGGGCGAGAGGGAGACAAGGGTATGGGGAGACAAGGAGACAAGGAGACAAAGAGACCGGGACAGGCTGGAAGTCGTCTGCAAACTGCAATCCGCAATCTGCAATCTGCAATCTCCAATCTCTCTCTTCCTTCCTGGCTTCCTGCCGTCCTGCCTCTTGCCTTCCTGCTCCTCTTCTATTTCTTCCCCCTCGCCTCGATCCTCGGCCTCTCCTTCGCTCCGGAGGGCTCCCTCAGCCTGGCGCCGCTGGCAAAGCTGTTCCGCTCATCCTACTACCTGCAGACGGTGTGGTTCACCGTGTGGCAGGCGGCGCTCTCGACGCTGCTGACGGTGGGGCTGGCGCTGCCGGGGGCCTATGTCTTTGCCCGCTACGACTTTCCCGGCAAGTCGCTCGTCCAGGCGCTGACGACCGTCCCGTTCGTGCTGCCCACGGTCGTCGTCGCGCTGGCCTTTACCGCGCTGCTGGGGCCGCGTGGCCTGCTCAACGTGGCACTGATGGGGCTCCTGGGGCTGGAGCGGCCCCCGCTCGACCTGCAGTACACGCTGGCTATCATCCTGGTGGCCCACGTGTTCTACAACTATACGCTGGTGCTGCGCATCGTGGGCACCTACTGGGCCAACCTCGACCCCCGGCTGGAGGAGGCCGCCCGCATGCTGGGCGCTGGGCGGTGGCGCGCCTTTCACCAGGTCACGCTGCCGCTGCTGTGGCCGGCCATCGGCGCGGCGGCGCTGCTCGTGTTCGTCTTTTGCTTCACCAGCTTTGGCGTCGTCCTCGTGCTCGGCGGACCGCGCTTTGCCACGCTCGAGGTCGAGATCTATCGCCAGACGATCCAGTACCTCAACCTGCCGCTGGCGGCGGCGCTCTCCGTCCTCCAGATCCTGTTCACCTTCGTGCTGATGGCGGCTTACACCCGCCTCCAGGCGCGCACCGTCCTGCCGCTGGAGCTGCGGCCGCGCCAGGTGACCCAGCGGCCGCTGCGTGGCTGGCGGGCGTGGCTGGCCGTCGGCGCTAACGTCGGCTTGATGCTGGTTCTCCTGATCGCGCCGCTGGCCGCGCTGGTCGAGCGCTCGCTGACGCTCGCGACCGGGCGGGGTGTCTCGCTGGCCTTTTACCGGGAGCTGTTCGAGAACCCGCGCGGCTCGGCCTTTTACGTGCCGCCGGTGGCCGCGGTGCGCAACTCGCTCGGGTTCGCGCTGGCGACGGTGGGGCTCTCGGTCGTGCTGGGGCTGATGGCGGCAGCGGTGCTGGATACTCATGGCCCTGCTCGTAGCCCCCGTCCCCGGGGGCGGTGGCCGGGGCGGCTGCGACGGCTGCTCGACCCGGTCTTTATGTTGCCGCTGGGCACCTCGGCGGTCACGCTGGGGCTGGGGTACATCGTCGCACTCGATCAACCTCCCCTCAACCTGCGCACCTCGCCGCTGCTGGTCGTCCTGGCCCACACGCTCGTCGCGCTGCCCTTTGTCGTGCGCAGCGTCCTGCCGGCCTTGCGCTCGATCGACCCCCGGTTGCGCGAGGCGGCCGCGCTCCTGGGCGCATCCCCCTGGCGTGTGTGGCGCGAGGTCGACCTGCCGATCGTAGCCCGGGCGGTGCTCGTGGGGGCGGTGTTCGCCTTCACCATCTCGATGGGCGAGTTCGGCGCCACCAGCCTGATCGCCCGCCCCGAGCGGCCCACCATGCCCATCGCCATCTATCGCTTCCTCGGCCGCCCCGGCGCCGCCAACTATGGCCAGGCGCTGGCCATGTCGACGCTGCTGATGCTCGTGTGCACGCTGGGGTTTCTGGCGATCGAGCGCTTTCGGGTGGGGGAGGTGGGGGAGTTTTAGGAGACGGGGGGACAGGGAGACAAGGTGACAAGGTGACAAGGAGCGGGGGAGGCCTGTGTCCTGCATCTTGGTTCTTGCTTCCTGCAATTTGTGGAGGCTGCCTGCCGGCGGCCTCTTTTCGCGTCTGGCTTGTCAGGGCGTTCGTTAAGAGGTCTGTTAATAGGTGGATGTTATACTTGACGATTGACAGTTGGCAGGGACTGTATGTGTAGTGTTGCCTGAGCTATGACTTGTGGTCAGTCCCCTTGGTTGTGCTATTGGGGAGCGACGATTGTTCGTCGGAATCCTGGTTCTGGGTCTCTTGCGATCTGAAAAACGGAAGAAATCGGCCTATTTTGCGCGGTTTTCGCATACATTTGCTTCAGGAGTGGCGGTTCTTGGGCTTGTTAGCGCCAGCCGCGAGATGGAGTTGACCTTTTCCGATGATCAGTCGTCGCTCCCGGGCTGGGTTATTCGATTGACTCTGCGAAGAGAATGTGGTAAAATTACGAGCGCTTCGCAAGAAACAACCTCATTCATATCATCAAGATTCGCCCTGCGGGTTCTGGGTGGCTCCCCAGGGCGGTCTATTAGAGGGCGGGGGCCGGATGCAAAAACAGGTTACAGCCTCGGTTCGTTCAGTCGATGTGAGGGCTGCGTATCTTGTTGCCTGTTGCCCCTCTTGTGCTCAAGCTGCTCGGCTGCAGCTTTCTGGTCGTCCTCGATCAGAGCACCCATTCCCTGTTTGTCTAGAGGTACTACAATCAAAATCGATAGGAGTCGTGACATAGGACAACATCGTCAAAGTTAACGCTAACGTCTTTCTTGATTCCCATTGAATATTCGCAGGTGTTTGTGTGTAAGATGGCACGTGTGATGACAAGTGCAGGAGTTGCGGCTACCTGCGGGCAGCGTAGAATCTGCTGACAGGAGATCAGGGCTTTCTACACTCGTGGTAGTGCTCTGGGTCTCACGAGGAGAAACCAATGGAACTCGTTCCAGAGTTAAGGACCAAACACCAAAGTCTCTTGCGCCGTGTTGCGTCGCTTCCTGCTGAGCTTGACAGCTGGATCAGGTGGTCGGCCGCTGGCAAGTCATTGGAGAAGAACTTCTCCCAGGTCAAAGCGCTGGATCACTTCATGCGTACATTGTATGGACTGATCGAGGTGAACGCTAAGGAGCTGGGTTCTGTTAGCGATGTCGACGCTTTCCTTTCTAGATCCTTTGATCTCGCTGCAAGCGTGATCAAGTCACAAATCGTGTGGGACTTCTTCCGTAGCCGATTGGAACTGCGGTTTATGCCGCACTTCCACCGGTCACTGTTGGTAGCAGATCTCGTCTCTTACGACTGTTATGTCACCATCATCGATCGAGCCAGAGCACTGCAAATTGTTCCTAGCTCAGGTTTCCGTGAGTACCCACTGACTGGTCTAATGGCGCGGTTTTCTCCTGTTACTTGGCCTCGAGGGGGGCGCCCACCAGCGCTTCAGAATGGCTGTCTTCCTGTACCTGTCATTGACTTGCCGTGGCAGCAGTTGGTTAATCCATGGGAATTGCTTGCCATTGCGCACGAGGTTGGTCACGATGTAGATGAAGACCTGGGTCAGGTAACACTAGGTTTGCGGCCCGTCATCACCAATAGACTGATGGAGGTCAAAGCTCCAGCGCAACGCCTTATCAAGTGGCAGGAATGGATAAGCGAAATCTTGGCTGACCTGGTGGGTATTTTGCTGACAGGCCCTGCGTATGGAGCAATGCTGGCTGAGCTGCTGACACTACCCCGGAATCAAGTTCGTTATCTGGATCCTTCTGATGATCATCCGCCACATTACCTTCGGATGTTTATCAATGCAGCAGTGGTGCGCCGCCTAGGCTTGACACATTATGCCACCTATCTAGAAGATGGCTGGAAGACGCTGTATGGTGAGCCGAGTGATGAGTTTGGTCCCTATCTGGGCGACATTGAGCCCATTGTTTCGAGTGTGCTCGACTCATCCATTGATGCTCTTCGGGATCGGCATGGTCGGCGACATAGCTTGAGTGAGTTGATTGTCTTCACGTCTGAGGATCAGACAAGAATCGAAGATGCAGCTGCTGATCTGAGCGCAGGTGTTCCGCCTGGCAAACCCCTTCCTATTCGTCACGTCGTCAGCGCCTCACAAGTTGCTTTCAGGCAAATGGCAAACACTGGTGGTGCTGTACGATCTGAGGAGCTTGCTCACCGTACTCAAGAAACCATCATTGCTCTGGCGCCAGCACCTCAACTGTCTGCTGGGCTGGCCTCTGGCCGTGCTAGGAAACGTCTCGACGATCTGGTCCATACACTTATTGAACGTCCTCTAGATGATTTTGACATCCACCTCTCTTCTGCCACGGAGGACACATGATCAAAAACTATGAAGATTTTGAGATCATCATTACCAGACAAGGTGACAACCTCTACTATGCTGACCTGGGTTCCGCGCCTGGCAAGCGCCAATTGATACAGCCAGTAGCCATTGAGTTGCCCGAAGACGAAAATGATTGGATCGAGGTATATCAAGGCCGCAAGAGTTATGCTGAACTTGCTGAGTTAGGCAATCGGTTGTTTAAGGCCATTATTAGGGGAGAGCTGGCTGAGAAGTGGCACGCCTGCATGGGCGAGATAGATCAAAGGCGCGAAGTTGGCCTGCGACTGCGCTTCAGCTTGCAAGCGAATGCTCTGACCCAGGTGCCGCTGGAATTGCTTTGCAGAAAAACAGGGTCAGTACACGAGTTTCTGGCTCTTGACCCGGCGACACCGGTGGTGCGTTCTCCTCGCTTAGGTGCCTCGGTTAGAAAAAGACCTGTCACCCTGCCCTTAAGAATGTTAGTGGTCATCGCCAATCCTCTACTCGAGGAGCAAACTGATCCTCTTCAGCAGCAGAGAAGCCTAGAAGATGCTTTGGCTGGCTGGGTGAATTCTGGTAATCTCCTAATAGACTATCTGGGTTTGCCAGGTGGTTCTCAGGCTTACTTCGATACTCTGCACCATGCACTGGTTCAGACAGAGTATCCTTTCGACATTGTGCATTTCATTGGGCACGGGGCCTTGCCTGATCCTGATTATCGAGAAAGTGAAGGTGTCTTGTTCCTTGTAGATCCGAAGACTGGGCGCAGCAAGAAGGTACGTGCCTCTAGTCTGGGAATCTTGGCCGACAACGGCGTGCGGGTAGTTGTCTTGCAAGCCTGCGAAGGTGCGCGGGACGGGGTTCATAGCGCCTTTCAGGGCATAGCGCAGCAGCTCATCGCCAAGGGATTACCAGGTGTAGTAGCAATGCAATGCCCGGTGGATACAGACGTCGCAAGCTGGTTCTGTAGACAGTTCTATGACTTTTGGTTGTCTGAGAGCGGCCTGCCCATAGAGCGTGCTGTGACCGAGGCACGCAAATCAGTGCATGAAGAATACGGCGAGCGGGCATCGGCTTGGGTGGCACCGGTGTTGTTCATCCGTGAGGAAAGTACAGAGGTGTTAAGAGTGGAGGCTGGTACTCACTCATCCACCACTAGACTTAAGAGGGGCGTAGTCTTCCTGGAGCAAGATCGGATTGAAGACGCTGTGGCTGAGTTGAGGAGGGCCCACGCGCGGATTCCAGACCAAGCGCGTCGCTTTCTTGCGTGTGCCTTGGTGGCCCAAGCGCAGATGCTCGAAGATGAAGGCAACGAGGAAGGTGCCTTGCAGAAGTGTGAGCAGGCGCTTAAGGTATTTCCCGAAAAACAGACAGCCCAGTCGATGAAGGTTTCCATTTTGCTCCGGCGTGGTGATGCTGCATACAAGCGAGGTGAACTGGATGAAGCCCGGGTTGCTTATGAGCAAGCAGAAGATGAACGAAAGATCGAGGAAGTAGAATTAAGGAAACAGGAGGTACTGAGACAGGAAAGGGAGCAGTCGCGAGCCAAATCAGGGGGAGCACAGTCAACAATCTGGTCTTTAGGCCACATTCTGGATGAGAAATACGAGATCACGGGAGTGCTTGCTACAACAAAGCGTTGCGAAGTTTACCGGGCCGAAGAACTGACTTCTCGTTGCACAGTAGCTGTCAAACGTCTGATGCCGACCGTGCAGAAGGATAAGGATGCGCGTCAGCGTTTTGACCGTGAAGTACGTATTCTTAGGCAGATGAATCCCGATTTCGTCTTGAATTTGCTACATGAAGATGAGACTGAGAGCGGGGGGCGCTATTTTGTCACTGAGTTTGCTGATAAGGGTAGCTTGGAAGACTATCTGCGTACTAAGCCCGATAGAAAGCTGAATCCGCTCACAGCCTTTGAAATTGCCAAAGCAATATGTCAAGGGCTTGATTGGGTGCACGGATTTGGTATTGTGCATCGCGACATCAAGCCAGCCAACATCTTTCTGTTCACTAGACCTGATGGCAGTCTCAAGGTCAAGCTTGCTGATTTCAGCATTGCAGGTGCACCAAAGCGCAGGATCGATGAGGCTATCACCTATGTAGGCTCCTTCATGGGTACCTGGCAGTATGCAGCGCCAGAACAGATCGCCCGTGACTTGAATGACTTTCGGTCAGTCTTGTTCTCATGGGCCGCTGTGTTTTTGGAGATGTTGACTGGGACCTCTCTGTGGGATATGCTGGTTGGAGAACTCCAGGAAGTGGACTTGGATGTCTGCTTACAGAAATACCTTGTACGGCTTAAGGATGAATTCCCGGAGCGTTTTTTTGTTGAGAGAGGTGTGCCACAGGAGTTTATCCCAGTCCTACAGAAAGCCCTACGCAAACATCCAGAGCTTCGCTATCAATCAGTCGCAGGGGTGCAGGAGCAGCTAGATTCAATCAGGTACTCGCTTAGCATAGACATTGAGCGTGTCTTGACAGCGGGCGACGAACACATAAGAAAACTGGAGTGGCAAGCAGCCGGTGCGAGATTTGAACGGGGTCTAGAGCTGTGTGGATGGTGTAGCAGTTCCCCAGAGGTAATAGACCAGTTGAAAGAAAAGACTTATAGGTTGAAAGCGGGGCAGCTATATGCCCAGGGAATGCTCCATTTGTCCCAACAACAGTGGCAAGGGGCCGTCGAGGCCCTTGAAGCTTTGGAGGATTTGTGTCCAGTTTACTCCGGCACTGACGTTGCTGAAAAACTGGAGGAAGTACATAGGGAGCAACAGCGCGAACGAACATATAGGCGCATTCTGGCTGCACTAGAACATGAACGATGGACAACAGTTGTCAGGTTGGCGAAGCGATTTGATGCAAGCTACGTGGGACCTGACGGGAAGTCGATAGGCCAAATCCTTAAGGATGCACTCTACGCGCAGGGTAGGGCACTGGAGTCGATTGACCCTCAGCGTGCCTACTATTCTCTTCATGAACTGTATGGACTGTACAATGAACTGTACAAAAAGGATTCACTATATGAGGACGTAGCAGTATTGTGTACAAGGATCGCTTTCCACAATGCCACGCGTCGAGATGTCCCCGTTGGCTGGGAGCAGAAGGTGGAATGGCTGGAAAAAGTCATCGAGATTGATCCAGATCATAGAGAGGGGCGCACCCAGAAGTTGTTGGATCAGGCCCGTCATCGCTTGGCCCGGGAGTTGATGGACGAGGACAGATTGGCCGCGATAGCTCAGCTGGAGCAGATTTCATCCAGCTACGATCGCTCGGACGAAGTATATCAGGCATTGACCAATGCCTACTATTGGCTTCTACAGGAGGGGGTCTACGCCAGAACAGAGCAATCCAATTGTGAAGCCGAGGCCGAGGCACGGTATCTTCTGGGTGTGAAATGGTTGAGTAGGGGAGATTTGCAGAGTGCAGTTGAACAGTTGGGGCAGATCACACCGGCAGTGGCTTTGTTTGACGGTACGCAAGTAACCTTAGGCGTCTTATTCACCGAAATGGCGCGGCAAGCGTGCCAGAATGGTCATTGGAATAGTGCGAAAGAGTGTTTGGATAAAGCTCTGACTATATCGCCGAATGTTGGATGGGTGCTCCGGTGTCGATTACGGGAGTTGCAGGCACGCGTATGGGCGCATACGCACCGTTTAGGGATATTCATCAGTGTCGTGGTGACCGTGCTAGCAACACTGGCGACTGGTGTGCTACTATGGGCACCTTGGTGGAGGCAGCCAGTGCCAGCAACGCCGACGGTATCGCAAAAATCGGCAATGTATTGTAACGGTGATTTTGAAGACGGCCTTTCGTGTTGGCAACACGGGGGTGAACTGAATCAGACTGTTGAGTGTGATGGGGATGAGTGCTATGCTGTGCTCGGTAACCCTGATTATTCCTGCGAAGGGGGAGTACCTGTGGGAGAAGCGTGGATAAAGCAGCGCATTGAGGTGCCAGATACCATCAGCCCCACGCTTTCTCTGGAGTACCAAGTCTTCAGCTACGACTTGGACACCTATGATTTTTTCCAGGTTAGCATCGATGGTCATCTGGTCTTTCAGGCTGGAAACACGGAGTGGACCAAGTCCAGTTGTGACCTCAAGATCTGGGACTCTGGTTGGCAATCCATACAGCTTGACCTCAGTCCCTACATTGGAAGGAGGGTCGAGTTATTGTTGAGAAACGCTAACAGCGAGCACGGGTGGTACAATACTTGGACGTACGTTGACGATGTGGAAGTCCGTTGATTCTTTGTCGCTATTATTTTATAGGAGAGATATGAACGCACTCAGGCGTCATAGCAGCATACTCTACAGGTTTATGGCTGAGCGAGTGACAGGCATCGCCTTAACTCCCGTGCCAGCGGTTCTCTTAGTCCTGATAAGCTTGACAGGATTAGCTGTTCTTAGCTTCGCTTGCAAGCCCGTGACACCTGTCTCAACACCCACCGGGCCCATACATGTGCGTGATGATACGATTACACCATCACCCACCAACACTGCAACTCCAACTGTCACCCCGACACCGACACCCACGTTGCTCCCTCCGGTGATTCTTGAAGAACCAAAGGATGGTGACTGCCTTCCTTGTCGATCGGACGTGGTGCTGCGCTGGAATTCTTCCCACGATCTGGGAGAGAAAGAGAGTTATCAAGTAAGGGTGAAGGGGCAAGATTTGACCTATTGCAAAGAGAATCACTTATTGCTTGACGATCTGTCGCCAGGAGTGTATGATTGGGATGCTGCAATCGTGCGTTCTGTGGAGAAAGATACTTATGAGCAAGTGAGCAAGAAGTCCAACTGCAGCAGTTTCACGGTTTTGTCTTTCCCCATCGTGGATAGCGTATCGCCGACGAGCACAGTACGGGGTGTTAGCGTGCCGGTAACCATCACTGGAGAGAACTTTTTGCCCTCTGTTGTGGTCACGATCGGAATGCCATTGGAAGTGATACTTGTGAACTCTACCACGCTTACAGCTACTGTTCCTGAAACCTTGATGGCTGGTGAATACCCTGTGGTTGTGAGTGGTGTGATTAGCACAGAGGTACCGTCAGTTTTCTTCACGGTGAACGAGCCTCGTCAAGAAAATGGCAATTCCTCCCATGGGGGAGGGTCACCTTGGAATCCTGCTACGCCCGTACCTCCAGCTCCACCGGACTACGATCCAAACACGGCGTGTGTTGTCAATCCCTGTGCTCCTGCCCCCCAACTTATTGAGCCAGAAGATGTCGCGCAAATCAGGTTGAACAGCGGGTTTGACTTGAAGTGGACGTGGAACTACTGTCTGCCGCCTGAGTGGAAGTTCGCCATCAGGATTTCGGATCCTAATATCGCTTTACCACATAGTCGCCAGTATATAGATGATCACAACCTTGTAAAATGCCAAAATGGAAAGGCGGAGGGTACCTTCCATGTTAGCGAAGAGTTCACCGAAGATCTGGGTGTGCGTTGTTGGAACATAGCGGTAGTTCGTAGCGGCGGGGAAGGTTGGGAGCGTTTGTCTGACTACAGCGAGATTCGCTCATTCAACGTTTTCGATCCGTCATCAGGGCATAATCCTATACCCTGACTGCCGGCTGTACCGATTCGTCAGTTTGGGGCAAATCACCTGTTGTTCTGAATATGGAGACCGTGCTTGTTCGGTCAAAGTTGCTGGTCTGTAGATCATGCGCTCAGTTTGGTCACTGTTTCTGAGAACCGGATGGGAGCCAGATGCGATTGCAGGTTGACATGAACCCGTTTCTCTATCGGCAAAGTCGAGAACTTGCCGGGGATTGATCTTCTCTGGTAATGGCTGGGAGTGTGATGGTGCCGTTTCGTACTCATGCATACTGCAACATGTTGTTGTCTGGTCAGGCTGGTCGGACATCCAGATGGTTTCTGGGATCTGCGGTTCTGGGAATATCAGGTGCACTGTTTCTTGCTATCGTATTGGGCCTTTCAGTAGAGCCTGCCAACGGCAGTATCCCGAGTCCGCAGTGGATCCGAGTGTCTATACCTGCGAAACTCCAAGCACATCGGGTCGTGGTACTTCGTACAGGGTCATCTGAGTTCCTCTACGTTATTGGGGGATATGAGGATGGAACATCCGTATCAAACAAGGTCTACTTCTCACAACTGAACCCTGCTGGCGAACTGGGTAATTGGACTGACACAACACCTATGGGAAAAGGGTTACAGGAACACAGTGCGGTGGCCGTGGGCGGTCGTATCTACGTTCTTGGAGGTAGAGGAAAGTCCTGGAAGAAGACTTATCGCACGGTGTACTGTGCAAAACCAGATGCTACTGGCGCAATCTCTGGATGGATTCCTGTCACCAAGATGCCGATCGGGCTCAGGCTGCACTCCGCTGTGGTTGTTGATAATATGGTCTTTGTAATAGGTGGATACAACCAATCGAAACGTAAGTTTGTTGACAAGGTATGGGCTGCCGATATAACAGGAGGTGAGTGCACAAGTCTGCAATGGCGTACTCAGTCTGAGGAGCATCTTCCTCGGCCCCTAGCAGCTCTGTCGGCGGTAGCGGTGCAATTGGATAATGGTAGGAAGTTTGTCTATGTCATAGGTGGGTATGATAAGGATGCTCACAAGCGAGTATATCGCACGGAGGTTACCGGCACATATACGCTGACACCTTGGGTTTCCTTGGGGGACATAGAAGAAGCGCCGACTGGATTCTTTCGTCACGTCTCAGTCATATCGGGACGCTATCTATACGTAATCGGAGGCATTACCAAGAACTCGGGCTTGCTCAAGGGCGTTTATCGGGCGCGTATTGAGGACGACGGTGGTTTAGGACCATGGTCCAGTCTGGAGGAGTTTCCTGTCGCTGTTCGTGACCATGCTGCAGTTGGATCCGCGTCTGGTCGCGTGTATGTGCTGGGTGGAGAGATTGATTCTGAGGTCATAGACTGGGGATACTATGCTCCCATCATTTCCTTGAAGAAGCTAGCATCGCCTGTAGGTACTGTGGCTTATGGCGATACCATTGCTTACACCTTAACGCTGACTAATTTGGGTGTGCGTGATTTTCAGACCCTCGATATAACTGACACCATCAGACCCAGTCCACTAGCCACGATTGACTTTCATAGCGTTCCGACTGATTGTCGGGTTCGTCCTGATATAACAAACACCATTACCTGCACGATTCCCAGCTTGGGACTGGGAGCCAGGAGGGATTTGAGCTTTGCAGTGACCATTTCCACGCCAGCTTCAGCTTTACATTCTGCTCCGAGCGCATCCCATCTTCCGGTCGCTGCGTCTTCATCCTTGCTGACGAGGACCTGGACTCAGGAATGTGACGCGGCCCGGCTGGAGGTGGTGGGGGTCGGGATCAGCGGAACACTGACTGATACACTGTACATCACCGATCCGGCGACTATTATCGATGATATTCGGGTCCAGGTGGCGTTCAAGGTCGATCCTGGTGAAGAACTTGGTGAAGTGATCTTCTCCTCGGGTGGCATTACCTACTCTATGACCAGCCCCACGTCCGCTTATAGCTGCACCGCTGTCTATGAGCAGGACGTCGTAGCGAGTGATACGGTCAGCGTGGCAGTCGACTCTGTTGATCGTGAGAAGGCAAGAGCACTGACGGCATACTATTTGCGTGTTGCCGAGGATGAATACAGTCTGTCGGGATCTACGATGAATCGTTTTCTATATGGTAAGTTGTATACGCAGACCTATACCCACGTCTTGAAGCTGCCGGTCGATGCACACAGCGGCGACGTCAGTGTGAAGGCTGTCATCACAGACAACGATCATCCTGACCGAGCTATTCGCCTCGGGGTCAGAGTTGGTGAGAACCTGGAATTCACACGCACGACAACTTTTACAGAGCCCACCCACGGTGAGTGTCTGGATATCCGTGAACTGCAACTCAGTGGCATCCCCTCAACGACCAGCGAGATCACGGTCGTTGCTCAGTCACCACTCCACGGCGAGTCCTTCGGCCTGATTGGCTTGGTGGCGGAAGCAGGGTGTACGTCGGCGCCCGAGATCGTACGCGTATCAAATCACGCTGAGGTTTGCGAAAGATCCGCTGGGGGCACCTGGTGTTGGCACACTGGGTACATTAACACGGATCGGCACGCGTACCTTCCTCTTGTTCTCAGGAACCCTCCGTAGGCTGCATTCGGATGTTGGAGGGAGCCCATGCGGTCTTGGTTCGAGTGTTTCTTGTTCCGGCGCGAACTTGCTGTGGGGCCATTGGCTGGTCTAGCGGGTCACTTCCGCCCACTGATAACTGATAGCCTGTAGGACGGGTGTTGCCATAGATGTTTTTGGTAAACTGAAAGGGGGATCACCCAGCCGAACTTTGACAATTGTCAAGGTTCAAGCAGGGTGTCCGAAATGGTCCCCTTTTCGACTGCCAAGTGGATCCCTTTTCAATGACAAAGCCATTCCTCCGAAAGGCAGCCAAAAACAAGAACAAAAGTGTCAGGATTCCCCGCTTGCTACGGACTGATGTTGATCTGGGAGTATTCTGGCTTTAGGCAACGAGAGCAGTGTCTGAGGAGGCGAGAAGGGGAGAGGACAGTCTTTGATCTGCTCAACCTTGTTCCCCTCGTCGCGAGTCTTTTTGTTGTTGACTCTGCGATGCCGCCATAGTATAATCAACTCGGTCGACAAGGGCTCGTTGAGTGAGTCGTTCTCTCTAACCACACCTAGACGAGCCCCGAGGGATTGCGCAACCTGGTAGGGCAGGCTTCGAGGGCGGGAACTGGTCCGTGGGGGACCGAGCCGGAGTCCCAGCGGTTGTCCGCGGTCAGCGTGTCGGCGTCGCCGCTACGAGCGTACCCAGAGCGGCAATGGAATGTGCGCCGTGGTCCCGTCTGGCCAGACGATAGCCTGTTCCCACTCACCTGCCTATCCTGCGCTACGGGCGCGAACTCAGCAGCGCTATCGCGGTAATCAGGCCGCCGATGTAGGCGATTAGCATCAGGATCAACGTGGTTTGTGTGAGGATCTCCATCTTGGTCTCCTTATGCTTGTCTCTGTACCTGCCCTAGCCGCGGCCGGATCGTGGAACCATCAGGATCATCGCAGTGATCAGGCCGCCGATGTAGGCGATCAGCATCAGAAGTAGAGTGGTTTGACTTAGTGCATCCATCTGTCGCTCCTTTCATCTCATACCCATTCTCGTTCCCCCCGCCTCCAAACGGGTCGGGTTGAACCACTCTTGCGCCGGTGATGCTGCGCAACGTCGTATCGTGTGTTTGTGTGTTCCGTGTGCCACAGTGTCTTATAGCAGGTCGACGACGATCTCTTGAACCTCGCCCTTGCGTTCGATCAGCAAGCGGGCGCTGGGATCTTCTTTGATGGACTGGACGAACAGCAACAGTTTGGTCGCTTTGCGCAATAGCTCGGCGACGGTCGTCCCTTCTGTTTCAGCGATCTTTTGCAGGCTCTTGTACGTTTTCGTGGGAAGTTCTAGGTTATATCGGGTCCGGGACATCTTTCACCTTTTTTGTATGTAAAATGTGCACGTTTCATACATATTATATACAGAAATGATGGGTGTGTCAACGGTACCTTGGTACTAATTGGGGGCTGATTGGCCCCGATGCGCGTCGGATCGCAAGGAGTATATGGCCCCGAATAACAAAGACATTGTCGAACCTGGGACGATCCTGTTTGGCTACCGGGTGCTCGAGTTCGTGGGCGAGGGCGGTTGGGCCTACGTGTACAAAGCTCAACACCCCAAGCTGCCCAAGTTCGTGGCGATCAAGCAGCTCAAGCCGGAATGGGCCCAGGACGAGCGCGTGCTGCAGCGGTTCTTGCGCGAGGCCAATATCGTAGCCCGCCTCAACCACCCCAACGTGGTGACGATCTATGATCTGAGGCAGGACGGCGGGACCGGGGCGCATTACATCGTCACCGAGTTTGCGGAGAAGGGTACCCTGGCTGACCGGCTGCAGGAATTCTCCGGTGGGCTCCCGATCGACGAGGTCCTGCACATCGCGATGGGCGTTTGTGGTGGCCTGGAGGCGGTTCACCGTAGGAGTCTCGTTCACCAGGATGTCAAGCCCAGCAATATCCTGATGGTTGACGTGGGGGAGGGTCGGGATATACCCAAGTTGAGCGATTTTGGCATTGCCGAGGCCTCGGCCCTCCCAGGCATGGATGCGAGCGTGGGCATCCCAAAGAGTTCGGGTGTCTATGGCACGCTCTCCTACATGTCCCCTGAGCAGCTCGACGAAGAGGTTGAAGTCGACCATCGATCCGACGTGTACTCGCTGGGCGTCTTGCTCTACGAACTCCTCACCGGGCAGGTCCCGTTCAGCGGAGAGGTCCACGATGTCTTCTGGGCGCACATGTACGTCTCGCCCAGGCCGCCGGGCGAGCTCAGGCCCGATATCCCAGAACCGCTGGCGCAGATCGTGCTGCGCGCGCTGGCCAAGGATCGCCAGGATCGCTATCCTTCTGCCGCCGAGATGCACGAGGCACTCAGGGCGATTGAGGACGTCAGTGTCAGGCGGGAGCGCCAGCAGAGGTTCAGGGTGCTTCTCAGGCGCGGTCTGCTTCACCTGGATAAAGAGGAGTGGGAGGAAGCGGCCGATGTACTGGGTCAGGCCGACGTTCTCGATCCGGAGAACGAGCAGGTGCAGGAAGGGCTGCGGCAGGCCCGCGAACAGCAGCAGGCCAAGCGTCTCTACGAGCGCGGTACCCAGTGCCTGGAGGAGGAGGATTGGGAGGAGGCACAGGAGTATTTCGCCCAGGTCATGAGCTATGACCCGGATTATGACGGCGGCCGCGCGCGGGACCTGCTGGACCAGGCGACGCAGGCGCTGGAGCGCAGGCGAAAACGTCGCACCCTGATGGTGCGCTATCGCACGGGTCTCGGGCATTTTCGCAAGGGCCACTGGGCGCAGGCGATTGTCGAGCTGGAACAGGTGCTCACCCAGGATCCGGGATTTGAGGACGCGGCCGACTGGTTAAAGGAGGCCCGTCGCTATGTGGATGCAGAGCGGCTGCTGGAACAGGCCCGGCGTCACGGGGAGCGGGAGGAATGGAGGCAAGCGGTCGAGCTCCTCGAAGAAGTCAGGCTGCTGCGGCCTCCGCACGTCGACGTGGCCCGAGAACTGGAGCAGGCACGGAGGAGATGGGTCGAGGCCAGAGAGGAACACCAAGTCGCCGCCTGGTACGAGGCCGGCCTAGCGCATTTGGCAGCCGGGGATCTCGAACAGGCCAGGATGGATTTCGAACGGATCGTCGCCCGCTTGCCCGATTACCGCGACGTCCGGGATCGGCTGGGAGAGATCAGGCAGCGGTTCAGTCAGCAGCAGCTATTCGAGCGGGCGGATGGGTGTGAGGAAGCGTGTGATTGGGGCGGGGCGATCGGGTCCTATCGGGCGATTCTGGACATCGACCCGTACAACCGGAAGGCGACGCGTCGCCTTTCGCGAGCGCAAAGGTGCGCGGATCGGGGAGGGCGAGGGGGGCTCGACGGATTCATCGTGAGGGCAGAATCCTGGTGGAACAGGTGCAGTCGCGGTGCAAAAGCCATCTGGGTGGTGTTGCTCGGAATCCTCATGGTCGGCCTGTGTGTTGGTGCAGCGATGGCGGCAGGTCTGTCATTACCCCCTGCAGCTATCCCCACGCCCGTACCTACCACGGCAGTTGCCGTCCCTGTTGCGGTGCAGACGCCCACGTCTCCCCCAACCTCTGTGCCGACCGAGACCGATATTCCCTCTGCGACCCCCAAGCCAACATCCACGCCCACCCTGACTCCGTCCCCCATACCGTGGGTTCAGCACGTCGACTGTGTGGGCGATCGGACCGTGCCCGACCGTCCAATCCTGGTGCCCGGTATGCCCTTCACCAGGAGTTGGGGGTTCGCGAGCACCACTGTGGGCCGCTGGCCCGAGGGGAGCAAGCTGGTTTTTGTCGAGGGCAACCAGATGAGTGGGCCTGATGAGCAGCCGGTTGAACCACTGTTGGTGTCTTCCGAGACGTTCACTGTCAGCCTCTCGCTCATCGCGCCTGCGTCCGACGGCGAGTATGAGGGGATCTGGCAGGTTCAGGATGCCGAGGGGAATCCCCTCAGTGATGGGCTGACCGTCCGCGTGGCTGTGTTTCAGCCGCCTCCGCCCACACCTTCCTATCCCCCGCCCGAGTTGATGGGGCTCGACGTCATGGGCTGCAACGTCACGTTCAAGTGGGATTGGCCCAGGTCATTGGCCGAAAATGACTGGTTCGCTGTGAGGGCCGGCCGGGCTGGAAGCGGGCCGCCTCACAGCGTGGCCTGGACGAAGGATCGCACGTTCATACTCAGGCTCGATGAGGGGGGTGATTACAACTGGGAGATCGCCATATGCCGGGGCGATCCAGCACAGGCCGTCTGCGAGCAGATGGCTGTTAGCGAGCAAGAGGTCTTCTCGTTTGGTGGGTGTTCAACTCGACCGCCCCCGCCGCCACCCCCGCCCGATGGGTGAGTGTCGGCCCATGATGAGTGGTCGATGGAGTGAACGATGAAAGGGCAATCAAAAAGTCTCGTGCGGCCATTGTTGCCGTTCGGCCTATCATTTCTGCTGCTTGCTGTGCTCCTGTGCGCCCTGTCCCGGGCGACGAGGGCAGGGCCTGAACGTGCGGAGGCAGCCGGCGCGTCAGGGCGGGTGGGCGTTGGCTGTCTGGTTGACCAGGCGGATGTGTTTGTCTGCGAGCAGACGGAGAACCTGGCGCCCAACCCGAGCTTTGAACATGGGGCCGGAGATCCCTGGCGGCCGCTTGATTGGTATGAGGATGGTCCGTGTATGTTCTCGTACGGGGATGCGGGGTTATCCGGTGACGTTTCAGCCCGCATCGTGGGCACCACGCAGGTCACGAACTGCAAGTTGCGCACCCGCACTGATGGGATTCAGGTGGAGCCTGGCAGGTTCTACGATTACTCTGCCTGGGTGAAGGCCAACTTGCTGGAGGGGGAGGCGTACCTGCGCATCCGTTTCTGGAGCTGGCAGGATGACCCGCCGGGCTGGAACTGTGAGGGGGATGCATACACCGGGCACATGACGGACACCGGTGGCGACTGGGTTCAGGTGAGCGGTTCCATCATAGCTCCCGCTGGCGCCCAGGTTGCACGGATCGAGGCCACGCTCGAAGGCGGGAGCGTGGGTTCGGTGTGGTTCGACGACGTCTTTCTGGGTCTTTCTACCTGCCTCGATATCGGCAAGCGCGACTACCCGGATCCGGTGGCGACCGGGCAGATGCTGACGTATACCATTCTCTACAGCAATACCGGCCGGGAGAAGGCCACGAATGTCCAGATCATAGAGACCTATGATGAGTACGTGGACCCTATCGTGACGGGCACGCATCCGCTTCCCAGTCTTAGTGACAACATCTGGGAAATTCCCGAGCTGCCCCCCGGCGAAAGTGGCGCGATTACAGTCGTTGTCCGGGTCAAGGCCGACTCGGATCCGCCCGCCGCTCTCTTCAACAGTGTTCTGATCCGCAGCGATGAGACGCGAGCAAATCCCGTTCACACGACCATCACGACGACCATAGATGGGGATGGCTGCGATATCGGTCTGTATCTCCCCGAGCTCGAGAAGCAGGGCGAACCGGGTTATGCGACGGACTATGATGTGAGCCTGAGGAATGCCGGTCGCCACGATGGACAAGCGTTTCTTGAGGCAAGATCATCACAGGGTTGGGATGTCGATATCGTGCCATCACCGCCGTATACGCTTTCCGCTCGTAGTTTCAAGGACGTTACGGTCAGCCCTGTTGTGCCCCGGAACGCGTTCAGCGGTACAGTAGACGTCACCACCATCACGGCCACACTCATGTGTGGATCCCCTTCCGGCGAGACGGTACAGGCAATAGCTAGGGTGACTACCACCGTCTCGGCGGATGTGCATTGGGTGTGTCTGCCTCGGGTCACGCGCAATTGCCGGTCCGTGCCCGAGTTGTACCCGATTGACAACGTGGATGTCGATGGCAGCTACACCGTGTGCTGGAGCGCGGCCTGTTCAGTTAATTTCTATGTTCTGGAGGAGGCTACCGACAGCGCCTTCACCAGCGCGACGGAGGTCTGCTCCGGCACGGACACCTGCTGTCCCATAGAGGACAAGAGCGCGGGGCGATACTACTATCGCGTCAAGGGGTGCAAAGACGGGACGAGGTGTGGCGGATGGTCCAACGTGGAGGAGGTTGGCACGTGGTGGGAGCAGGAGGAGAACGACTCGCGTTCCGACGCCAACGGCCCGCTGGATTCGAACGAGGAGTATCGGGGCTATCACGACGACGTGAACGATTGGTTCAAGATCGACGTGGGGGCAGCAGGGTCAGTCACGATGGCGCTGACAGATCACAGCGGAGAAGACGTGCAGTTGGTGCTGTACGACGATGCGGGGGACATGGTGTGCCGTGATTGGACAGCGCCGTTCAGCAAGACGTGCGTCGTGGATGGAGCAGGTCAATACTATGTCCGCATTTACACTCTGTCAGGCCACAACATGGACTTGCCCTACATTCTGCGGGTGACGTTTCCCTAGATCCAATACTGCTCAGGCAAGGTGCCTGGCACCTGCCTCCAGATGCACCTCCTTGCGCCCGCGCATCCCGCGCGGGCGCTGCCCATACCGGTTGCCCCGTACGCTTCTCCCCTTTTGTCATTGGTCATTGGTCATTCATCATTCCTGTCCTTTGTCATTGGCAACTCACCCGAAACATTGTATAATCCCCCCAGAACCCGTTCTCACCCTACACCACACCAACAAGGAGCGGTAAAGCCTCATGAGCAAGCGATTGCGCATTTTGATCGCCAAGCCTGGGCTCGACGGCCACGACCGGGGGGCCAAGGTCATCGCCCGCGCGCTGCGGGACGCTGGCATGGAGGTGATCTACACGGGCCTGCGCCAGACGCCGGAGATGGTCGTCG